>Ga0169931_10002032_pt1 | contig 33214 bp, 31 predicted proteins | sample Kivu_15m_20L_FD_129675 | JGI IMG/M metagenome (GOLD analysis project Ga0169931, IMG submission 129675) | Freshwater microbial communities from Lake Kivu, Western Province, Rwanda to study Microbial Dark Matter (Phase II) - Kivu_15m_20L... | ecosystem: Environmental > Aquatic > Freshwater > Lake...
AACGCAGCGCGTAGATGATCTGCTCTTCGGAACACTTTTTACGAGGCATGGGGATGGGATTTTGACGTTTACCCACCCGCAAACCCTAACTCAAGCCATGTCCAGTTTCAGGGGACAGGATCACCGTTAGTGTAGGCCCGGCGCATGCCGCCGGTGACGATAGCGAGGGTGAGGAGGAAATTCACCGGCATGAGGATGGCGGCGACGAGCGGATTGATGTGCCCGCCGACGGCGAGGCTCACGGCGGTGAGGTTGTAGGCGACCGAAAAAATCAGAATCCAAATCTGGGCGCGGCTGCGCACGGCGTTGACCTCGAACAGCGCGCGGATGCCGGCGAGCCCGCGACCGAGATAATAGAAGTCGGCCTTTTGCCCGAGCACGCCGCGGTGGATGACGGGCGTGCCGCGGCAGAACGCGCGGTCGAAGGCGAGGCTGTCGTTGGCGCCGTCGCCGAGCATGAGAGTGTCGCGGTGATCGTGGCGCTCGAACCAATCGGCCTTGTCCTGCGGGCTGCAATGACCCTGCGCAGCGGCGGCCGGCAGCCCGAGTTCTCGGGCGAGCGCGGTTACCTTGGCCGGGGCGTCGCCGCTGAGGATGTGCAGGCCGAGCCCGCGAGCGTGCAGCGCAGCGAGTTCGGCGGCGGCATCGGGCCGCGCGGCGTCGCGAAAGCGGAAACGGGCGAGCGCCTCGCCGTCGCGGGCGAGGACCGTGGCACCGTCGGCCGGGCCGTCGTCGCGCCAACCGGCGCGACCGAGCGACCAAGCGCCGAGCTCGACGCCATCGCCGACGCTTTCCTCCACCGTGCCGGCCAGCGGCAGCGGTGCGCCCCGGGCGAGCAGGTTCTCCAGCAGGCATTGGCTGACGGGATGGGCGTTGCCCGCGACGAGGGCGTGCAGGGCGGAGCGGGCGGAATTGTCGAGTGCGGTGAGGCTTTCGGGATTAGCCAGCACGGGAGTCTCGAGTGTGAGCGTGCCGGTCTTGTCGAAAATCACCCGGCGGACGCGGTCGAGCCGGGCCCAAAGATCGCCGCGGCGCACAAACACGCCGTGGCGGCGCAGGGCGACGCCGGCCATTTCCTCGGCGAGCGGAAAAGCGAGGCCGATGGCGCAGGGGCATGAGACCACCAGCACCGCGGTGACGACCGACCAGGTGCGCAGCACATCGCCGGTGCCGAACCACCAACCCACGCCGGCCAGGGTGGCGATGCCGAGGATGCCGATGAGGTAGCCCTGGATGATGCGCTCCAGAAAGCGGTGGCGGTAGCCGGCGCCTTCGCCAGCCTGCTGGAGCTTTGCGAGCAGCGAGTCTTTCCACGCCTCCGTCGAACGCAGTCCGGCGGCGGCGAGGCTGACGTTGACGGCGCCGGCGGGAATCCGGCCGCCGGCGACGAAGAGCCGCGGCTCGGCTTCGCCGTTGATCGAGGCGAGGGAAAAGGCGGCGGAGGGAGCGAGCAGCACCGACTCCACCGGGACGGTCTGCCCGGAGGCGACGCGGTAAGTGGCGCCGACCGGAAGCTGCGCCGGGGACACGGTGCGCACGGTGCCGTCCGGTGAAGTCGTTTCGAGCAAAGGCGGCGCCGGCTGGCGGGCGAACAGGCGGCGGCGGTTGCGCTCGACGGCGGCGACCTGCGCCCAGCGGCCGAGCAGCATCAGCAGGATGAAACCGCTGACGAAATCGAAATAGATGAAAGCTTCGTTGTGCGTGAGCCAGCCGTAGAGCGAGCCGAGATAAGCACCGACGATGCCGATAGAGATGGGCAGGTCGATGTGGAGCAGGCCGAGGCGCAGGCCCTGCACGGCGCGTGCGATGAAGTAGCCGCCGCCGGTGAGCAGGCTCAAGGTGCCGAAGGCCATGGAGAGGTGGCCGAAGAGCCGCGCGTATTCGAACGTGGCCTCCATGCCGAAGTAGACCGGCAGGGTGAAGAGCATTACGTTCATCGCGAAGGCGGTCGCGAGGCCGATGCGACGAACCAAGCTGCGGCTTTCGGGTTCGGTGTCGGTGGCGTCGGCCGGGCCGGTGAGATAGTTGAAAGCCTGCAGCCGGCGGGCGAAGTCCGCGAGCGAGCAGGCGCCGCGGGTCCAATTGAGCCGCATCTGGCCAAACTGGGGGTTGACCATGATGTCGCGCGCGCCGGGTTGTTGCTGGAAGAGCCGCTCAATGAGCCAGACGCAGCCGGCGCAGGAGATGCCCTGGAGGGAGAGGGTGAGTTCGGGCGTGCCGTCGGTTTTTTCCGCCTCGCGCTGGGCTTGCTCCAGCCATGTGTAGTCACGGGGTTGGAACACCACCGGGTCCACGGGGGCGGTGACGGTGTCCTTGAGGTTGTAGTAGCCGGCGAGCCCCTGGGCGTGGACGAGGCGGTGCACGTAGCTGCAGCCGGCGCAACAGAAGCCGGACTCGCGCAATGCGGCATCGAGCAGCGGCGCCCCGCAGTGCCGGCAGGCGGTGACGGCGGCGGGATCGTTCAAGGCGGGGCCGGCACGCATGTCAGAAGCAGACGAGGTTGTTAACATCGGGCCCGTCGAACCCGAGCGTGCCGCGCAGCCGCCAGCCGATGACGAGCGCGGCGGTGAGGGCGAGGGAGAGCCGGAGCCGGCCGAGCCAAAGCGGGGAGATTTTTTGCCGGACGCGGTGGAATTGGGATTGGGCGAGCCACAGCAGCGGCACCGTGCCGAGACCGAAGGCGAGCATGAACTCCGCGCCGCGGAGGGCGGAGCCGGTGACGAGGGCCAGCGCAACGATGAAATAAAGCGGGCCGCAGGGCAGGAGCGGCGTGGCGAAGCCGACCGCGGCGGCGGCCGTCACCGGCGAGCGCCGACGCGCCCATTGGTTGAGCCGCAGCGTGAGCCCACCGAGGAAGGCCGGCTTGCGGAGATAACGGTCCCAGCGGAAGGCGAGCCCGATGAAGAACACGACGAGCACCCACGGCAGCCAGCGGAGGGCGTCGTGATTGAGCCAGTTGAGCGGAGCGCGGCCGAGCCCGCCGGCCAAGGCGCCGAGGGCGGCGTAGCCGGCCAGCCGGGAAAGCTGGTAAACGCTGCTGACGGTGGCGGCATCAACTGCGGGCTGGCCGGGAGCACTGCGCGCGGGCAGCAACGCACAGGCCAGCGGGCCGCACATGCCGGCGCAATGCAGGCTCGTCACCAGTCCGGCGACGAAGGCGGCGGCGGGAGAGTTGACGGCGGCGAGTTCCATAAGGAAGCGTTAAGCAATAAGCTTTAAGCGGTAAGCTGGCTTAGGAGCGTTGCAGACGGTTGAATAGTTCGAGGCTTACAGCTTACCGCTTATCGCTTAGAGCCGGCTTGGGCTGCAACGGCACCTCGGCGACCTTGTGCTTCGAGGCGATTGTGAACCAGACGGCCCAAGCCGCCAGTTGCACGACGAAGGCGGCGACAAACCAGAGCCAGAGTTTGCTGGAGCGGGGTTTATTCATGGCGCGGGGCTTTCCTCGCGGATGAGGCGGGCTTCGGGGCCGAGGAACTCGACCTCGCGGCTGATGCTGAACGTGCCGGCGGGATCGGTGACCGTGAGGGTGAAGCGGAAGGGGCCCTCGTAGGCCGCGCGCGGCACCTGCAGGATGAGGGGCCGGACCTCCTCGCCGAGGGAGGCAATGGCGACCGGCGTGGTGAAGCCGTTCAGGATCACGGGCACGGGGGAGTTTACCGTGGCGATGAATTCCGTGGTGACGGCGCGTTTGTTGACCACGCGCACGAGGAACTGGTTGCGCACATGGGCGGGGTCCACGAAGTAGGGCGCGCCGACCATGCGGGTGATACCGGTGGCGGCGGGCTTGATCGTGGACAGGGCCCAGCCCGCGACGGTCATGCCGACGAGGAGCAGCACGCCGTAAAGCACGGTGCGCGGGCGGAGCCAGCGGGTGCGACCGCCGGTGAAGGCGGCCTGCGAATCGTAACGGATGAGGCCCTTGGGCCGGTGCACGCGGGTCATCACCTCGTCGCAGGCATCGATGCAGGCGGTGCAGCCGATGCACTCCAACTGCAGGCCTTGGCGGATGTCGATCCCCGTGGGGCAGACCTGCACGCAGCGGTTGCAGGCGACGCAATCACCCGCCTTCGCCGAGGCTTCAGCGGGCAGGCTCGCCGGGGAGGGGTGAAGCTTTCCGCGGGGTTCGCCGCGCTTGGCGTCGTAGCCGATGACCAGCGAGTGGTCGTCGATCAGCGCGGATTGGAGCCGGCCGTAGGGGCAGATGACGATGCACAACTGCTCGCGGAACCAAGCGAAATTGAAATAGAGGGCGCCGGCGGCGATGAAGACAAAGACGAAGGCGCTCCAATGCGCGGCCGGTGACTCGTGCATCATGGCCCAGAGCTCCGGAATCGAGACGTAGTAAGCGAGAAAGAGGTGGGTGATGACCAGTGACACTGCGACGTAGAGCGTGTGTTTGAGGCCTTTCTTGAACACCTTTTCACCCGAGAGCGGTGCAGCGGCCAGAGCGCGGCGCTTGACGGCGTCGCCCTCGATCCAGCGCTCGATGCGGCGGTAGACGTGGTCGAGGAATACGGTTTGCGGGCAGGCCCAACCGCACCAGATGCGACCGAGCACGGCGGTCAGGAAGAACAGAGAGAAACCGAGACCGGTGATGAGAAAGAAGGTCAGCCACATATCCTGCGCGGCGAAGGTCCAGCCGAAGAGGTGGAAGCGCCGGTGGGCGACGTCGAGGAAGACGGCGGGAAACCCGCCGACCTGAATCCAAGGCAGGGAGAGATAGACCGCGATCAGCAGCAGGGCCGAGACCTTGCGGGCGAGAGCGAAGCGGCCTTTGGCGTCGGCCGGATACAGGAAAGGCCGCGACCCGTCGGGATTGATGGTCGTGACAGAATCCAGCGATGGGCGCGGTGCGGCCATGGCGGCCCTATTTCGCCTCCTCGTGGTGGCTCAGGATATAGGCCACGACCTCGGCGGTCTTTTTGGCCCCGATGATGGGACCCCAGGCCGGCATGCCTTTTTCCAGGACGCCCTTGTCCACGACGGCAAAGATCTCGGTGGGCCGGCCGCCGTGCACCCATTCGCCGTCCACCAAGCTGGCGCCAATGCCGCCGTCCTCGGCGCCGCGGAGGCTTTCCTTGTGGCAGCTTGCGCAGGTGGAGTTGTAGGTCGCGCGGCCAGCCTGCACAAAGACGCTGTTGCGGCTCATCTGCCAGAGGGTGCCGTCGTCCAGCAGGTTGGCGGAGGCGGCGAGTTTGGCGGCCTCGATGCGCTCGATTTCCGTGGCCAGCACGGCGGTGTCGCGCGGGCCGATTTCCGAAGTCTCGTAGTAGAACCAGTAGCCGATCCAGAAAACGATGGTCGCGTAGAGCGTGAAGAGCCACCAGTTGGGCAGGCGCTTGTCGTATTCCTGGATGCCGTCGTAGGTGTGCTCGCGGATCGGATCCTCGGGCGGCGGGGGAGGTTTAGGTGCGTTGGTCGTCATGGCGGGTGGGCTCGGATTCCAAGGGCAGACGGGCGAGGGCCTCGACCTGCGGGCGCGGCATGCGGATGGCGCGCCAGAGCATGGTGAGGTAGATGGTCACCGCCACGATGAACGCGAAGAGCGTGAGGAAGGCGGCGTAGTCCTCGAGGATGAGTCGTTTGAACATGGCGGGAATCAGTTGGCGGCGGCCGGGGTGACGGTTTCGAACTGGCCGAGTTTTTGGAAGTAGGCGATGAGCGCGATGATCTCCTTCTCGGGAGCGACGTAGGCGCCGGCGTCGCGGAGATTGTTGGCGATGCCCTTGGCCTGATCGTTTACCTGGTCGAAGATCTGCTGCGGCGTGAGCGGGCCGTAGGGCACACCCAGCATGCGCTGGACGTTGATCTTGGCGGGCAGGGTGGAGACGTTGAGGTTGTCCCGCGAGAGCCAGGGGTAGGAAGGCATGTTGCTGCCGACGGAGATGCTGCGCGGGTCCTCCATGTGGCGTAGGTGCCAGACGTCGGGGTATTTGCCGCCCACGCGGGCGAGGTCGGGGCCGGCGCGCCGCGAACCCCACTGGAAGGGATAATCGTAGATCGATTCGCCGAGGCGGGAGTAATCGCCGTAGCGGAGCACGTCGGGCACCATGGTGCGGATCATCTGCGAATGGCAGGTGTAGCAGCCCTCGCGGATGTAGATGTCGCGGCCGGCCAGTTCCAGCGGCGTGTAAGGCACCTGGACACGGTCCTCCATGTTGGCGGCCTTCTGGACCATCACGGTGGGGACGATCTGGATGAGACCGCCGGCGGCGACGGCCACGAAGGTGAGGACGGTGAAAGGCAGGGCGTTGAGAAGGAGGCGTTCATACCAGCCCTGCCAGACCTTGCCGCGCGAGTAGAGCAGGGCGTAGCCGGCGATGACGGTCATGAGGGCGCCGACGAGGCCGGCGACGCTCACGAGGTTGTCGCCGAGCATCCACAGGGTGGCGAAACCGGTGAGGAAAACGGAGAGGAGCACCGGGGCGTTGAGGAAGGTGCCGCCGAAGCCGAGGCGGGTCGTGGCGGCGGCCGGGTTCTCCGCATGGACCTCGATGGTGCCGTTGACGGCCTGCGCGCCGCGGATCGTGCGCCAGAGGTTGTAGGCCAGCACGAGCCAGCCGGCGAGGTAGAGTCCGCCGCCGATTACGCGCATGAGCATCATCGGCCGGATGGCGTTCAGCGTGTCGAGGAAGTTGGGGTAGGCGAGTACGATGCCATCTTCCGCGGTGGCGTTGAGCATCAGGCCCTGGGTGATGCCGCTCACCCACATGGCGGCGACGTAGAGCAGGATGCCGACGAGGCCGGTCCAGAAATGGAGGTTGGCGAGCGACTGGGAGTAGAGCGGCCGGTTCCAGAGCTTGGGCAGGAGCCAGTAGATCATGCCCGCGGCCATGAAGCCGTTCCAACCGAGAGCTCCGGCGTGCACGTGACCGATGATCCAGTCGGTGTAATGGGCGAGGCCGTTGACGGATTTGATGGAGAGGAGCGGCCCCTCGAAAGTCGCCATGCCGTAGAAAGTGACCGCGGCGGCAAAGAACTTGAGCACGGGCTCGGTGCGGAGCTTGTGCCACGCGCCGCGCAGGGTGAGCAGGCCGTTGAGCATGCCGCCCCAGGAGGGAGCCCAGAGCATGAGCGAGAACGTCATGCCGAGGGTCTGCAGCCAGTCGGGGAGGGAGGTGTTCAGCAGGTGGTGCGGGCCGGCCCAGATGTAGATGAAGACCAGCGACCAGAAGTGAATGACCGAGAGCCGGTAGGAATACACGGGCCGCTCCGCCGCCTTCGGCAGGAAGTAATACATGATGCCGAGGATCGGCGTGGTGAGGAAGAACGCCACGGCGTTGTGCCCATACCACCACTGCACGAGCGCGTCCTGCACGCCGCCGAAGATCGGGTAGCTGTGGAGCAGCGAGGTGGGGATCGAGAGGTGGTTGACGATGTAGAGCATCGCCACCGTGACGATGGTCGCGATGTAGAACCAGATGGCGACGTAGAGCGACGGCTCACGGCGGCGGGCGAGCGTCCAGAAGAAGTTCACCGCAAAGACGACCCAGATGAGCGCCACGGCGATGTTGATGGGCCAGATGAGCTCGGCGTATTCCTTGCTGCGCGTGAAACCGAGCGGGAGTGTGATGGCGGCCGCGACGATGATGGCCTGCCAGCCCCAGAAGTGCAGGGCGGAGAGGAAGTCGCTCGCGAGCCGGGCCTTCACGAGGCGCTGCGTCGAGTAGTAGACACCGGCGAACATCATGTTGCCGACGAAGGCGAAGATGACGGCGTTGGTGTGCAGCGGGCGCAACCGGCCGAAGGTGAGCCACGGCAGATCGAAGTTGAGCCGCCAGAAGTTCAGCTGCGACGCGATGAGGACGCCGACCAGCATACCCACGACGCCCCAGATGACGGTGGCGAGGAGGAACTGGCGGACGACCTTGTCGTTATACTCGATGGTGATTTTTTGTTCGCTCATGAGGAAAGGGGGCGCGGTTCAGCGACGTTTGAGACAGCCGACGCAGGGCGGGCGGCTGCCGTCCTTGCAGCCACAGCCGTCGTGTTTGTGGTGGCTGTGGTGCGCGTCATGCTCGTGGTGCCCGTCGTGGCCGTGGTGGTCGTGGGCCCGGGCCACGCGCGGTGTCTCCTCGGCCAGAGGCAGGAGCGATTCGCGCTCCGCGCTGCTGAAACGGCGGCGGGAGTTTTCGCGCAGGAAGAAGATCACGAAGGTGAAGACCAGACAAAGGCTGATCGTCAGGGTGAGAGGGATCACGCTCATGGGGGTCAGGCGACGGGGGCGGGGGGGATGACGGCGATCTTGCGCCGGATGGGTTTGGGGTCGCCGCGCCCGGCGGAGCGACCGTGGTGATGTTTCAACAGTTCCTTGGCCGCGAGCCAATGCTCAAGTTCGCGGCCGTCGGGGCAGCCGCTTTCCAACCAGAGATAGTAAGCGGCCTTTTGGATTTCGGCCTCGGTGGGTGCGTGAGCGGGGGAGGTTTTCATGTGGCGACGGGATTGATGGCGTGAGCATATCCGGCCCGGCTCCGGCCCGCTCCGCACGGCTTGGCTGGCGCTGTGCATAAATTGCGCTGGTCAAAATATGCGCACCAAAAGGTGCACATGCTTGGCCAAGCGATGCGAAGCCGGCCTCAGCCGTTCCCGGCAAGATGGGCGCATGCAGACGGATATCTTGGCAGCGCTTCAAGCGCGGCGTTCGCAGGTTCGGCTCCGCTGGGAGCAGCGGCTGCGCCGGACGCCCGCCACCTCGCCGCTCGCCAATCCCACGACGCTGGCGTTCATGATGGACTGGACGCTCGACCGGGTTTTTGAGGCGCTGGCCACATCCGCGGAGGCAACACCCGGGCCGGCGGCTCACTGTCCCTGCGGGTTAAACCCGCTGCTGGGCTATTTTGCCGTGTTGGAGGAGGTGCTGCGCGCGGAACTACGCCGGCTGTCGGCGGCAGATTGTGGGCAGGTGCGGCAGGCGCTGGGCACGGTGGCCGACCGGGAGATCGCGGCGTTCTGTGCGGTCTGCCAGCGCCGGCCGGCGCTGGCTCAGGCTTTGGCACCGGCGTGCAGCCAATCGCGGTAGGTCGAGGGAGATTCGCCGGCGATGCGGCGGAAGACCCGGTTAAATTGTGACAGCGATTGGAAGCCGGCCTCGTAGGCGGCCTCGCTGACCCGCTTGTGCGGGTTGAGGAGGAGATTGCGGACCTTTTCCACGCGCACGCGGGCGAGGTAATCGGTGAAGGTCATGCCGGTGGCCTTTTTGAAGGTCTTGCAGAAATAGAAGGCGCTCATGTTGACGGCCTTGGCGACCTCGTTGAGGGAAAGTTCGTCGCCCTGATGTTCGGCGATGTAGATGCGGGCCCGGGCGATCGCGGGGGACTCGCCGGCCTGCTCCTTAACCGTGAGCTGGTGGCTGAGCGTGGCGAGATGCTGGGCGAAGATGGTCAGCAGGCGGAGGATGGATTCGTATTGGTGCTTGGTGAGCACGCGGGTCTGGAAAAACGCCTCCTCCAGCCGCTTCAGGTCCACGGCGGTGCCCCATTTCAGCAGCTGCCGGGTGGTGCGCTTGAACTGCTGCTTCGTCGGGCGGTGCAGCAGAATCTGGCCGGTCTGGAGAAAGGCGACGAGGTTTTCGCCGACGCGGATGGGCACGGCGGAATCGCAGAGGCCCGCGAAGCACTTCAGGGTCTTGGGTTCGATGCGGGCCTGTTCCTCGACCTTGCGCTGGAGTTGCAGGCAGGCGGCGCAGCTCTGGTTGGTCGTGGCCATGAGCGCGCAGAAAGGGTTCTCGTTGGGATCGTGGCGGTGAGGAAGGTCGAAGGCCTCGATCGGCCGCAGGTTGAGCGGCAGCCCCGTCGTGTCGCGAAAAGCCTGCTCGTAGTCGCGATAGATCTGCGAACCGCGCAACTGGGCCACGAGCGCGTGGCTGTGTTTGCGGGCGGCGGTATCCATGGCCGGCATGTTAGTGTTGGCCGTGCGCGGCGCAACCAAACTAAAGCACGCCGGCTTCGCGGAAACTGTAGTAGCCGCGTCCGGCGGGGTCGGCCTCGGGGCGGCCGAGGATTACGTGGTCGAGGAGCTGAATATCCACCGTGCGGGCGGCTTCGCGCAACTGGCGGGTGATCTGCACGTCGGCGGCGCTCGGCGCGGGGTCGCCCGAGGGGTGGTTGTGCGCGCAGACGACGGCGGAGGCGGCGGCGCCCATCGCCTCGCGAAAGACCTCGCGCGGATGGGCGAGCGCGGCGGTGGCGGTGCCGGAGCTGACCTCGGTGCAGCGGATGAGCCGGTTTTTGCGGTTGAGGCTGAGCACCCAGAATTTCTCCACCGCGAGACCCTGCGCGGTGGGCTGGAGAAATTCACGGATGAGATCGGGCCGGTTGAGCAACGGGGTGTCGCCGAGCGGCTGGCTGCGCACCCGGCGGGCCAGTTCCATCATGGCCACGAGCTGCAGGGCCTTGATGCGACCGATGCCCTTGAAGCGCCGGAAATCCTCCTCGCGCCAGCCGATGAGCCCGGCCAGCGAGCCGCCTTCGCTGATGAGGCGCGCGGCGAGCGTGATCACGTCCATCCCGCGCGTGCCGCTGCGCAGCAGCATGGCGAGCAGCTCGGTGTCGGAGAGCGCGGCGGCGCCGTGGCGCTCCATCCGCTCCTGCGGCCGCTCGCCGAGGGCGGTGGCCCGCAGGCGGTTCTCGGGGTAGGAGAACGGCTGGCTCATGACGGATTTGTTTCTGGCGGACCGGCGGGAAACATGCAATCCCTGCGCGCCATGAATCCGATCCGTGTCACCGTCTGGGGTGAAAACACCCACGAAAAGAAGAGCCCGGTGGTTGCCGCCGTCTATCCGCAGGGCATGCACAACGCCATTGCGGACGGCGTGCGCGAGTTTTTGCCCGGCGCGCAGGTGACGACCGCGACCCTGCAGGAGCCGGACCACGGTCTGACCGAGGAACGCCTCGCGGCGACCGACGTGCTGACCTGGTGGGGCCACATGGCCCATGACAAGGTGGAGGACCGGATCGTGGACCGCGTGCAGAAGCGCGTGCTCGAAGGCATGGGCCTAATCGTCCTGCACTCGGGACACTATGCGAAGATCTTCAAGCGGCTGTTGGGCACGACCTGTTCGCTGACATGGCGCGAGGCCGACGAGAAAGAGCGCTTGTGGGTGTGTAACCCCGGCCATCCCATCGCCCGAGGGATCGACCGCTATTTCGAACTCCCGCAGGAGGAGATGTATGGCGAACCCTTCGCCATCCCCGCACCCGACGAGCAGGTGTTCATTTCGTGGTTCGATGGCGGCGAGGTTTTCCGCAGCGGCTGCTGCTGGCACCGGGGCAACGGCAAGATTTTCTACTTCCGCCCCGGGCACGAGACCTACCCGACGTATTTTGACAAGAACGTGCGCCGCGTGATCGCCAACGCCGTGGAATGGGCCCGGCCGCAGGGGGTGTGGATCGACTCCTGCCCGAACGCAAAGGTGCCGCCCGAGCCGATCAAGCCGAAGGCGCGCTGAGCGGCAACCGCCGCTCAGTAGTGCCGGACGTAACCGTTGCGGCGGAGGCGTTCGAGCCAGCGTTCCTGGTTCACGCTGGCCATCTGGCGGATGATCATCTGCTCGATCTGGGTGCGCACTTCGTCGATGGGCTGGATGCCGGCGTAAACGCGGTCCTCAACGTAGAGGAGGAAACAGCCTTCGGGCAGGATGATGGGCTCGGTCATCTCGCCTTTTCTCAGGGCAAAAAGCGGCTCGCTGAACTCGGCCTTCAGGTCGGTCTTCTTTTGCCAATCCCAATCGCCGCCGCGGGAGCGGCGCGAGTCCTGGCTGTATTCGCGGGCGAGGTCCTCGAATTTTTCGCCACGGTCGAACCGGCCGCGAACTTCGATGGCCTTGGCGCGCAATTCGGCATCGGTTTCGCCGCCGCGCCGGTTGAACTGGATGAGGCGCAGATGAACGGCGTCATCCCGATAAAAGCGTTCCTTGTTCTCGTTGTAAAAAGTTTCCATCTGCACCGGGCTGACGGTGCTGAAGGATTTGCGCTGTTGTTGGCGCATGTAGTTGTAGATGATGTCTTCTTCGATCTCCTTGCGATATTCCCGGAGGGTGATGCCCCGGGCGCGGAGGTAGGCGAGGAACTTGGAGCGGTCGCCATCAAATTGTTCGGCTTGGATGTCGGCGATCTGGCTGTCCACGAAGGCCGAGGGGATGCGGCGCTTCTCGTCTTTGTAGAACTCCTTCACGATCAGGACGCGGTCGATGAGGTTTTGGATTACGTCATCCTGCAAGGCTTCGAGCTTCTGGTTGAATTCGCGCTCGTTGCGGGCCTCGCGCTGGATCTGCGGGAGCAGCGGGGCGATCTCGCGCCGGATGTCGTCAACCGTGATGATCTTGTGCTCGACCACGGCGGCGATGCCGTTGGCAAACCGGAGGTTAAGGTTGTCGTTCGCTACGGGAGCGGCGGGCTGGGCGAGGGCGGCGGCAGCGAGGGACAGGGAAAGCAGGGCGCTTCGGCGGATGATCATGGACTGGGCAGATTGTTCAGAAATGTGATTATTTCCCTCAACCGTAGAAGGGGCTTCGGGGCGGTCAACCTTGGAAACCGGGTGCCGAGTTGCACCCAGTCGTCGCGCCGGCCGCTGTGCCGCAGGCACTTGAGCCGGCTAGACTCCGTTTCGACGGAAATGATGCCTTTTTGTTCCGCCCGGATGCGGATTTCCGTGACGAGGAGGAGGGCTTTGACCTCGTCGCCGAATTTGCCGAAGCGGTCGCGCAACTCGGCCTCGATTTCCTTCAGCCGGACCGGGGTCTCGGCCAGCGCCAGACGGCGGTAAAGGTCTATCCGCAAGCGGGTTTCGGCGATGTAGGCCGGGGGGATGCGCGCTTGGATGCGCGCGACCTCCACGGCGGCGGCGCCTTCCTCGGCTTTGAGGACGGTGTAGCCGTCTTCGTAGCGGCGTCGGCCGGGGTCGGCGCCCGGGCCTTCGCCGACGAAGACGAAGTCGAGTTTGACGTTGGCGCGGATGGCGGCGGCAGGTTTTTCGCCCTTGAGCCGGGCGACGGACTGGCGGAGGAGCTGGCAGTAGAGTTCGAAGCCCACGCCCACGATGTGGCCGCTCTGCTCCGCGCCGAGAAGGTTGCCGGCGCCGCGCAGCTCGAGGTCGCGCATCGCGATGCGGAAGCCGGCCCCGAGCTGGTTGTGTTGGCGCATGGCCGTGAGACGTTGGCGGGCGACCTCCAGGAGGCGCGTGTGCCGGTGGAGCAGCAGGTAGGCGTAGGCCTGGTGCTTGAAACGCCCCACGCGGCCGCGGAGCTGGTAAAGCTGGGAAAGCCCAAAGCGGTCCGCGCCCTCTATGATGATGGTGTTGCAGTTGGGGATATCGAGGCCGCTCTCGATGATCGTCGTGCACACGAGCACTTGGTATTTGCCGGCGACAAAATCGGTCATCACGCGTTCGAGGTCGTCGGCCTCCATCTGGCCGTGGCCGGTGCCGATGGTGAGATCGGGCAGCAACTCGCGCAGGCGGGCGGCGACGAGGTCGATCGTCATCACGCGGTTGTGCAGGTAAAAAACCTGCCCGCCGCGCCGGATCTCGTGGCGGATGGCATCCACGACGATCTTTTCGTCATAGGTTTTGACGATGGTCTGGATGGGGTGGCGGTTGGTCGGGGCGGTTTCGATGACGCTGAGGTCGCGCGCGCCGGTGAGCGCCATGTAGAGCGTGCGGGGGATGGGGGTGGCGCTCATGGAGAGCACGTCCACGGTGGCGCGGAGGGCCTTGAAGCGTTCCTTGTGCTTCACGCCGAAGCGTTGTTCCTCGTCGATGACCACGAGGCCGAGTTCCTTGAACCCGACGTCGGCCTGCAGCAGCCGGTGGGTGCCGATGAGGATGTCCACCTGGCCGGCGGCGGTGGCGGCCAAGATGCGCTTTTGCTCGGCGCGGCTCCGGAAGCGGCTGAGCATCTCGATGGCGACGGGGTAGCCCGCCATGCGCTCGCGGAACAAATTGAGGTGCTGTTGTGCAAGGATGGTGGTGGGCACGAGGACGGCGGCCTGCCGGCCACCCTGCACGGCTTTGAACGCGGCGCGGATGGCGACCTCGGTCTTGCCGAAGCCCACATCGCCGCAGATGAGCCGGTCCATCGGCCGGGTGCGCTCGAGGTCGGCCTTGGTCTCGGTGATGGCGCGAAGCTGGTCGCGCGTCTCGGTGTAGGGGAAGGCGGCCTCGAATTCGTGCTGCCAGTCGTTGTCGGGCGGGAAGGCGTGGCCGGGCTGGGCCTCGCGCTGTGCGTGGATTTTCAGCAGCTCGGCGGCGAGGTCGATCGTGGCGCGCTCGGCGGCCTGGCGGGTTTTCTCCCAGCGGCCGGAACCGATGCGGCCGAGCTGCGGCCGCGCCTTGCTGAGGCCGACATAACGGCTGATGAGGTGCGACTCCTGCAACGGCACGTGGAGCGTCACATGGTCGTCGAACTCCAGCGAGATGACCTCGCGGATACCCTGGGCGGTGTCGAGCTTGGTGAGGCCGCGGAAGAGGGCGATGCCGTGCTGAAGGTGAACGACGAAGTCGCCTTCGACGAGTTCGGCGAAGTCGAGCAACTGGTCGATCTGCGCGCGCGTGGCGATGACGCGGGGGTTGGTGGCGGGCCGACGCTGGCGCTGCCGGCCGAGGATCTCGGTCTCGGTGACAAGCACGAGGCCGCGCGCCGGGCCGATGCCGTCGATTGCGGCCATGCCTTCGCGGCGGGTGAGGCGGAAGCCTTCGTTGAGCGAGCCCGTGAGGAAACGGGGCGCGGGGCGGAGGCCGGCCGAGGCGAGGATTTCCCCCATGCGCTGCCGTTCGCCGGCATTGGCGGCCACGACGAGCAGCGTGTAGCCATCCCCGCGCCAGCGGGCGAGCTGTTGGAGGAAGCGGCCCCGGGCTTCTTCTTCGACGTGGAGGCGTTCCTGGGCGACGAGGGCGTCGCCGGGGTAGGTGCGGTGGTGGGCGAGGCTTTCGGTGTCCCAGGTCTGCTCCTCCGTCGCACCGTCGAGGAGCGCGCTGGCTTCATCGAGATCGCCGAGGCCGAAGCGGGCGGGACACTTTGCCAGCAACGGGGCCAACGGATGAGTGCCCGGCGCCGGCGGATAAACTTCGCGGGCGAAGGCGCTGAATTCCTCCTCCAGCGCGGCGGGCTCGATGAAGACCAGCCGGGCGGAGGGCGGCAGGTAGTCAGCGATGCCGGTGGTCGAATCCGCGAGCTTCAGCCGCGGTGAGGCGGAGAGCGTGACGGAGGCCAGCGCCTCGCCTGAGCGCTGGGTCACGGGATCGAAGGCCCGGATGTCTTCGATCTCATCGCCGAAGAAATCCAACCGGCAGGGTTGGTTGGCGGTGACGGGATAGACATCGATGATGCCGCCGCGAATGGCGTAGTGCCCCGGCGCCTCGCAGACGGCCTCGGAGTCGTAATCAAGCTGCTGCAACTGCTCCAGCAGGCCGTGGAATGACTGCGTCTGGCCGCGGGTGAGCGTGAGTTCGCGGGTGGAGAATTCCTCCAGCGCGGGCACGGGCTGCAGGAGCGCGGCGGGGGTGGTCAGCACCACGAGCGTCCCTTCGTGGCCGCCGCCGTGCCGGAGAGGGCGCAGGCGGCTGAGCACCGTGAGCCGGTCGCTGGAGGCGGCAAAGGCTTCGCGCATGTCGCGGCTGTCGGGCATCGACTCGGGAAACACCAGCGGGGTGAGCGGGCGGGCATCGCCGGCCACCTCGTGCGCAAGGGCGAGGTCCTCCGCGAGCTGCTCGGCCGCTTTCAGATCCTCCGTGACCACAAGCCATACCGGACCGGGGTGCCGGCGCGTCAACGCACGCAGCACGACCCCGCGCGCCGGCGGACAGACGCCGGTGTGTTTGAAGCGCAGGGCGGGAGTGGACATAGAAATCGCGGGAAACGGAGACGCGAAAGAGCGGATGCACGAACCGGCGGAAAGACAATTCCACGCTTCGCGGCCCCCGAGGAGACGGCGTGGTCAGCCGGTCAATTCCGCCGCGGGTTTGGTCAAGGCGGCGCGGGCGGCGGCTTCTTCGGCGATTTTTTTCGAGGGACCGCGGCCGGCGCCGAGCTCGCGTTGGTGCAAAAAGACGCGGGCCTCGTATTCGCGGGCGTGGTCTTGGCCGCCGATATGGATGGATTCGTAGCGGAGGGCGTGGTTGCCGTGCGCGGGTTGCACGAGTTCCTGGAGGCGGCCCTTGGGATTGTCGGCGGGCGTCGCGGAGGCGAGGCGGTCCGCGAGGGAGCCGTAGAGGGCGAGCACCACGCGGCGCGCGGTCTCGGGGCCGGCGTCGAGATAGACCGCGCCGACGAGCGCCTCGAAAGCGTCCTCCAGGTTGGATTCGCGGTCGCGACCGCCGGTTTGCTCCTCGGAGACGCCGAGGCTCAGGGCGGCGCCGAGATCGATCTCACGGGCGAGCCGGGCGAGAAACCCGCCGCGGGTGAGCATGGCGCGGCGCTGCGAAAGTCCGCCTTCGCGCTCCTGGGGAAAGGCATGGAAGAGCGCTTCGGCGAGGATGAGCGAGAGCACGGCGTCGCCCAAAAACTCCAGCCGCTGGTTGGAATCGGCGGCAGTTCCGGGCTCGTTGAGCCGCGAGGAATGGGTGAGCGCGGTGGCGAGCAATGCGGGTTCCCTGAAGGTGTGGCCGAGGCGGGCCTGGAGCGCGGACAGGACGGCGTTCATGAGCTGGCGCTGGAGTAGCGGCGGAGGCCGCGGTGGAAGACGGTGCAGGCGAGGGTGAACCAGGCAATGGTGGCGCCGAGGAGCCAGAGCGCGTGGCCGGGGTCGAAACCGTGGAGGAGCGTGTGGGCGGGGATGTTGCTGACGATGACGGCGGGCAGCGCCCAGACGAAGAGGATGTTGGCCACGCCCTTGAAGGCCTGTCGCGGGATGCGGGAGAATTCAAAAAGCGTGAAATAGCTGCCTTCCAGTCCCTGGGCGTTAGTGATCCAGAAGGCGAGCGAGACAGTGAGCACCAGCGCGCTGTAGTGGATGAGCAGGCCGCAGCCGATCATCAGGAGGTAGAGCGCGATGTCGGCCACCCCGGGGCTCAGGCCCAACTGGTTGGCGGCGTAGATGACGACGCCGGCGGCGACGAAGGTGTTCACGAGGCTGTCGAGATCGAGTTTTCGCGTCGTGGCCATGAACACCACGTTGCCGGGCTGGGCGAGGAAGAAGTCGAAGTGCCCGGTGCGGATGTTGCGGGCGGTCTCGAAGAGGCTGCTCCAGAAAAAGCCGAACAGGAGCCGCTGGATCAGCATCGCGGTGCCGACGAGGAGCATCATCTCATACTTCGACCAGCCGGCGATGCTGTCGGTGTGCCCGTAGATGACCGAGATGAGCAGCAGGTTGACGCCCATCCACACCAGCTCGACGCTGGCCCACAGGAAGAAATCGAAGCGGAACATCAGTGTGCGCGTGACGGAGTAGCGCGCGCTGGCCAGCCAGATTTTCAGGTGGTGAAGCATGGAAATTTTCGATTTTTGATTCTCGATTTTGGATTGATAACAGGAGATGGCGGATTGGTGGCGCTGGTCGGCTCAGGGGCCGAAAATCAAGAATCCAAAATCGAAAATCTGCTCATCCCCCGACGGCGGTGTGGCGGCGGAGGCCGCGGGTCCAGAGGAAGTGATTGAAGGGGAGCAGGAGCAGCACCCAGCCGACCTGAATGCCGAGCCCCTGCACCGCGAGGTCCTGATCGATGCGGCCGGTGAAAATGGCGACGGGGAAATACATCTGGTAGTAGAAGGGCAGATATTGCGCGATGCGGAAGACCCACTCGGGCATCAGGTCGAGCGGGAAGAGCTGGCCGCCGAGGACGGACTCGACCGCGAGCGAGAGGATGACGAATCCCTGGATCTCGAGAAACCAAAACGTCAGCAGCCCGAAGCAGTAGGCGATGCTGAACTGGATGACGGCCGCGAGCAGCATCGCGGGCAGGCCCACGCCGAGCCGCCACCACTCGTCGGGGAAGCTCAGGTATTCGTGGAGGAAGGGGTAGGCGACGGCGACCGGGATGAGGATGAGGAGGCCGGAGACGAGCCGCGCGGCGAGGAAGATGCTGAAGCGGTAGAGAAAGTAGTTCACCGGCTTCAGCAGAAACTGGTTGATGAGCCCGTTGCGGATTTCCTCGCTGATCTGGTAGTCCTCGTTGAAGGCGCCGATGAAGAACTGCATCAGCAGGAGCACGACGAAGTAGGTCATCGTCTGTGCGAGATCGAAGCCGCCGATCGTCGTCTGGCCCTCGTAGGCGGCGCCCCAGAGGATGAACACCACGACGAGGTGGAAGAGGGAGAAGAAGCCGCGCAGGGCGAAGTTCCACCGGTAAACGAGGTTGCTCTGCAACCCGACGAGGAGCGCCTGACGGTATTTGTTGAAAGCGGTCAGCATCGAATTTTAACCACGGCTGGCAGCAGGGCTGGCGCGTTGGATTTTCCGGATTCGCGCTCAGGATTTCAGCGCGAAGCGCTCGGTGATCTCCTTGGCGAGGTTGCGGTAGGCGGTGGCGCCGGGGCTGAGGGGATCGTAGGCGAAGATGGTCTGGCCGAAGCTCGGGGCCTCGCTGAGCCGGATGGTGCGGGGAATGACGGTGGAGAAGATTTTGTCGGGCAGGTGCTGCTTAACCTCGTCCACGACCTGGCGGGAGAGGCGGGTGCGGACGTCGAACATCGTCATGACGACGCCGCCGAGTTCGAGGGCGGCGTTGATGTTGGCGGTCTTGAGCCGCTCGACGTTGCGAAGGATTTGGCCGAGACCTTCCAGGGCCATGTATTCGCATTGGAGGGTGATGAGCAGGTAGTCGGCGGCGGCGAGGCTGTTCATCGAGAGCATGCCGAGGGCGGGGGGGCAGTCGATGATGATGGCGCGGTAGCCGCCGGAGTCGCGGATGGGCTGCAGGACGGCACGCAGCTTCATCAGGTAATTTTCCATCTGCGAAAGCTCGATTTCGGCGGCGGCGAGGTCCTCCTCGGAGGGGATAAGGGCGAGGTGTTCGATCTTGGTGGGCGTGATCATCTCCACGGCGGAGCCCTCGCCGCGCAGCGGGCCGTAGAGGCTGCGGCCTTCCTGTTTCTCGACGCCGATGGCGCTGGTGGCGTTGGCCTGGGGATCGAGGTCGATGAGCAGGGTGTGGATCTTCAGGTCGGCGAGGGCGGCGGCGAGGTTGACGGCGGTGGTGGTTTTGCCGACGCCGCCCTTTTGGTTGGCGATGGTGAAGACAGTGGTGGGCATTGGCGGCAAGTAAGGGTGAATCTGCCGCCGCCGCAAGCGCGGCGATGCCGGCGGCCGGCCGGGCGGGAAAATAAAAAAGGCGACTCGCGGGAGTCGCCTTGGGCAAGGGGCGGGACAGGGTTTACTCGCCGACGAGGTGTTCGATTTCCTCGCGGGTGAGGGTGCGCATGTCGATTTCCTTCTTGATGGCGCCGAGGCTGACGAGGCACTCGGTGAACAACTCGCGGGTGCGGAGTTCGAGGGCCTTGGCATCGAGGTCGGTCATGACCTCGATGATGCGGGTGCCCTTGCGGACGTGGGTGCGTTCGTCGGCGCGGATGAAGTCGGAGATGTGGCGGAGGAGTTCGTCGTTGCGCGCGGCGGCGGTGTCGATGAGATCGTTGATGGTCTTTAGGACGCCGACTTCGCCGAAGAGATTGATCTCGGCCATCGCGAACGCGGGGTCCATGGGACCGCGGCAGGTGGAGCTGGTGAGGCGGTTGCGCAGCTCGTAGGGATCGTAACCCGAGGCGAGCATGGCCCGATGGCCGATCTCGGTGTGGCGGGCTTCGTCCCAAGTGACGCGGGCGAGGTCGTATTCGGCGTCGAAGTCCTTGAAGCGGATGTCCCAGACGAAGGTGCCGAAAGCCTCGATCGCGTCCACCTCGTCGCGCTGGGTGCGGATAAACCGGAGACGGAGGGCTTCGTAGGAATCCTTGTCGAAACGTTTCTGGGCGTCGGCGGCATCGTAGTCGCCGGTGTGCTTGAAGGTGTCGAACCTCACGTCGCGCATCGGGACGGTGCCGCGTTCGTAGGGCTTGGCGTCGATGCGGAGGGGCGTGGGGGCTTCGCCGCGGGGATCGGTGCCGGTGATGCCGCCGATGGAGGCGAGCAGGCGGGTGAGGTGCCAGCGCCAGGTGGAGAGTTTGGCTTCCTCGATGCCGCCGGCGATGTAGGCATCCACGGCATCATCGGCCCACGCGAGCATGGGTTCGTAGTCGGTGAGAATACGCTTGAGGCAGCGGATGGTGGGGACATCGGTGACTTGGTCGGTGTCGTCGATGTGGTGGCGGTAGGTGGTGGAGAGGGCTTTGCCCACGACCTGATGGACGCCGACGAGCAGCTCGGCAGGGGATTCGGCGCTGAGCATTTCGTCGATGAAGCGGTTGATCTCGGGATCGCGGAAGGCGTCGATGACCTTGGGGCGATATTCCTGCTCGGTGAGACGCTCGCGGAGGAAGCGGGCGGCGTCGGCGTGCCAGAAGATGTGGCGGCCGGTCTCCAGCTTCACCTCGTATTCCGGGATGGTGAGGGTCCACGAACCGAGGGCGTGCATGAGGCGGCGCTCGAAGTAGAAAAAGCGCAGCAGGCGGCGACTGTTCTCCTTGACGGTGAACTTGCCCCCGAGCTGGCGGCGGTCCACGGGGAACCGGTAGGGGTATTTCGCGCGGCGCTCGGCGGCGGCTTCACGCTGCCCGGCGAGGCTCTGGGCGGTGATGATGGTTTTGTCGGCGGGTTGGCCGGAGGTGTCTTCAGGGAGTTTCATGGGTGTAAAAGAGGTCGGCAGATTCTAATGGCAGAGCGGAGGAGATGCGTTCACTTTCTTCCGGCGGATTGTATAGAATATTATCGGGAAGCTAATATCATGCACTCGGGGGATGGGGCGGAGCATGAGAGCGGTCCTGATATAGTCGCAGCCGGCTGGATCGCGGTGGGTTGCGGTCCGCTCGGAGAGCGGACCCTACCGGCGCTGCCGCGCCATGGTGGGACAGCCGAGCCGGGCGCGCATGAGGCGCGCCCCTACAATCCGGAGTAGAGGCGTGGTTTGTCCACGCCTGCCTCCGGGCTACGACCCAACAAGCAATGCCCTAACCCTTCACGGCGCCGCTGGTCAGGCCGGAGATAAATTCCTTCTGGAGGAGCAGGAACAGACACATCACCGGGGCGATGGAAACGAGAGTGCCGGCCATGATGAGGCCGTAGTCGGTGCCGTAGATACCCTTGAGATTGTTCAGCGCGACGGAGAGCGGGTGCAGCTCGGGCGACTGGAGGATGATCTGCGGGCCGATGAAGTTGTTCCACATGCCCATGAAGCTGATCATGAGAAACGCGCCGAGCATCGGCCGGATGATGGGCAGAACGAGTTCGAAGAAGATGCGGAATTCGCCGGCCCCATCCATGCGCGCGGCTTCGAGCAGTTCATTGGGCACGCTGTTGATCATGGATTGGCGGAAGAGAAACACGCCGAAGGCGGGAGCGAGCCCGGGCAGGAGCAGGCCGGTGTAGGTGTCCAGTAGGTCGAGCTTGTAGAGCAACTGGAAGCTCGGGGCGAGCAGGAGCGGCCCGGGGATGATGAGAGCGGCGAGGACGACGCCCATCACTAGGTTCTGGCCGCGGAACTTGTGCTTCGCGAGGGCATAGCCGCCCATCGCGCAGCAGAGCACTGTGAGGATGGAACTCACCGAAGCGAGCAGCAGGGAGTTGTGCAGGGCGCGGGGCAGGCCGAGATCGGTGAAAAGCCGGGTGAAGTTTTCCAGCGTGAGGCGGTCCCATCCGATGCCGAACCAGCCGTCGCCGGCGGGCAGAAAGACGGTGGCGGCGAAGTCGAATTTGGACTTCAGCGCCCCGCACAGCATGTAGAGGAACGGAATGAGGGTGAGCGCTGCGAAAAAGAACAGCAGGGCGTGCAGGAAAAAGGAGAGGAGGCGTTTGGCGGGCATGGTCAGCGTTCCTCGTAGCGGCGGGCCGCCCAGCGTTGAAAGAGGGCGATGCCCATGAGGGTGAGCGCGAGCACCCAGCCGATCGCGCTGGCGTAGCCGAGGTCGCCGACGACAAAGCCCGACTGGTAGAGATACATCATGATCGTTAGCCCGCGGTTTTCGGGTCCGGCGGTGTTGTTGAGGAGGATGTAGCTCAGCTCAAACATCTGGAAGCTGCCAATCACGGATAGCAGGGTGACAAAGCCGGCAATTGGCGCGATCTCGGGCAGGGTGACATGACGAAAACGCTGCCAAGCATTGGCACCGTCGATCTCGGCCGCCTCGATCAGGTCCTTTGAGACGTTCTGGAGGGCGGCGAGGAAATAGACCATGTTGAAGCCCGCATACATCCACAGGGCCGCGAGGATGAGGGAACTCATCACGTATTCCTGCATCCAGGCGAACTCGGGATCCCAGATGGGAAAGAGCCGGTGCAGGGTGGCATTGATGAGGCCGGTGCGCTTTTCGAGGATCGGGGCAAAGAGCATCGCGACGAAGGGCAGGCCGACGAGCGAGGGTGCGAAAAATGTTAGCCGGAAGAAACCGCGCCCGCGGAGCCCGGGCCGATTCAGCAGCAGGGCGAGTCCAAGTGCGATGGGCAGCTGCACAAAGAGCGACCCCAGGGTGAAACGTCCGGTGTTGGCGGCGGCCGTCCAGAAAAGCGGATCCGTGAGCAGGTAGCGAAAATTATGCAGGCCGACCCACTCGGTGGTGCCGGGGCCGTAGGTTTGCTGGAGCGCGAGGATGAAGGAGCGCAGCAGCGGCCAGACGGTGAAGAGGCAGAAGATGCCGAGGAAGGGCGCAAGGAAAAGCCAGGGCGCGAGATTGAGTCGGGTGGCTTTCATGGCTCGTGGGCGAGAAAGACGTTGCGGTTGATGAAACGCTCGAACTCGACCTGCGCTTCGGCGAGCAGCCGCTGGGCCTCGATCCTCAGGGCGGCCTCTTCGTAGATCTGGTTGCGGTCGGCGTAACGGCGCAGGGCGGCGAGGGCGTTGATGAAACGCTCTAGTCCGCTCACCACGTAGGGTGAAGACGGACGGCGCGGGACATGCGGGGCCTGCTCGATGTAAAGCCGGCCGGAGGGCTGGCCGCTGAAAAAAGGATCAGGCTGATCAAAGATCGGCGAGTCCCAGAGGGCCGTGACCGGGGTGATGATGTTCGTGTCGCGAAACATCTGCTCCGCGAGCACCGGCGAGAGGTAGAGTTCCTTGGCAAAGGCCCAGGCTGTCTCGAAGTGCTCGGTGTGCCGGCTGAAGCCCAGCATGGTGCCGCCGGCCACCGAAGTGCGGCGGCCGCCCTTTTCCCATGCAGGGATGGGCATCAGCTTCAGTTTGCCGCCGAGCGCCGGGTTTTCGCGTTTCCAAGAACCGGCCATCCAGTCGGGCACGAGCGAGCCGATCACGAGGCCTTCCAAGCGCTGCCGATGCCCGGAAGCGGAATAAGTCTCGATGTCCACGCAAACGCGGTTAGGGCCGGCCATCCAGGTAATGAGCCGGGCGAGCACCTCGGCATTGCGGGGAAAATTCAGGGCGGGCTTTTCATTTTCATCAATCACCATGCCGCCGGCCTGCAAGAGGATGATATTGGTGGCATGCGGGTTGGTGTGCCAGGCTTCGAGCAGGTAGCGGTTGGGGCGGCCATCGCCGGTGGTATCCACCATCAAGGGGCGCAGCACGCGGAAGTAGTCCTCCCAAGTCTCAATTTGCGACACGTCGATGCCGGCGGCCTCGACGAGGTCGGCGCGGTAGGCGAGCAGCACGGGGTGCACGTCGTGGGGCAGACCGAAAATGCGACCGCGGCTGGTATAGGGGGCGAAGGAAGGGCCGTTGATTGTTTCCAGCAGACCTTCCTCGCGCAGGCGGTTGGTCAGGTCGAGAAAGCCGACGCTTTCGAGCGGACCGGCAAAGGCTTTGGCAGCCACGCCGATGTTGGGCTCGATGATATCGGCCACCGGGGTGCCGGCCATGAAGCCGGAGAGCATGCGCCGCTCCATTGCGGTGCCGTGCAACAGGACCAGATTGACCGGGCGATCAGGATGGCGCTGGTTCCACTCTTGGGCGAAGGGTTTGTAGGCGTTGAAATGCAGCTCGGCGGAGATCCACATCGGGATGCCTTCGGGCGTCCGGCGGGGCAGGACGGCCGCAATGATGATTGCGACGATCGCGATCACCAAAATGACCAGTGCGCCGGGCGACAGGTAGCGGTTGATTTGGTCGCGCAGGAACTTCATGGGTGCGCAGGAGGCAGGCAAAATGATGGCTGGATGGGCTGGCGGAACATGCGCGCGCGGAAAGGAATGGCGCTACCGTGAAACCCGAACCCAGTTTGGCAACCCGGAATCACGCGGGAAATGGGGTTCGGTCTTTGCCAAGGCTTCCGCCTTCGCCGAGGCTACGGCCTCCAACTTTCTTTCCGGTTCGGAAAGAAAGTTGGAGGCGCGGGCCGGAATCGAACCGGCGATAGAGCTTTTGCAGAGCTCGGCCTTACCACTTGGCTACCGCGCCGACTGAACAAGGGCGCGCACGTTGCAGGAAAAAAAATCGCGCCGCAAGTGCTGAAATCGATTTGTGCGGCCGGATCCGGGGGCGCTCAGGCCGGCGGGGGCGGGGCCACTTCGCACTGGACCGTGAAGCGGAAGATCGAGCCTTCCCCGGGGCGGCTCTCGGCGGAGATGCCACCACCCATGAGTTCGCAGAGGCGTTTGGAGATGGCGAGCCCAAGCCCGGTGCCCTCGCGCCGACGCTGCGGGGACACGTCCACCTGGCTGAAGGGCAGGAAGAGCCGCTGCATGGTGCCGGGCGGGATGCCGACGCCGGTGTCGGTGACGGTAAAGAACAAACGGGCAAACTGGCGCCCCTCGGCACCCGGGGAGAGTGAGCAGGCGAGCTGGACCGTGATGCTGCCCTTGGGGGTGAACTTGAGGGCGTTGCTGATGAGGTTGGTGAGGATCTGGCGGAGCCGGGAGGCATCGCCGAGCATCATCCGCGGGACGGAGGGATCGATGACGGATTCGAGGGTGAGGCGGGAGATGCGGATCTGGGGCGCAAAAAAGGCGCAGACCTCGGCCACGGAAGCGTGGAGATCGAAGAGTTCGTGTTCCAACTCGGCGCGGCCGGATTCGATTTTCGAAAAATCGAGGATGTTGGCGACCAGCGTGCCGAGAGTCTGTCCGATGGTGCGGATGAGGTCCACCGCTTCCCGTTGCTCGTCGGTCAAGGTGGTGTCGGAGAGGATGTCGCAAAAACCGATGATGCCGTTGATGGGCGTGCGGATCTCGTGGTTGATGATGGCGAAGAACTCGCTCTTGGCGCGGTCGGCGGCTTCGGCGGTCTCCTTGGCGCGGAGCAGGGCGGCCTCGGCCTCCTTGCGTTCGGTGATGTCGTGGCCGACGGCTTGGAACTCAAGCGTCGCGCCCTGATGGTCCTTGATGGCGCGCTGGGTCCACACCATCCACAGGTCGCGCCCATCTGCGTGGCGCGGGGATTGTTCGTGGGAAAAGTTGTCGTCGCGGTTGATGCGGCCGGCGTCGAGGATCGGGAAGGGCCGGCCGATGAGATCAATGCGCTTGCGGCCGAGGGCACGGGCGTAGGCGCTGTTGACGAAGGTGAGGGTGCCGTCGGCCCGGTAGCGGCAGATGAGATCCACCTGGTCCTCGACGATGCCGCGGTAGCTGGCCTCGATTTTTTGGAGGTTGCGGGCCATGTGCTCGATCTTGCGGGCGAGCCCCATGACCTCGTCCTGCGCGGTGTCGTCACCGGACTGCAGGCCGGATTCCGGCTCCATCCGCGATTGGCGGGCGGTATCCTGCAGGGTCTTCAGGCCCTTCATGAGCGTGCGATCCCACACATAGCCGGCGAGCACGAGAGGCACACAGCCGGTGATGGCGAAGCCGATCACGTAGAAGACGGGGCCGAGCTGGTCGCGGACGTCTTCCTGCACCACGCGCCGACGAGCGCAATCAATGCCGCCACCAGTGCCAGGGACAGGCCCAGGATCAAGACGGACTTGCGGTAGGCGGTGTCGAACATGCCGGTGTGCCCAGCCTGTCGTGAGTGCCGGCCAAGTCTAACCTAAACCGTGCGGAGGTCAGGGGTCCGGCTTCAGGGTGTGCAAAGGTGCGAGCCGGCGGAGGCCGGGCACGGCGGAGGCGACGATCCCGGCGACGAGCAGGGTGCCGAGTCCACCCCACACGACCGCGGCCACCGGGCCGACCAAGGCACCCATGAGTCCGGCGCGGAGGGCGCCGATCTCGTTGGAGGAGCCGATGAAAATCTGGTTCACGGAAGTGACGCGACCGCGCAGGTGATCCGGCGTAAGCAACTGCACGAGCGACTGGCGGACAATGACGCTCACGCTGTCAAACACTCCGGTGAAGAGCAGCGCGATGAAGGACAGCCAATACCAGTGCGACCAACCGAAGACGACTATGGCCAGGCCGAACCCCGCGATGGACCACAGCAAGGTGAGGCCGGGCCGGGCGAGGGGAGCGCGATGGGCGAGCCACATGGCCATGGTGAACGCTCCCAGCGAGGGAGCGGCGCGCAGCCAGCCAAGCCCGATGGGGCCGACATGCAGCACCTGATCGGCATAGATTGGAAGCAATGCCATCACGCCACCCAGCAGGGTGGCAAAAAGATCGAGGCTGCTGGCTCCGAGGATGACCTTGCGCCGCCAGATGAACTCCACGCCCGCGAGCATGCTGCGCCACGTGCGGGGATTGGCGGGTGGCGGCGGAGCGACGTGGTAGCGCACATGACGGAGCAGCCAGAGGAAGATGAGACCGAGGGCGACATCGAGGAGGTAAACTGCCTGAAATCCGCCGAAGGCGATGATGAACCCGCCGAGGGCCGGGCCGGTGACGGTGGCGACCTCGAATGCGCTCATGTTCCAGGTGATGGCGTTGGGCAGGGCCTTGGCGGGGAGCAGCAGCGGGATGATGCTGGAACGGGCGGGCAAGGCGAGGATGCGCACCACGGCGATGCCGAGCAGCAGCAGATACATGAGCGGCAGGGCCGGCTGGTCGAAGTTCAAGGTTGCCGGATCGGTGTGCCGCTCAAAGACCGCAGCCAGCCGCTGGATGAGAGCATTGGCCCAGCGCAACGGCGCGAGAGGCGGGATCACGGCATGAAAATGCGACAGCAATGCCAGCAGTGCGGAGAACAGCACCGTGAGGCCTGTGCCCCAGGCGATGATCCGACGTCGTTCGAGCCGGTCGGCGAGCGAACCGGCCGGGAGGGAAAGCGCGAGCAGCGGCAGCACCAAAATGAGGCCGACCAAGCCCAAGGCGGTGGCGGATTTGGTCCATTGGTAGATTTCCCAGGACACGGCGACGCTCACGGCCTGGCGTCCGATCGTGGCGAGAAAACTGCCGATCATGTAATCCCGGTAGGTGCGCACCTTGAGGGCGGCGTAAGGATCGTGGATCTCAACCGGGGCGGACATGGGCGAATCAGCACGCCCGGGCGGGGTCGGGTCCGCAACCGATAATTCCGAGACCGCGACATAAGCCAAAATTGCTTTGCCCCGGTGCGGGCGCCCCCTACTTGTGCCGTTCCTCCAATCCCCGTTTCCCTTTTCCCCATGTCATCTTCCCCTAAAAGGGCCCTGATTTTTCAAGGCGGCTGGGACGGGCACCAGCCCGTCGAATGTGCCGCTCTCATCGCCGGCAAGCTCGCGGAGCGCGGTTTCGCCGTCGAGGTCGTGGACACGCTCGACGTGCTGAACGATGCGGCCCGGCTCAAGGCGCTCAGCCTGATCATTCCGCTCTGGACGGGCGGCAAGCTCACCCCGGACCAGGAAAAAAACCTGGAAGCGGCCGTCATCAGCGGCGTCGGCATCGCCGGGTTCCATGGCGGCATGTGCGATGCGTTTCGCGGCTCGATCAACTACCAATGGATGACCGGGGGCCAGTTCCTCTGTCATCCGGACAACATCAAAGAGTATCTCATCCGCATCGTGAACCGCGAGGACCCGATCACGCTCGGCATCCCGGATTTCAAGGTGAAGAGCGAGCAATACTACATGCTGGTGGATCCGCGCAACGAGGTGCTGGCCGTGACCACGCACCAGAGCGTGAGCGCGCCCTGGACGAATGGCGTGGAGATGCCGTTCGTGTGGAAAAAAGTCCACGGGGCCGGCCGGGTGTTCTACTCGGCGAGCGGGCACCAGTGTCAGGAGTTCACTGATTTCCCGGAGCAACTGGAGATCACACTGCGCGGCATGAGCTGGGCGGCCCGTTAAAATTTTATCCATGAAACCACGCTACAAAAGCGCAGCGGAGATCAAGGTAGGCGTCGTCGGCTACGGCGGCGCCTTTAACATGGGGCGGATGCACCTGCATGACATGCAGAAAGCCGGCATGACGCCCTGCGCCGTGGCCGAGCCCGATGCGGCGCGGCTCGCGGTGGCGGCGCAGGAGTTTCCCGGCATCCAGACCTACGCCAGCGTGGACGAGATGCTGAGGAAGTCCGACGTCAATCTCGTCGTCCTGATCACCCCGCACAACACGCACGCACCGCTGGCGCTCAAGTGCCTGAAGGCGGGCCGGCATGTGGTGTGCGAGAAGCCTTTCGCGATCACGACGAAGGAGTGCGACGCGATGATCGCCGCCGCGAAGAAGGCCGGCGTGATGGTCTCGACCTTCCATAACCGGCATTGGGACGGCTCGATCATGAAGGCGCTTGAGGTCCTGAAATCGGGCGTGATCGGCGACCTCGTGCGCATTGAGTGCCACGCCGGGCAGTGGGGCAAGCCGGGCGACTGGTGGCGCAGCAGCCGCTCCATCTCCGGCGGCATCCTCTACGACTGGGGCGTGCATTTTCTGGAATACTCGCTGCAACTCGTGGACTCGGAGATCAGTGAAGTCACCGGTCTCGCCAAGGAAGGCTTCTGGGCCGCGCAAAGCAAGTGGGGCAAGGATACCATCGAGGACGAAGGCTGTGCCGTCGTGCGCTTCAAGAACGGCGTCTGGGTGACGCTCACCATCACGCAAATCGACGCCAATCCGAAGCGCGGCATGATGGAGGTGACTGGCACCAAAGGCACCTTTCTGTGGGAATACGACCGGCACGAGATCATCGTGCGCGACGGCGACCAGACGACTGTGACCAAGGGACCCAACCCGAAGGAGCAGTGGGAAAAATACTACGCCAACGTGGCCGCACACCTGACGAAAGGTGAGCCGCTGGTCATCACCGCGGAGTGGGCCCGGCGGCCGATCCACATCCTCGACCTTGCCGTGCAAAGCGCGAAGCAGGGCCGCACACTCAAAGCGAAGTATACCTGAACGGGGATAGGCGCGGTCCGCTCGGAGAGCGAACCCTACCGGCGCTACCGCGCCTGTGGGCTTCGGCGGCAGCCCTCTTTTGCCCGTGCTATGGGCATTCCACCGTGTAAAAACAAGCGAGCCGGCTCCAGAGGGAGCCGGCTCGCTGCATTTTGAGAACCTTGGCGGACCTTACTTTGCGCGCGCCCAAGACTTGGCCAGTTCGCGGCGGAGGATGGCGGCATCAGGCCAGGACGGAGGCAGACCGGTGATGTTGTAGCCGGCGCCGCCCTGATGGTAGGGCCCCATCTCCGGGCAGACGTAGAGGGTGCGGTCGGCGTTCTGCTTGGCGCTCTTCCAGAGCTTGAAGAGGTCGTCGGTGAAGGCGAGGTAGCTCTTGATCTCGTCGGTGAGCCGGCCCTTGTAAGTCACGGGCACCTGGCAGTGGTGGCCGTTGAAGGGGCGGCAGTGCGCCTGTTCCGAGTTCTGCACGAGGGCGGCCTCTTTCAGCAGATAGGAGCTGTAGTTGCCGGGGTGGATGTGCTTCACGACGGCGAAGTGCGAGAAGTCGAAGTTGATTTTGATCATCTTCCCCGTCGCCTTTTTGTAGAGGCGGGCGATCTCGTAGGTCTTCTCGGGTGTCTCGGTGCAGGTGTCGCGATGGACTTCCAGCGACATGACAACGCCGCCGATCTTGTCGGCGGCCTTCATCATCGCGATCCAGTTCTTAGCGGCGACGGCAGGCGGGGTGTCCTCGTCGTCGAGCTGCACGTTGATCTGGACGGCGCCGGCATCTTTCTGGGCCTGGATGGCCTTGGCGTATTCGGCGGGTTTGCCGGAGTTGTTGGAGATGAAACCGAGGAGGTCCTTCAGGCCGTGCTTGGCGGCGAGGCGGGCATGCTCGGGCGTGAGGGCGGTGGTGATGCCGTCGAAGCCGGCGTCGGCGACGGCGGCGATTTTGCGTTCAAGCGACCATTCCTTCTTAGGCGAAGGAATGCCGACGAGGGACCAGAGGTTGGCGATGTGGGAGATTTTGGGCATTTTCGATTCTCGATTTTGGATTTTCGATTGGGGAGGGCATCGACTTTCGGAGCCGGGGTTCCGATTGCGGGGCAATCGAAAATCCCGAATCGAAAATCGAAAATTCGTTCAGGCGTGGCGGCCTTTGAAGGTGAGTTCGGCGACGCCGGACTTGTCGAGGTGACCCAGGCCGAGCGCGACCATCTTGTCGAACTGCTGCTTGGTCGCGCCGGCGAGCGGCAGGTTGATGCCGGCTTCGGCGCCGAGAACCCAGGCGATGGTGCTGTCCTTCGCGGCGTGCGCGCCCGAGAAGTAGCAGTCGTGGGCGCGGTTTTGCATGTCTTCGCCGTCGGTCTTGAGGACCTGCGAGTTGGCGCCGGTCTGGAGAAACACCTCGCGCAGCATGTCGAGATCAAGGCCGAGCGCGTGGCCGAGGCCGAGGCCTTCGGCGAGGCCGGCGGTGTTGATGTTCATGACCATGTTGACGAGGGCCTTTACCTGCGCGGCCTGGCCGGTCTTGCCGACGTAGCGGAGGGCGGTGCTGAGTTTCTCGAGGATGGGTTTGATGCGCTCGAAGGTCTTCTTTTCGCCGCCGCACATGAGATAGAGCGTGCCGTTGCGGGCCTGCGGGATGGAGGAGGCCATGCAGCCTTCGAGGGAGACGGCGCCGGCTTTCTTTGCGCGACGCTCGACCTCGACGTGGACCTTGGGCGTGAGGGTGGCGCAGTTGACGAAGACCTTGCCCTTGGCCTTCACGAGGAGCGAATCGCCGGACTCGGCGAAAACGCCGAGCTGGGCGGCGTCGTCGGTGACCACGGTGAAGATGAAGTCGGCCGCGGCGGTGACGGCGGCGAGGGACTTGGCGTGCTTGGCGCCGATTTCCTTGGCGAGGGCGGCGGCGGAGGGAGCGTAGGAATCATAGACGGCGGCGACTTTGTAGCCGCAATCTTTGAGGCGGCGGGCCATGTTGCCGCCCATGCGACCGACTCCGACGAAGGCAATTTTTTCCGAGGACATGTCTGTGGTTGGTGGTTCTAGGTTTTGGGGTTGAAGCGTTAGCGGGCGAAAAAGGGGTTGTGCTCCTTCTCCTGGGCGAGGGTGCTGAGCGGGCCGTGGCCGCAGGCGAAGACGGTGTCGTTGGGGAGTGGCAGGAGCTTCTCCTTGTTGTTGCGATACTGGTCCTCGAAGTTCGTGGGGCTGCCGCCCATGGAGCACGAGAAAACCGAGTCGCCGACGATGGCGAGCGGCCAACTGAGGCCGGTCACGAAGAAGGTCGTCTGGCCGGGGGAGTGGCCCCAAGTGTAGAGCGTCTTGATGGCAAGTCCGTCGAGGTGGTAGTGGGCGTTTTCCTTGAAGGTCTTGGCCCCGGCGAAATCCACGGGTTCGCGCTCGCTGGCCCAGATTTCGGCCTTGGGGTGGGCGGCGGCGAGCTTGGCGAGGTCGGCGATATGATCGTCGTGGGTGTGGGTGATGAAGATGTAGCGCAGGTCGAGGCCCTCGGCGTGGATGGTGTCGAGCATGGCCTGGCAATCGGCGCCGGTGTCGAAGACCGCCGCCTGGCGGGAGCGCACGTCCCAGATGAGGTAGCTGTTGACCGTCATGTCCTCAAACGGGGTGTTGAACATGGCGAAGCCCCGGGGAAACACGGGCTGCTCGGGATACCACGCCTTGTGGGCCAGCGCCTCCAGCGCATTTGGCGAGAGCCGGAGATGGCGGGCCACGCGGCGGATGACGGCCGGGATGACCTCGCCGCCTTTCACGGCGGCAAGATCGGCGGCGCTGACCTCGGCGCGTCCGGCGAGATCCTCGTCGGAGATTTTCAGGCCGCGCTGGGTCTTATTGATGACGTCGTTGAAGTTATCCTCGATCGGAATGCGGGGCATGGGCGGACAGTAAATGGCCGCGGAGAACGCACGCGCAAGCCGGAAGGCGCTGAAAATTCGTCGTGATCCGCGTCCACACGCGGTCGTGCTCACATGGGTTTCGGCGAACGGGGCGGACAACTCGCGGCATTCGCGAGCGGATAGGAGGCTCGGATGCGGGCGAGGAGGTCCTGATAAAAATCGAAGCAGGGATCGCCGGGGGAGCGCGGGAGCTGGCGGTCGAGGTCGCGGGCGGTCTGGTTGGCGCGCGCGAGGGATTCCTCGCGGATCTTGGCTCCGCGTTCGCGGTAGCCGGTGTTGTCCACGCCGGCATGTTCGGCGAGCAGGGGCAGCCAGTTGTGGGCGTATTGCACGTGCGCGGTCTCGTCGATGATGTCGAAGAGCATCATCTCGGCGGATTCGAGGTCCTGGCCTTCCTTGAAGTCCACGTAGCCCTCGTTTTTCACGACGAAGTGGCCGGTCTCGGCGACCATGCCGATCATGAAGACGTGCTCATACAACTGCTGCGGCGTCATGGGATCGAGCTTGTAGGGCGCGAGCAACGCGGTCTGCTGCTCATAGGCTTCGTCGAGGGTGAGGCCTTTCTCGGCGGCAAGCTTGCGCAGTTCCTCGTCGCGCTGGCCCTGATCGTAGCCGGAGAAGCCGACTTCATCGAGGCTGATACCGAAATCCTGCAGGCGCGAGTAGCCGGAGTCGCCGTGGCGGGATTCGTCCCAAAGATGGCGGGAGATATCATGGTGCCACTGCCAGGGCATGTAATGGCCGTAGTAAAGCCAGGCGAGCTGGTCGTCGGGCAGATTCTTTTCGAGCATGTAACCGTAGGCCCAAAATAGGCGACGCGCCTCGATGCTGGTGACAAAATCCGCCCGCACGTAGTCCATGAAGGGCTGCTTCGGGCGGATGGGTTCGGTGCGGGCGCTGAAACGGCTCAGACGGAAATCGGTGCCGACGCCGGCGGGCCGGGCCTCGGCGCCACGTGCAACCGGGAGCGGGGCGCGGAACGAGCCGGCTGCGGTCAAGAGGCCGGTGACGCGGGCGCGGTAGTCGGCATCGGTCTTGTGCGGGTGGCGTCGCCGGTGGTCGCGATACCAGAGCCACTGCTGGCTCTTGATCTGGTTGATCTCA
>Ga0169931_10002033_pt1 | contig 33213 bp, 26 predicted proteins | sample Kivu_15m_20L_FD_129675 | JGI IMG/M metagenome (GOLD analysis project Ga0169931, IMG submission 129675) | Freshwater microbial communities from Lake Kivu, Western Province, Rwanda to study Microbial Dark Matter (Phase II) - Kivu_15m_20L... | ecosystem: Environmental > Aquatic > Freshwater > Lake...
CGTTGGACTGCGAGAAGGCGACGCTTTTCGAGTTCGGCTGCCGTGCCGGTGGGTCTCATGCCCAATGGTACGCATGTCCACTCATCGAGTGGATGATTTTGTAAAGATGACAGTCAGTAGCCGCAGACTCGGAGCGTCCGTCAACGGATTGGTTTCGCGTTTGTAGTGTTCGATTGCAATCCACACCGCGAAATATCCCTCACATAGTCCACGAAATAAGTCCTCCGTCGTCGGTGCACACAGAATCTCGTCGAAGAACACCTCCAACGCCGGATGCGGAATATCCTCCAGCCCCAGGGGCGGTTCGCGCATTTCGCCGATGCGGGTGCGCAATGCGGTGGCGTGCTCCGCGCACAGATAGGCGTGATGGGCGAAGGCCGTCTTCAGTTCGTAGATCGGTTCGGCTGTGATGCGGGCCGTCAGGATCTGATGCAGGCGCTTGAAGCAGTAATGGAACCGCTTCAACCGGCGGACGCACTCCTCGACGGAGAGCCCCGGCTTCGCCGCCTCCTCGACCGTACACAACCCCGCGAGTTGCGGCAGCCCGCGATACGATTCATAAGGCTTCTTCGGTTCCATGCCGTACATCGTAGCCGAATCGGGCAGGTCGAGTCGAGAAGTGCCGTTTCATCCGGCCGGAGCGTTTCGTAAAATGAGATGCTTCGGCTCCGAAGACCGCGCGGGCCGCCTCGATCTCAGGTGATCATGCCGACGAAGACCAAGTCGAACCCGGCCCGCCCTCCGGCACTCTCCTTCGATCCCACGAATCCGTTCATCGTCCAGTCCGACCGCTCGATCCTGGTCGAGGTGGACAATCCGAAGTATGCCGAAGCGCGGGACGCGCTCGCGCCGTTCGCGGAACTCGAGAAGAGCCCCGAGCACATTCACACGTACCGCATCTCGAACCTCTCGCTGTGGAACGCGGCCGCCGCGGGCATCACCGCCACCGAGATGGTGAGCGTTCTCGAGAAGTACACGAAGTTCCCGATCCCCGCGAACATCCCGACGGACCTCGCCGAAACCGTGGCCAAGTACGGGCGTGTGAAGCTCGTCCGCATCGACGCCGGCAAGCTGAAGCTCGTCTGTGCGGACAAGCCGCTCCTCGTCGAGCTTTCGCGCCAGAAGAAGCTGAAGGACTACCTCGGCGAACAACTCGACGACACGAGCTTCGCCATCGAGCCGGCCTTCCGCGGCGTGCTGAAGCAGGCGCTGATCCTGCTCGGCTACCCGGCCGAGGATCTCGCCGGGTACACGGAAGGCGCGAACCTGCCCATCGCCCTCCGCGAGACCACCGCCGCGGGCCTCCCCTTCTACGTGCGGGACTACCAACGCGAATCGGCGGACGTGTTCCACGCCGGCGGCGACGTCCGCGGCGGCTCTGGCGTCATCGTGCTCCCCTGCGGCGCGGGCAAGACCGTCGTCGGCATCGTCGCCATGTCCCTGCTTCAAAAGAACACGCTGGTGCTCACCACGAGCATCACCGCCGTGAAGCAGTGGGTCCGCGAGATCATCGACAAATCGACGCTGACGGCGGATCAGGTGAAGGAGTACACCGGCGAGGTGAAGGAGATCGGCCCCGTGACGGTGGCCACGTATCAGATCCTGACGTACCGCCCGGACAAGACCGAGGACTTCCCCCACTTCGGGCTCTTCGACGAACGCGATTGGGGCCTCATCGTCTACGACGAAGTTCACCTGCTGCCCGCGCCGGTCTTCCGCGTCACGGCCACGATCCAGGCGCGGCGGCGGCTCGGGCTCACGGCCACGCTCATCCGCGAAGACGGCCGCGAGGGCGACGTCTTCTCCCTGATCGGCCCCAAAAAATACGACGTGCCCTGGCGCGAACTCGAGACCAAGGGCTGGATCGCCTCCGCGAGTTGCTCCGAAATTCGCGTCGCCCTGCCGGACGACAAAACGCGGATGGAGTACGCCGTGGCGGACCACCGCGCGAAGTACCGCATCGCCAGCGAGAACGAAGCCAAGGACGACGTGGTGGAAGAACTGCTGGCCCGCTACCACGACCAGCGCGTGATCGTGATCGGGCAGTACCTCACGCAGTTGCGGCGGCTGCAGGAGCGGTTCGAGTTGCCCATCATCACGGGGTCCACTCCGTCCGGCGAGCGCGAAGAGTTGTATGGCAAGTTCCGCAGCGGCGAAGTGCGCCACCTCATCCTCTCGAAGGTCGGCAACTTCGCCATCGACCTCCCGGACGCGAACGTGCTCATCCAGGTGAGCGGCACGTTCGGCTCGCGGCAGGAAGAAGCCCAGCGGCTCGGCCGCATCCTCCGCCCCAAGAGCGAAGGCGGCAACGCCCACTTCTACACGCTCGTGACGCGGGACACCCGCGAATTGGACTTCGCCCACCACCGCCAGATGTTCCTGACCGAGCAGGGGTACAGCTACGAGATTCTGGACGAGAAGGACCTCGTGCCGCAGCCGGTGGACGAGAGCACGGTGATGCCGGGCGAACCGGCGACGTGAGTCACTTGGATTCTCGGGCGACGCGTTCGACCTCGCCGAGCACGCGGAGGAGGTTGCCGCCGAGGATCTTCAGGACCTGCTCGCGGGTGTACTTCCGCCGCAGCAGTTCCTCGGTGAGCCGCGGGTACTGGGACACGTCTTCGAGCCCGTTCGGGACCTTCGTGATGCCGTCGAAGTCCGACCCGAGACCGACGTGGTCGACTCCGGCGATCTTCACGATGTGATCGATGTGGTCCGCGACGGTGGCGACGGTGCCGGCCGGGTAGTCGTTCTCCTTCACCCACGCGCGGAGCGCCTCGCGGCGCTTCGCGTCGTCGTCCGGGAACTTGGCCTTCAACTCGCGGGACACTTCGAACATCCGCTTCATGGCGCGGGCGCCCTCGGGCACCACGAACCCGGAGAAGAAGTTCACCATCACGACGCCGCCGTTCGCCTTCGTCAGCTTCAGCACGTCGTCCGGCACGTTGCGCGGATGATCCGCGACGGCTCGGGCGGAGGAGTGCGAGAAGATAACCGGGGCCTTGCTCGCCGCGATCCCGGCCTTCATCGTGTCCGGGGACACGTGCGACAAATCGACCATCATGCCGAGCCGGTTCATTTCGCGGATCACGTCCTTGCCGAAAGGCGAGAGGCCGTTCGCTTTCGGGGCGTCGGTCGCGGAGTCCGCCCAGTCGAGCGATTCGGAGTGCGTGAGCGTCATGTAGCGGACGCCGAGTTGATGGTAGGTGCGGAGCACGCCGAGCGAGTTGTCGATGGAGTGCCCGCCTTCGACGCCGATGAGCGAGGCGATGCGGCCGGCTTTGCGGATGCGGCGGATGTCGTCCGCGGTTCGTGCGAATTCGAACGTCTCGGGGTAGCGGCGGCACAGTTCGTGGATCACATCGATCTGTTCGAGCGTCATGCGGACGGCGGTTCCGGTCCGGCTCGTGTCCGCGGGAACGTACGCGGCCCAGAACTGAGCGCCGACGTGGCCTCGCTTCAGGCGTTCGATGTCCGTGTGCAGCTTCGGCTGCGGCTTCGTCAGGTCGATGTTGCGGAAGGTCGGGCCGTCCTGCTCGCGGAGCGCGTACGGCAGATCGTTGTGCCCGTCCACGAGGATGGCTTCGCGGTGGATCGCGAGCGCCTCCGCGGACACGGGATCGGCCTTGGGAGGCGAATCCGCCGCGATCAGCGCGACGGGCAGGAGCAGAAGCGGAGCGAGGCGAAGCGTCATGGGCGGAACTCTCACGCGAGGCCGGGGAGGCGCCCGTTGAAGCGTTGATGCGGGGACGTGTGGCTCTCGCCGAACGAGTCGCACTTCGCGCCCATCCGGTCCAGCATTTCGATGTACAGGTTCGCCACCGGAGTGTTTTTCGGAACGTTCACCTGGCGGCCGCACTTCAGCGTGCCTTGGGCGTTCCCCACGAGCGCGATCGGGTAGTCTTCCGTTCCGTGGCCGCCGTCCGCCATGTACGACGTGTACAGGATCATGCAGTTGTCGAGGAGCGAGCGGCCGCCCTCGTCGATCGCCTTCATCTTGCGAATCGCTTCTGCGAACAGGCTCGTGTACCAGGTATGAATCTGGCGGAGGGCCTCGCGAGAAATCGGGTCCGCGTCCTCGGGGCGGCCCGCGTTCCCCTGATGTTCCAGCGTGTGGCAGTGCGTTTCGTATCCGACCGTGACGACGCCGGGAAACATGGCGTCGTCCGCGCCGACGGCCAAGGTCGCCACGCGGGTCGTGTCCGTCTGGAACGCGAGCACCCAGAGGTCGGACATCACGCGGATGTACTCGGCATGCTTCTCGGGATCGCGGTACACGAGGTCCTTGATCTTGTAGATGGGCAGCTTGCGATCCGGAAGCGCGGCCGCGACGAGCTTCGACGGGCCGGGGAACTTCAGGTCTTCGGCCTCCATCCGGAGTCGGGCTTCGAGCTTCTCCACGCGGGATTCGAGCGATCGGACCGAATCGAGGTATTGGTCGAGGGTTTGGCGGTCCGCGGCGCCGAGCTTTCCGCGGAGGGTGCGGGCTTCCTCGGAAACGGAATCGACGACGCTGCGTTCGTAGGTGTCGGTCGGGGCGGAACCGCGGACGGCTTGACCCGCGGCGGCGGCGGCCCGGCGTTGCCAGTTCGGAACCACCGGCTTGCGGCCCCGGAACATGCGATCGAACACGAGCCGCGGGTCGTCCTCGTACGGCACGGGCTCATCCGTGGAGCGGTAGGAGTACTGCGTCTCGTGGTTCGAGAGGCCGAACTCAAGCGAGGGCAGGTACGCGTCCGCCCCGGCGACGCGGGCCGCGGCCTGATCCACGGAGACGCTCGCATAGCGGCGGCCGGCGGACTTCCCGACCTTCGCCGCCGCCGTGAGGTGCTTGTACGCGCAGTTCTCGTGCCCGTTCAGGTTCTCGGATTGCCCGTGATGCGAGAGCCCGGCGACGACGAGCAGGTCGTCTTTGGCGAACTCCAGCGGGCGAAGGATGGAGGGGAGCTTGGCGAGCGGGCCGGGTTCCTTCATCCGCCATGATTCGAGCACGGTGCCGCCGGTGACGGTGAAGATGCCCATGCGGAGCGGCGGCTTCGCGGTCGTCTCCGAGGCGTCGAGGGCGCGAGCGAGTTGAACCGACCACGATTCGAGGAAGGGGAGCGCGAGCACGGCTCCGGCGCCGCGAAGGGCCGCGCGACGCGTCAGCGGGGCCGTCCAGTTCAACGACGTGTTCCACATGGTTCGGCCATCATTCGGCGGGTTCGAGTTCGGCCGTCATCGAGCCCTTGCTTCGCGGGATGCGCGGGTCCGGGCCGTAGCCGTGGATCTGTTCCTGTTTGAGTTCGGCGCGTTCGAGGCTCGTGGTGCAGACGATCGCGCGACCGGACTTGTCCACCTCCTTGGCGAGGAGGAAGCCCTTCTCGACCGGGTGGCCGAAGAGTTCCTGCAGCATGACGATCACGTAGTCGTAGGTGTGATCGTCGTCGTTGACGAGGATGACGTGGTAGGGCGGCTGCCGCCGCGATCGCGTCTCTTCTTCGTACTCGAGTTCGGGTTCGGCGACCGGTGCGCTGCTCATGGGAAGGACTCCGTCCGAGGTCCTCGTCGAGAGGGAGCCGGGTGGGTGAAGTCCGCGAAGCGGACGAGGCCCACCCTGGAACTCCCGCGTGGCTCGGCGTGCTTCGCACGCTTCGACCCGCTCTACGCGATCACAATTGGCCGCAGTCTTCGATGGTGACCTTCTGGCTGGTGGCGCCGCTGCGGCTGCCCACCTTCTCCACGGCGGCCACCACGTCCATGCCTTCCAACACGGATCCGAACACGACGTGCTTGCCGTCCAGCCACGCGGTCTCGACCGTGGTGAGGAAGAACTGCGAGCCGTTGGTGTTTGGGCCGGCGTTGGCCATGCTCAGCAGCCCGGGGCCGGTGTGCTTGAGCGTGAAGTTTTCGTCCGCGAATTTCTCGCCGTAGATGCTCTTGCCGCCGGTGCCGTTCCCGCGGGTGAAGTCCCCGCCTTGGAGCATGAACTGCGGGATCACGCGGTGGAAGCTGCTCCCCTTGTAGCCGAAACCCTTCTCGCCGGTGCAGAGGGCGCGGAAGTTCTCGGCCGTCTTCGGGGCCACGTCCGCCCGAAGTTCCATCACGATGCGACCGGCGGCTTTGCCCCCGATGGAGATGTCGAAGAAGACGCGCGGATTGTCGGCCATGATGCTCCTCGATGGTGGTGAATCAATACTTTTGCGTGGCTTTGGCGGCGGTGGACGGTCCCGAACCCGGCGGCATCCGGCCGAACACGATCAGGGCGATGTCGTCGTTCTGCGGGCGACCGTTCGCGTGCTTGCGGACCGCGTTCATCAGCCGCTCGCCGACCTTCTTCGGCGTCGGCCAGTCGGTCGCCCGGTCGCTCGGCCGCATGTACTTGTCCACCCCTTCGGGGCCGAACAGGTCTCCGTTCGGATTCATCGCGTCGGTCACGCCGTCGGTGAAGGTCGCGAGGATGTCCCCCGGTTCGAGTTGAATCGTGACGGATTCGAATTCGAACTCGGGCATCACGCCGAGGGGGAGGCCGGTCTGATCGTTCGAGATCGCGTCGTCCAGTTCGCCATTGTCCGAGCGGAGCATCCGCGGGCTCATGTGCCCGGCGTTCACGATCACGAGCGTGTGTTTCTTCGGGTCGAGAATCATCGCCGCGAGGGTGACGAACCGATCGCCGAGGCCGCCGCGGATCATTTGATCGTTCAGGATCGCGGTCGCTTTCGCGGGATCGGGCTGGGTGAGGGCGCAATAGCGAACCTCGGAACTGAGCTTGGCCACGAGCAGCGCGGCGGGCACGCCCTTGCCAGCCACGTCGCCCAGCACGATGGCGAGTTTGCCGTCCGGCAGTTGAATGTAGTCGTAGTAGTCTCCGCCGATGGACTGGGCCGGCGAGTAGTGCGAGTAGAACTCGTACTCGGGCACCTCGGGGAAGGACTGCGGGAGGAAGCCGAGTTGCACCGCGCGGGCGAGTTCGATCTCCTTGCGTTCCTTCTCGCGGTTGAGCATCGCGGCGTGAAGGCTGGCCTTCTCGACGGCCACGGCCGCGAGGTTCGCCACGATCGTGAGCAGGTTCAGGTCTTCGGGCGTGAACTTCTTCGCCCGGTCCTGCGTGTCCATCTGGATCGCGCCGAGGGCCGTGTCGTCCGGGGAGACGAGCGGCACGCACATCACCGAACGGATGCGGAACTCGGCGATGCTGGCTGCGGGGCCGAGCGACGCGTCGCTCGAAGCGTCCTCGCTGAGGAAGGACTTCTTCGATTCGACGGCTTTCTTCACGATCGTGCGGCTGAAGCGGGTCTCGCGGCGGGCCGCGTGCAGGAGATTCACACGGCCGCGGTCTATCAACTCCTCGTCCATGCCCGCGCGGCGCGCCTTGATCGCCTTGGGAATCGGCTTGCCGGTTTCGTCCATGAGAATGAGGAAGACGCGATCCGCCTGGCGGAACTCCTTGAGGAGCAACTCCGCGACCTGATCGAGCAGCGGCTCGAGTTCCAGCGTGCGCGAGAGGCTTTGGCTGATCGCGAGCAGCGCCTTGAGCTGATCCGTCGATTGCGAATCGAGGTAATTCTGCGCGTTGACCTTGCTGCCGGTGGCTTCGATGATCGTGTTGCCGCCCGGATCGTCGTCGTCGTTGCCGTCGCTGTCCTTCTTCATCCACTCGGGGATCGGCGGCGGATCTTTGAAGCGTTCGTCCAGATACTCGAACATGAAATCGCAGATCTTGACGCGATCGCCCGGCTTCAGCGCCGTGCGCGTGGTGACCTGCTTGTCGTTGACGAACGTGTTGTTCCGGGAGCGGAGATCTTCGATGAAATACGAGCCGTTCGTGCGCGTGATCTGGGCATGGCGGCGGCTCACGGCGTGATGCGGAATCACGATCTGACACGTGTCCGCGTCTCGGCCGATGGCGAAGAGGTCGCCATCGAGCGAGATCGTTTCGCCCGGAGTGCCGCCTGGAGATTTCCGAAGTACGAGGGACGGCATGGCATCGATCCGACGCGGAGGAACGAACCGGCGAGTGTCAGAGAAATGTTACAGGCGCAGAGCATGGAACGCAAGGAACGCCGGATTCGGAAGGATTCTCTCCCGGCTTCACCCCGGCTTGTTCCGACGCGTCGCGGGTGGGCCGATGGCATTTGGCGAAGCCCAATCTGGGTGGCGCCGGTGCCACCCAAGAGGGGTCTGCCGCCAGAATCTGTCGGCACACCCCCGACTCGGGTTGGGCTTGAATCCCCGCTTCCCGCCGTGCCACAATCCCAGTTGCCTCCACGGAAGGAGCCTCCATGAAGCCGCTGCGAATCGCCGTGCTCGACGAAGAACTCCCGTTCCCCGCCACGTCCGGCAAGCGGATTCGCACCTTCAACCTGCTCGCCCGCCTGGCCGAACGCCATCGCGTCACGTTCCTTTGCCATCGGAACCCGAATCGGGACGAATCCGCCGCCGCGGACGAGGCCTTCCGCAAACTCGGCATCGAGACCGTGATCGTGGACCGCTCCGTGCCCAGCAAGTCCGGGCCGGTGTTCTACGCGCGGCTGGCCGGGAACCTGCTCTCGCCGCTGCCCTACTCCGTGGCCACGCACTCCAGCCCGGCCCTGGCCGACGCCGTTCGCCGCTTCGCCGCCAAGAACCGCGTGGACGTCTGGCATTGCGAATGGACGCCGTATGCCCAGGTGCTGCGGGACGCGTTCGGCCCGCGGCTCGCGAGCAAGCGCTGGTCCGTGATGGCTCACAACGTCGAGTCGCTCATCTGGCAGAGGTACGTCGAGACGGAAACCAACACCGTGAAGCGGTGGTACGTCCGCAAGCAACTCGACAAGTTCGAGGCGTTCGAGAAGTGGGCCTACACGAACGCCTCGGTCGCGGTCGCCGTCAGCGAAGAGGACGCGCTGCTGATGCAGGAACGGTTCGGCGTGGGCGAGGTGCAGGTGGTCGAGAACGGAGTCGACACCGAGTTCTTCAAACCGCAACGCGACGTGGACCGCGACCCGGCCCGCATCCTGTTCCTCGGCAGCCTCGACTGGCGCCCCAATCAGGACGGCGTGAGCCTGCTTCTGAACGAGATCTTCCCGAAGATCCGCAGCCAGGTTCCGAACGCGACGCTGAGCCTCGTCGGCCGGCATCCGCCGGACTGGATGCGAGCCCAGGCGAAGGCCACGCCCGGCGTCTCGCTCTTCGCGGACGTGCCGGACGTGCGGCCGCATCTGGCGAGGTGCGGAATGCTCGCCGTGCCCCTCCGCATCGGCGGCGGCTCGCGGTTGAAGATTCTCGAAGCTCTCGCCGCCGGCACGCCCGTCGTCTCGACTCGCATCGGCGCCGAGGGGTTGAAGCTGGCCCCCGGCCGCGACTTCACCCGAACCGACGGCATTACCGACTTCGCGGACGCGATCGTCCGTGGCATCCGCCATCCGTACGAACTGGAAGATCAGGCCGAGTGCGGCCGCCGCGTCGTGCTTCAGAATTACGACTGGCCACAACTCGCCGAGAAGCTCGACGAAGCGTGGTGGACGGTGGCCACGGCCGAGATCCCCGCCGCGGCGTGATCGTCAGTTGGGTTCGGGCGGAAGGATCGGCAGGATCTGGGTGCCGGCCACGTCCGCCGCGAAGGCGGACTTCATCGGCAGCCGCAGCGTGAACTTCGTCCCCTTCTCCGAGACGCTCTGCACGAGGATGTCTCCGCCGTGCTCGCGGAGGATCTTGCGGCTCACCGGCAATCCGAGCCCGGTTCCGCGGCTCCCCTTCGTGCTCACGAACGGCTTGAACACGTCCTCGATTTTGTCCGCGGGGATGCCGGGGCCGTTGTCCAGCACGATGACCTTGGCCCAGGCGCCGTCCGGTTCCAGGAGCGTCTGCATCGCGACTTTCGCGCCGGGCCGATCTTCGACCGCGTCCACCGCGTTGGACACGATGTTCAACACGGCCTGGAGAATGCCGTCCGGATCGCAGGGCACCGCGGCGACACCCGCACCGGCCCGCCACTCCAGCTCCACGTTTCGATCGGTGGCCCGCCCGCGGACCGTCTCCAGCGCGTCCTCGCAGAGCTTGTTCAGGTCCGTGGGTTCGATCGCCGGCTCGCGTTCCTTCGAGTAGCTGAGCATGTCCAGAATCAGGTGATCGATGCGGGCCTGATTCTTCTCGACGAGCCGCCAACCTTTCGCGAGCAGGTCCGTGTCGTGCTCCGTCATCGCGGTGCGAACCATGTCCGACCCGAAGCGAACGCCCTGCATGATGTTCTTGATGTGATGCGAGAGGGCGGCGATGGTCTGGCCGACGGCGGCGAGCCGCTCCGCGTTCACCAGCGCCTGGTGGTATCGGGATTCCTCCACGGCAATGGCCGCCTGGTGGGCGATGGCGCTGGCCAGTTGCAGGTGGTCCTCGTTGAACTTGCCGGTCTCGGTTCCGCCCGCGACGAACTGCTTCAGGCTCGATTGCGTGTCGAGGAAGAGCACGCCGAGCACCTCGCGGCGGCCCTTCATGGGCACGCAGATGACCTCGCGGATATGGTGCTTGTGGATGCTGGCGCCGCCGCTGAAGCGGGCGTCGGTCTGGGCGTTGGCCACGAGCACGCCCTGATTTTCGCGGAGCACGTGGTCCACGATGGTGCGGCTGATGCCGAGTTCTTCGTGTCGGTTCACGCCGCCGCGATACAGGGGGGCGCGCGGCACGAGGTGCCCGGCGTCGTCCCGAATCACGAAGCAGCCGTGATCCGCCTCCACGGACGTGAGCACCAGTTCCATGACCTTCGCGAGGAGTTGATCCGTGTCCAGAATGGCGCTGACGGCTTCGGCCGTTTCATAAAGGGCGGCGAGGCCCGCGAGGCGGCTCTTCAGCCAGTCCGAACCCTGATGCGGCTGCGAGAGAATCTGGCTGCCCGCGTCCACGCCCACGCGGCTGACGATCGCGGAGAGCACATCCGAATCGGCGCCGCGGCCGAGCAACTTCACGCGCTCGGTCAGTTCGTTGGCCGGGGTGTCCGCACGGCCCGCGGTGTAGAGCAGGACCGATTGGCCGAGAGAAATCTGATCGCCGCTGCGAAGCGGGGACGATGAGACGGGCTGGCCGTTGAGCAGAGTGCCGTTGCCGCTGCCGAGATCGAACACGGAGAAGCCGCCCGTGTCCAGCGGTCGCAGTTCGAGGTGCTTCCGCGAGACTTGCGTGTCGTGGAGAGCGATGGAGTTCGAGGAATGCCGCCCGACGGTGACCGCGGAGCCGGACACGTCGAACTGCTTGCCTTCGTCCACGCCTCGAATCACGATCAATCGCGGCATGGCCTTACGCTACGCCCCGACGTGCGAACCCGCAAGCGGGTGACGCGGCGGGGAGCGGGCTCACTTCCGAAGCAACCGCCAGGCGAGGACGAGTCCGAGCGAGGCGACGACGATGTCCGCGAGAAACCATCCGAGCCCGAGCGGGATTTTGCCGTCCTTCCCGAGGTTCGACCCGGCGAACAGGACCGGGTAGTACACGAGCACGGTGGGCAGGAAGCAGATGACGAACGTGCTGAGGTAGTCCGCTCGGGTGGCCCAGAGGCCGACGGGGCAGCCGATCAACGCGAAGGCGAGGCAGCCGAAGGCCAGAGCGGGCCGCATGAAGTACTCGGACTCGACGTTCGCGATCTGCCGCGTCGCGATCTCGATCTGCGCCTTGAAATGGGCGTCCTGCGCGAGAGCGATCCGTTTCAGGTCTTCCTCCGGAATCCGGGAGGCCGTCTCCATCGCCTCGTCCCGAATGGCTTGCTTCTTGGCGCGATCCTGCTTGAGAACCTCGGCCCGCGGCCCGATTTCCTCCCAGAGCAGCGAACTGGGCCGCGTGCGGGCGTCGTTCGCGTTGAAGTTCTCGGGAAGCGGCACCGAGTACGGCGCGTTCAGCGTGCTCGTCCCCGCCGCGTTCGGGTTGTACACCACGAAGCGATCCGAATCGATGTAGAGCCGCCCCTCGGCGACATCGACGCGAAGTTGAGCCGTCGTCGCGCGGAGCACGTAGTCGTAGCCGTTGAGCACCTCGGTGGGGTGCTGCTTCTCGCGAACCTTCGCCTTTTGCTTCAACACCACGTCCAGCAGGCGGCGGCCTTGCACCTCGCGCACGTAGATCGAGAACTCGGAGTTGGGGTGGCGGATGGATTTGTCCCGCCGCAGGGCGCTGTAGATGGCTTCTTCGGGGTCCTTGAGCAGTTCTTCCTGCAGCATCTGCTGCGAGCGGGGAATCACGGTGTGGTACAGGGCTCCGGTGATGGCCGTCGTGAGGAGGCCGAGCGCCAGCGCGGGGGAAATCAGGGACACGAGATGGACGCCGGCGCCTTTGATGGCCACCACTTCGTTGTCGTGAGCGAGACGACCGTACACCACGCACGAGGCGAAGAGCGTGGTCGCCGGAATCGTGTAAGGCAGCGTGAAGGGCACGAACAGCGGCACCGCCGCCACGATCTGCCCCGGCGAGAGCCCCAATTGGATCGCCTGCTGGACGATGCCCGCGAGCAGGAAGATGCCCGTGAGAGCGCCGAGCGACAGCAGAAAGACCTTCACCAGTTCGATGAAGATCATCGCGCTCAATGTTCGCCCGGCGTACATGATGGCTCCTGACTCACTTCTTGCGGTTTCGCAGCCGGTCGGTCACGGCTTTGATCGGCTCGGTGATCGCGGGGACCGGCTCCGGCTTGTACTTCGTCACGCCGTTCTCCCGCGTCATCTTGATCTTGAACAGATTGCGGCTGAGGAAGGCGCTCACGTCGCCCACCGGGGTGTTCACGAGCCGCGCGAGGATTTCGGACCCGAGCGTGTAGAACTCGAACTTCACGTACTCGCCGCTGGTGTCGAGTTCGCCCGAGCCGCCGACGCAGATCGCTTTGCCGATCAGATCCAGTTGATCGACCTTGATGCGGTCGCCGCGGATGTGGAAGGTCGCGTGCCCCTCCTCGAACGCGGTCTTGTCCGGGGCCTGGAGCTTGAGCACCTTCACGAGGTCGAGCATGACCGGCAGGTTGTACATGCGGCCGCTCGGCACGTCGATCTTCCCCAGCCCCTCGACCGTCCACGTTCCGGTCTTCGGATCCTGGCGATTGAAGAGCCGAAGCTGGGCCTGTGCGATGCCTTTCAGGTCCGCGTCGGACCCGAGCTTCTGATGGCGGGCGATCTCTTCGAGTTGAACGTCCGTCGCGGTGAGCCAGAGTTCGTATCGCGTGGGAGAATCGAGAGTGGCCCGCGCTTCGCCTCCCACCGAGCCGTGGAACAGCGTGCCGGAGAGGGACGGGAACTCGAGTTCGATCGGGAGGTATTTGCCGGGCGAAGCCGGGTCCGGTTGCTGGGCGTTGACGCGGGCCTGGCCCTGCACGTTGGTGACGGGCAGCTTCGCGATCGTGCCGCGATCGAGATGAACGTTCCCGCGCACGAGGCCGAGGTGGGTGCCCTCGTAGCGGCCGCGGCACGACATGGCGCCGAAGAGATCCGTCCACGGCACGCCGGTGTCGATCGACGCGCCGTTCAGCTTCAACTCGGCGTCCCAGTAAATCACGGGATCCGGCTTGCCGGGCGTGGCGTCCAGCGAAGGCAGCAGGCTCGGCGCCTGACCCCGCGCCACGATCTTCGGCAGCACGCTCACCGGTGCCAGCGGAGACGGTTCCGGAGGAGTCGTCGGATCCGGCGGCGACAGCACCACCATGTGCTTCACGTTCAGATCCGCGTTCCCGGCGAGGCGGATGTCTTCGACCGCGGAACGCAGCTTCCCCGGAAGCGCCTTCAGCATCGCCTCGTCCGCCACGAACGGCTTCACTTCCAGCCCGCCGAGGTTGGCCCACGTCGAGCCGTCCGAATAGAAACGAACCTCGCCGGCGTCCAGTTTCAATCGCGCGTCGCCGTGCTTCCCGGAGAAGTGGGCCAGATCGACGCGGCCATTGCGGTACTCGAGCCACCCCGCCACGTCCGTCACGTCGTACTTGAAGAACGACGGCGTGATCGCGGGGCCGAAGAAGTTGAACGTGAGCTTCAGGTCCGCGGCGGGATTGAACGGCGGTTCGATGTCCGGCGTCGCGGGCAGCGGCGCCCGATCCATGACCTCGACGTCCGCGGAGAACGTGAGCTTGCCGCGCGGCGAGAAGGTGGTCCACGAGTCCGCCAGTTTCATCGCCGCGAGCGCGGCCTGCAAATCGGTGTCGATCGGGCAGGTGTTCCCGCCGACGTGCAACACGAGCTTGCGGTCGCGGGAGCCGGGCACGGAGCGTTTTGTTCCGCTCAGCCAGATCGCGGCCCCGGCGTGCGAGCCCGTGAGCCCGTCCAGAATCAACTCGTCGCGATCGTCCAGCGATTGGATCGGCTCGCCGGGCTTCACCGGCCGCGCGGAGTCGGTCGCGGCCGTGCGCACCACGACGAAGCCCTTGATCTTCTCGACCGGGTACGGGAACAGGTCGTAGCGCAGCTTCGCGTCGCGGAGTTCGACGCGGAACTCGTTCTCGCAGAGGTTATGCCCGGCTTGTTGAACGAGTTTGGCCGTGAGATCGGCGCGGCCCGTGGCGTGGAACGAGCGGATCAGCGCCGGGTAACGGCCGGGGATGGCCTGGAGCAGTTTCTCGTCTTCGAGCGGCAGGTTGATGGCGCCGAGGCGGAGGTCCACGGCCGGGTCCGGTCCTTCGCCCGTGATCTTGCCGTTGAGCGTGATCGGCTGCCCGGCGGCCTTCCCCCGCAGGTCGATCGTCGTGACTGGCCCTTCGGCATGAGTCAGCACTCGCTTCACCGAGCCTTGCACGTCCGTGACGGGGTACTTGAACTTCTCGTAGGTCGCGGACGCGGCGAGCGGGCGAATCTCGTATTCGCGTTTCCAGCCCTGCGGCTCGCGAACGAACTTGTACGCCAGTTCGATCGTTCCCTTCGGGTCGAACATCTTCTTCGCCTTCGCGCCCTTCTCGCCGGCGCGGGTGAAGAAGGCGTCGTCCAGCGAGATGCCGGAGACGGAGACGTCCAGTTTCTGGAGGTGATCCTCGAGTTGGGCGAGGTGGTCGCCTTCGGCGGGCTTTGCGTTCGGGATGCGACCGGGGGCCGTCTCCATGGCGATTTTCACGTTCGCGCCGCCGAGCTTGGCCGTGGCTTCGTCGATTTTCAGGTTGCCGTCCACGCTGCGGACCTTCACCGCGATCTGTTCGAGCGGGCCGGGAAGTTCCGGATGTTCGAGGCGGGCGTCCTTCACCTCGATGCGGACATCGTGCCGCCACGGCGGGGTCGCCTCCGGGATGTAGCTGAAGTCCGCTTTCACGGCGGCGTTCGCGGTGATCTTGCCGAGGTGCGGCGCGATCTTCGGGGCGAATGTCTCGGCGATCGCGGGAAGCGTCTCGCCGAGCGGGAACTCGTTCATCTCGAAGCCGATGTTCACGTGCCGCGTGATGCGGTTGAGCCGGGCCCGCACCTGAACGGGGCCGAAGCCGTGGGCCGTCGCGTCCGCCGTGATCGTGAGGATGGGCAGCGGGTCGTTCAGCAGAGTGAAGCGGGCGTCGGTGAGTTTCAGTTCGGGCAGCGCTTCCGGGCCATGATCGACGATCGTGAGGGTGCCGCCTTTGGCCACGAACGTGGGCACGGGGCGATCCGCGGGGCCGGACTTCACCACGTCCTCGAGATTCCAGCGGCCGCTCGGGTCGCGTTCGAGATGCAGGTCCGGGCTTTCCATCTCGATCTTGCGAATGACGAGCCGGCCGCGGTTCAGTTGCTCCTTGTCGTGGTAGAGCACGGCGGCGGGCGCGGAGAAGAACGGCCGGGTGGAGCCGCGGCGGGTGAGTTTCAAATCGCGGACGGCGATGCCGCCCAGGATCCGCATGTGGGCCGCGCCGATCTCGACGTCCACCCCTTCGAACTGATCCCCGAGGCTGAGAATCACCTGCTCGCGGATGCGCTCGGGACTGACCCACGAATTGGCGACCCAGCCGAGCGCGACGAGCGTCGCGATTCCGGCGAGGATCAGCCCGCGGATCAGCCAGTTGCGTACGAACAGGCGCATACCGTTCCCGCATCGCCGCCGAGCGGGGTCGCCCGACGAGCCGCGGGAAAATACGCAGGAGGGGCGTTCAGGTCAATTGAAGAAACGCGGCGCAGGCGCCATTCGCGGAATTGCCCAGATTGCCGAGATTCGCGGGCGCGGAGCCGCCTGCGGCATCTTGAAGTTGGCTTGAGTGGCCGGATAGGATTTCAGCATGAGCGAACGCACCCTGATGAAGCTGCTGTAGCCCTACGCATCGTTGATGAACGAGGACGTGGCCCGCAAGATTTTGGCCGTCAAGGCGGACCGCAAGACGCAGGCCCGGGTCGCCAAACTCGCCGAGAAGTGCAACGAGGGCGAACTCACTCCCGAGGAGCGGCGAGAGTACGAGGAGCACATCCGGGTCGGAGATCTCGTCGCGCTCTTTCGGGCGAAGGCCTTGGCCGTGATCGCCACGGCCAAAAGGCGGAAGAAGTGAAGCGATCCGTTCGGCGTGGGTCAACCCGGAGACGGGATCAGGGTGTGCGTATGGAGTTGGCGAAGCCCGAAGGTGCTCTTCGAGAAGCTGCGCCGCCGGTTGACCGCGGCTCACCGGCGCCACTACTTCGTCAGCACCTCCAGTTTCACATCCTTGAACCGCACCTCGGTGGGGCCGCCGGAGTGGACCTGGAACCCGATCACGCCGCGGCGGGCGAGTTTGTCGTCCTTGAAGTAGTCGGTCACGATCTTGCCGTTGATCGTGATGCGGACGTCGCCGTTGTGGGCTTCCACCACATAGTCGTTCCAGTCGTCCTTCTTCACGTGTTCGTCGCCGTGTTTGTCCGCGAGGATGCCGCGGCCGTTCTCCTCGTAGAGTTTGCCCCACCAGCCGGCGCCGATGTCCGCTTGCGGGCCGCGCATCTCGCCGCCGTCGATCGGCACGCTGCGGAACTGGATGCCGCTGTTCGCGGAGTTGGGCGTGAGCTTCACCTTGAGCGAGAGTTTGAAGTTCTCCACGGCGAGGTTCGATTTCAGGAAGTTGTTGTGCTTCAGGCCCTTCTCCGTCTTGCCGACGATCTCGCCGTTCTGCACGCTCCACACGTCCTTGTCGCCGTCCCAGCCGGTGAGGTCCTTGCCGTTGAAGAAGTCTTTGGCGTTGTCCGGCGTCGCGAGCATGGGCACCTGCGCGACATGGCGCAGATAGCCGACCAACGCCTTGAACTCCGCTTCGTTCGTCGTCTTGAGAATGTCGTCCGGCATCATCGAAAGTTCGGACGGCTTGCGGCTCGCGATGTCCGCGACGGGCACGGTCACGGTTTCGGTCGCAGTTACCACCGTGAGTGCGGCCTTGGTCTCCTCCTTGACGATGCCGGTGATCACGCGGTCGTCCAGCGTCGCGATGCGGGTCGCGGCGTACTCCTTCGGAATCACCGAACTCGGATCGAGCACGTTCTCGAGCACGTAGTTGAGGTCGGAACGGTTCGCACCGGTGATGTCCGGTCCGACCTTGCCGCCGACGCCGTAGAGCGTGTGGCACTGCTGGCACGTCTTCGCGAACACGGTGCGGCCGAGATTGAGATCGACCGGCGTCTGCGTATCCAGTTTCGTCTTCCAATCGGCGATGAGCTTCTTGCGGTCTGCGGCGGATTCGCGCACCGAGCCCCACAGATCCGCGACGGCCTTGTCCAGTTCCTTGTCCTGAAGATTGCGAAGCTGGCGGACCGTTTCCGCGGACACATCCGACGGCGGAATCTTCTTCTCGGCCATGGCCTTCATCATCGCCTTGGCGAAGCCGACGCGGGCGCTCAGGGTTGCGAGGGCGTCGCGCTTCTCGGCCGCGTTATAAGTCGCATACGGAGCGAGAATCACGTCAGGAGTCTTCGCGTCGTCGAATGACGCGAGCCCACGGATGGCGGCGGCTCGCATCGTGGCGTCGCCGACGAGCGCGTGTAGGATCGGCACGAGGTCGGCGTCCTTCGCTGCCACGAGAGTGAAGATGCCAGCCTCCCGTGCAGATGTACTCAATGCATGATCCGCGACGGTCTTGCGAATCGCGGCGAGTGCGGCCTTGTCGCCGAAGACGACGGCAAGCGTCTGGGCCTGAGCCTTCACTTCCATGTTCGTTGACTTTGCCAGTGCCGCGAACGCGACCGGCCACTCGACGGGTGCCGGGGCGTTGCGTTTGCCCTTGAGCGCATCCTGAATCCCGCGAAGCAGTGCGATCTGATGCTCGGCGGATTTCGAATCGCCTGCGGCTTTCACAAGCAGCGCGATATTATCGGGTGTTCCCGCGAGCCCGATCTTGCGTGCGGTGAAGCCGACGAGTTGCGGAATCTTCCCTTCGAGTGCGATCTTCAACGCGAGAGCCGCATCTTGGTCCGCGAGGGGCTCGAGCGCGTACCAGTAGAGGTACGGCAGGTTGTGGTCGGTCGCGTCTTCGGCATGGGCCACCAGCCGCGCGAGGACCAACCCGCGTTCGCTCGGTCCCCAACCGGCCACGGGAAGACGCTGCAGTGACGACGCAATCTCGCGACGCACGACCGACGACGGGTGCAACTTCGCTAGCGAAGTGATGATGCCGGAGATGGGGAAGCCGGGAAGCTTCGGGTTCTCCAAGACCAAACGCAGCGTCCACGCCGCAACGCGGTCGTCGTCGACCGTGAGGAGTTTGCGGTACTCCATCTCGCTCAACTCGCCGGAAACGTGCATCGCGAACATGGCGTTCAGCCGATGCGATCCGTTTTTGTCTTCGGTGGCGACCTTCAGCAATTGGTCGCGCACGGCCGCGCTCGCCGTTGGCTCGCGGCTAAGCGTGCGCTCCTGCAAGATCCGCCTCGCGTGCCGCACGTACCACTGATTCTCGTGCGTCTGGTACTTCACCAACTCCTCGTCAGTACACTTCTGCAAATCGAGACCGACCACCGGCTTCGTGTCCTTGTGTACGATCTTGTAGATGCGGCCGTTGGTGCGGTCCCACTTCTCCGGCTGCGGCAGATGGCAGATCTGCTGGTCGTACCAGTCGCTGACGTACACGTTGCCGTCCGGGCCGCCCATGATCGTGATCGGCATGAACCACTTGTCGTTGCTCAGGAGGAAGTCCGGCTGGCGGTCCGCCTCGTAGCCGCTGCCCTTCGGCTTCAGCACATCCACGTTCAGTCGGTGGCCGTGCAGGTTCCCCATGAACAGCTTGCCGTGGTACTCCTTCGGCCACGCGCCGCCCTGATAGCACATGAGGCCGCAGTGGGCGTGGCCGCCGCCCGCGGAGTCGGACTTGCCGTTGCCGCCGTGCGGCGTCGCCCCGAGGTAGTGGCGGTGGAGCGCGATCGTCTTGATGTCGTCGAACGTGTACGGGTTGAAGTGCGTGCCGCCCTGCCGCTGGTACCGGCCGCCCTGGATCATGTGCCACATGTGCGGGATCACGCACGCTTCGATGAAGAACTCGCCGTGCTCGTTGTAATCGAGGCCCCACGGGTTCGACGTGCCGTGGCAGAACACTTCGAACACGTGCTTCGTCGGGTGGTAGCGCCAGATGCCGCAGTTGATCTTCACGCGGGCCGGATCGTCCTTGTCGAGTCCCGGCTTGCCGACCTTGCTGTGCGTGAACACGCCGTGGCAGCCGTAGAGCCAGCCGTCCGGGCCCCAGATGAAGGCGTTGAGCGTCTCGTGCGTGTCCTGCAATCCCCAGCCATCGAGCAGGATCTGCGGCTCGGCATCGGGCTTGTCGTCGCGATCCTTGTCCGGGATGAACAGGAGGTACGGCGCGGCACCGACCCACACGCCGCCGAAGCCGAGTTCGATGCCGCTCACGAGGTTCAGTCCTTCGATGAATACCGTTCTCTTGTCGAACTTGCCGTCGCCGTCCGTGTCTTCGAAGATCAGGATCTTGTCGCCCTTCTTGCGTTCGGCTTCGGGAAGGAGCGGGCCGTCGAAGGGCAATCGCTTCGGGTACACATAGGCTTCGACCACCCACAAGCGGCCGCGGTCGTCCGTACACATTGCGACGGGTTGATGCACGTCCGGTTCGCCGGCGAAGAGCGACACGGAGAAGCCGTCCGGCACCGTCATCACTTTGGCGGCCTGCTGCGGGCTGAGGCCCGCGAACTTGTACGTGTCCGCGGCGAGCGCGGCGGCGGCTTTGGGCCGCTCCGGGATCTTCGGCTTCATCGCGTGGAAGCGGAAGTCGTCGAAGTTCACATGCCCCCAGTGGCCGGTGTGCTTGTCCACGACGCGGATGAAGATGTCGCGGTCCATGTACGGCCCGAGGTCCACGACGACGCGCTGCATCTCTTCGTCTTCAAGCCCGGCCGCGCGGAAGATCACGTCCTTTCCTTGAACGATCTCGACGCACGTGTCCTTCTCGTGCGGCCCGCCGCCGACGAGGAACGTGGCCCAGCGGTGCGTCGCCTTGAACGGCACCGAGGTGAGCGTGCCGACCGGCTTGTCTTGCAATTTCTCGAAGCCGCCGATCCAGAACTTCCCCTGATGCCGGCTCTTCATGTCCCCACGGCGCTTGGCGACCGTGTCGCCTTCGATGGGCTGGCCTTTGAATGCCGCTCCGTCCGCGGTCCAGTCCTTGAGCGTGCCGGTTTCGAAGTCGAGGTTGAGCGGCTTGCCGTCGGAGCCGAGCGGAAGCACGCCGGCATCGGCGGGTTGTGCGGGAGCGAGGAGCGCGAGGGAGAGGATCGCGGCGTTCATGGCGTGGCTCGAAACGAAGGATGATGTGGTGATACCCCGCGCCACTCCGCATTCAAGACGGGAGCGATATCCCCGATTCGACGCTTTCGGATTGACCGGCGCCGAGCCTCGCTGTGGAATACTCTCATGGCCACCGTGACCGCCAAACCTCCGATCGATCCCGCGAACGACGACGCTACGGACACGCGAGCCGTCATGGACCTGCTCGCCACCGGGAAGCCGATCGATGCGGAAACGCTCGAGCGTCTCCGCCGCGACGCGGATCGGATTCGCGAGTCCATTCGGCTTCAGCACGGCGTGCTCGACATCGGCGTCCCCGCGATTCGGGAGTTGCGCGAAGCATGAAGTATGTCCTGGATTCCTGCGTCGCATTCAAGTGGGTCGTCCCGGAGACCGATTCGGACCGCGCCATTCAACTGCGAGACGAGACACGATCGGGGCTTCATGAATTGGTCGTACCCGGAATTTTTGGAGCCGAAGTCGCTCACGCGCTGACCCGCGCCGAAAGACAGAACCGCGTCTCGAACGCCGACGGGTGGCGGCTCTGGTGCGCGGTGTTGACGGAGCCGCTTGCGGTGGAGGACTACACGCCCTTGATGCCACGCGCATATGCGATCGCATCGAAGGCGCGGATCGGAGTCTACGACTGCCTCTACGTCGCGCTGGCCGAGCGGGAAAGTTGCGAACTGCTGACGGCGGACACGAAGCTTTGGACGAATCTCTCCTCGACGTTCCCGTTCCTCGTCAGACTCGAGACGTGGTAATCGGGCCGCCAGCGGATCGGAACCAGGCCACGGCTTCGGCGATGGACTCGCGGACGGGGCGCGGGGCGAGTCCGAGTTCGTTCAGGCTGCGGGTCGCGTCGAATCGCATGGTGCGGCGCGTGAGCTTCACGCCGGTCACCGTCGCGGCCGGGATCGTGCCGGTGATCGTGTCCGCGATCCACTCGCTGACGTATGCCGCGGCCAGGGCCACGGGATACGGCACCCGCCACTTCGGCTCCGGCAGGCCAGTCAATTTCGCGAGATGATCGAAGACCGTGCGGATGCTCCAGTTCTCCGCTCCCAGCAGATAGCGAACGCCGATGCGGCCGCGCTGCACGGTGCGGATCATTCCCTCGGCCACGTCGCGCACGTCGATGAGGTTCAACTCCGCGTCCAAATAGGCGGATCGTTTGCCGCGGCAGAAGTCGAGCATCATTTGCGTCGGAGGCGAGCGGCCCCAATCCCCGGGGCCGACCGGCAGAGTCGGGTTCACGACGAGCACGGGAGCCCCGCCGCGAGCCAGGTGGAACGCGTGGCGCTCCGCGCGGAACTTCGAGCGGCAGTACGGGCCGATCACGTCCGCGGAGGGAACGTCCTGATCCTCGGCGATGGCCGCGGTTTGTTTCGCCCGCGTGAGGATGCTCTCGGTGCTGGCGTGGAGGACGCGTTCGGCCCCGGCCCGCACCGCGGCGCCGAGCACGTTCACCGCACCCAGATAGTTCACCTGATGGAAGTGGCCGCGGCGGCGCGTCCAGAGTTGCGGGTTCGCCGCGAGGTGATAGACGTGCCGCATGCCGCGAACGGCCCGGTTCACCGCCGCGGCGTCGCGAATGTCCGCCGCCACGATCTCGACCTCCGGCGGAAGGTGATCGACCTTCGCGCCCGGGCGATCCAGAACGCGAACCGGCTCGCCGCGTTCGACGAGCCGGCGCACGAGATGCGAGCCGATGAACCCGGCCCCGCCGGTGACGAGCGAACTCACTTCGTCTCCACCACCCACACGTTGCGGTACACCACGGGGTCGCCGTGATTCTGGAACTGGAACGGGCCGGGCTTCGCCTCTTCCTTCTGGCCGCCGGGGCACTCTTTCGGGAACTCGATATCGTCGTGGATGGTCACGCCGTTGTGCTTCACGGTGGCGCGGGCGTTCTTCACTTTCTTGCCGCTCTCGTCGAACTTCGCGGGAGTGAACTCGATGTCGTAGGTCTGCCAGAGCATCGGCGGGAAGCACATGTTGACCTTCGGCTTGTGCTGGGTGTAGATGCCGCCGCACTCGTTGTTCTCGCCGGAGAGTCCGAAGCTGTCGAGCACCTGGCACTCGTAGCGATCCTGGAAGTAGACGCCGGAGTTGCCGCGTTGCTGGCCCGTGCTGTTGGGCATCCACGGGAGGCGGAACTCGACGTGGGCCTTGAAGGCTCCGAAGGCTTGCTTGGTCTTCACGCCGACGCCGAGGTACGTGCCGTCCGAGAGTTTCACGAGATTGCCGCCGTTCCACTGCTTCTCGTCGCCCTCTTTTCCGAACAGGACTGCGGCGCCCTCCGGCGGCTTGGCCCCGACCGTGGGCGAGGCGCGTTCCACCTTTTTGAGCACGAATTTGGTGTCGCCGTCCGTGATGGTGATCTTGCCGTCGCCGATCACGGCCTTGCCCTTGGAGCAGACGACCTTCCCTTCCTTGAGCGAGGCGGTCTCCTTGTGAATGGTCTTGCCGTCCCAGCCGTCGCCGGGGAGGCCGCCGATCAGCATCTTGAGATCGAAGTGGGCATCGCCCTTGGCGACGACCTGCACGCCGACTTTCTGCTTGTCAGGTCCTTCACCGACGTACTCGCCCTGGTTCGCGAAGTCCGCGTTGTCCTTGAGCTTCTCCGGCTCGTTGATGGCGATGCGTTCCTTCTTCTTGGGCGGGTCTTTCTTGTCCTGGGCGTTCGTGGGCAGCGTGGCGAGCGCGAACGCGGCCGCGAACCCGAGCAGCGTGCGAATCATGGTGAACCTCGCGGGAAAGGATCGAAGCGAGGTCCATTGTAGGATCGGCCCGCGGCGTCACTCGCCGGGGTGCTGGTTTTCCCACGTGAGGATGTGATGCATGAGATCCGCGGGTTCGATGTCGTGGGCCGGGAGGGGCCAGGTGAATCGTTCCGAGGCGGCGAGTTGAATCGCGGCGGGTCGGTCGTGCGGGGCGTTCCACAGTTGAACGAAGCGGCCGATGGCGCGGCCGCGGCGGCTGAGGCGCTTCACGCACGACCACGCGTCCGCCTCGGTCCGCGAAGCTTCCACGAGCAGTTCGGTCCAGTCGGCCACCCACTCGGCGAGCATGCGGCCTTCGATGTCGCCGAGGCCGCGCGTCAGGCCTTCGTCGCGGAGCACATGCCGCAGGAGAGGATCGCAGGAAATCGTCATTCGTTCCCCCGGCCGTCGTCGTCGTCCACCCGTTCGGGGTCGCGAGCGGGGCCATCGGCCGAAGCCGATCCCCCAGCCCCACTCGCGTCCGCCGATCGTCCGCCCCGTGATTCGTGCGACGTGCGGGGCGTATAACGGCGCCTCGCGACGGACGCAAGCGATTGTGAAGATTCTTCGGGCGGAGGCGGGGGGCGCCCATCTTCGCTCATTCGCCACAACCGCTTGGGCGGGTCTTTTCCGCTCAACCTCCCCCCTCCGCGCATCCGATACCAGACGCAGATCGCCGCCAACCGCTCCGGAACCAATCCCATGCGCCGAGCACTGATCACGGGGTTCGCCTCTCTCGTCACCGCCGGCGCGGCCTGGGCCCAGCCGCCGGCGGCCCTGTCGAACCTGCCGACGGCTCCGCTCGAAGAGGTCGCCGCTCCGGCGCCCACGGCGCCACCCATGGATCTCGGAACCGCCACCGCGGACTGGAGCATGCGCGGCCCGCGCATCTGGGCGAACGCCCAGTATTCGCTCTGGTGGATCACCCCGATGAACACGCCGGACCTGATCCAGACCGTGCCCGCGGCCACGGCACTTCAGGCCGTCGCGAACAACACCACGCTCCCGCCCGGCTCCACCGTCCGCGCCTTCCCCGAGACGCGCCAACTCGAGTTCGGCGCCTTCAGCGGCGTTCGCGGCGCCGTCGGCATGAACTTCGACCGCTTCGGGATCGAGGCGGACTTCTTCTACCTGCCCGAAGTCACGAAGAGCAGCGCGCTCTTCAACAACGGCACGCCCGTGAGCATCGCCCAAACCTACATCCGCGCCGGAACGGACACGCCGATCAGCCTGCTCTCCTCGCTGCAAGGTTCGGCGAGCGGCGGCATCATCGCGGACGTGACCAGCAGGATGTGGGGCGCGGAACTGAACGCTCGGCTCCCGTTCTACAACTTCCTCACGGACACGACCGACGCGGTCGTCGGCGTCCGTTACATCGACCTGCAGGAGAACTTGAACGTGCTCGCCCGCACGGATCTGAACAACGGCACCTCGGTGCTGGTGCAGGACAGCATCGCCACGACGAACCGGTTCTACGGCGGGCAGGTCGGGCTGAACGGCCGCATCAACGGCACGAGCCGCGGCATCGGCTTCGACACCACCGGCAAACTCGCCCTCGGCGGCGTTCGCCAGGAAGCCACGCTGAGCGGGTCCAACACCTTTCTCGCCCCCGGAGCGCCCGTGGACACCGAGACCGGCGGGCTCTACGCTCGCGGCGCCAACCTCGGCTCCTTCTCCCGCGACAAGTTCGCCATGATCTACGAGCAGACCTTCAACGTCACGTACAACTTCACCGAGCGAACCCAGGTGTACTTCGGCTACTCGATCATCTGGATTTCGAGCGTGATGCGGCCGGGCGAAGCGATCGACCCGTACGTGAACGACTCGAACGTGCGGTTCGTCGCCGGGGCGCCCGCGGGCGGCACGCAGAACCGCCCCGCGTTCTCGTGGAACGCCAACGACCTCTGGATGCAGGGGATGAACTTCGGCTTCCGCCTGCAATACTGATCAGGAGAGTGCGAGTGCGAGAGAACACGACGCATCCACACTCGCACTCACACTTTCAGGCAGGTCAGCAGTGAAGCGCATCCTCAGCGGCGTTCAACCATCCGGCAAGCTCCACCTCGGCAACTACTTCGGCGCCATCAAACAGCACATCGAGATGCAGGAGAGGGGCGAGGCCTTCTACTTCATCGCCGACTATCACGCCCTCACCACGCTGCAGGCCGCGGAAGAATCCGAGGCCGGCGCCGCCGCCAAGAACAAGAGCCTCAAGGCCCGCCCGGCCCGCGAGATCCTCGCCGCCAACGTGCGTGACGTGGCCCTGGATTATCTCGCCCTCGGCCTCGATCCCGCGAAATCCACCTTCTATCGCCAGTCGGACGTGCCCGAGGTCGCGGAACTCACGTGGTTCCTCAGCGCAGTCACCGGCATGGGGCTGCTCGAGCGCGCCCATTCGTACAAGGACAAGGTCGAGAACGGCATCGCCGCGAGCGTCGGGCTGTTCACCTATCCCGTGCTCATGGCGGCGGACATCCTCATCGTGCGATCGCACGTCGTGCCCGTGGGCAAGGATCAGGTGCAACATCTGGAAATGACGCGGGACATGGCCGGCTACTTCAACCACGCCTACGGCGAGATCTTCCCCGAGCCCAAGGAACTCCTCGGCGAGGCGGCCCAGGTGCCCGGCACGGACGGCCGCAAGATGTCCAAGAGCTACGGGAACACGATCGAGATCTTCGCCGAGGGGAAGGCCCTGAAGACGGCCGTGATGGGCATCAAGACGGACAGCACGCCCGTGGACCAGCCCAAGAACCCGGACACGTGCAACGCCTTCGCCATGTACAAGCTTTTCGCCACGGCCGAGGAGCAGGCCGCGCTCGCGGACCTTTATCGGAATCCGATGACGGACGCGGACGCCCGCGGCGGTCGCCCCTTCGGATACGGTGACGCCAAGACCCTGCTCCTCGCGAAGATCGACGCCCACTTCGCCACCGCCCGCGAGACACGCAAGCGACTCGCCGCCGACCCGCAATACGTGGACGACGTGCTGAAGCGCGGCGCGGACCGCGCGCGCCAGGTCGCCCGCGAAACGATGCGACTCGTCCGCACCGCCGTCGGCATGCTCCCCGAGCCAGTGTGAGGACGCCCCCTGCCGTGGGGAGGCACGCCGTCACTCGGCCGGCGGGATCGCGTCGCGTCGTTCGCCTTCGGTCTTCGTGAAGTCAAAGAGGAACGCGGCGGCGCCGGCGTTCCGGATCGTTTCCCGGCGGCGTCCCAGAGACTCCGCATACGCCACGATCACCGCCTCCTCATTCTCGTGAACGTGACTGAAGACGATCCACACCCGTGGCTCGCCCGCGAATTGCCGCAAGCGATCGCGATACGCGGTCGGGACGGTTCGACTCTCAACGCCACGGTCGATTCGCTTCGTCGGCAGCGGATCGTTCCGCGTGTAGAACTCGAACGCCGGAAGCGCTCCGTAGTAGACATGCACGCGGTCGGTGGGCCGGAGCCGCGTTCGCAGTTCGTTCAGCGTGGGCACGATTTGCTCGGACCGCGTCGGTCGACGGAACTCCTGAATCGCCTGCAAGGCCGGGGCGGCAAGCAGGATGCCGACGATCACGACCGCGGCGAAGGGTTGCGATTTCGCCACCGCGTCGATGAGGATCCCGGCTCCGAACGCCGTCAGCAGGATCATGCCCGGCACGAGGAAGAGAAGCAGGCGCCCGGCGAAGGGATAGAGGTGCAACGCCGAGGCCGCGAGCGCGAGGGCCGCCGGCAGCACGAGAGCGACCGCCAGTTCCCATCGCGACTTCCACAGCCCGCGAAGCCCGATCAGGAACAAGGCCGCCGCGATTCCGCCGGCGCGAACTTCGCTTCCTCCCAAGCCGCCCGGATACGCGAACGCCGTGAAGAAGTGATCGATCGGCCAGACCAGATCGCCGACCGACCGAGGGGCCGGGAGAAAGTGACCGGTCCAGTAATCCAGCAGATAGGAGTTCCCGCCGAGGTTCCTGACGAAGAGCAGATAGCACGTGGCGAAGCTGACGAGCCACGCGGCGATGGTCGCGGCGGCGGCGAGGGAACGGAGGCGGTCCCGCTTCCACACGGCCGATGCGAACAGCGAGGCGCCGATGCCCCCAAGCACGAACGCGGCCGGATGCGAGAACCAGACGGCGAGCGCCCCGGCGAACGCGAGAATGGCCCACCGCCGGACGCCGCCAAGCCCCTGAAGCGGCCCCGCCGCCGCGACCAGCAGCCCGATCGCGATCGCCGCATCCGTGGCGTACTGCTTGCACTCCGCCGAGTAGCTCAGGAGAACGGGAGAAAGGCCGAAGAGGATCGTGGCGAGAAGCGCCGCGGTTCGCGGGAGGAATTTCGAAGCCAGCCACGCGAAGCCGATCAGCCCGAGGATCGACCCGATCAGCGGCACGAGCCGCAGCGCGCGTTCGCTCGGGCCGAAGGTCGCGATCGTGCCTTTGACGGCGAGCAGGAATCCGACCGGCGCCCCCTGATTCCAATCGAGCGGTTCGAGAAGCCGAGCCGGCGTTCGCGACACGAGATTCAGCGCGAGCATCGCTTCGTCGATCCAGAGATTCCGATCCCCGAGCCAAGCCGCGACCCGCAAGCCGCCACCGAGCAGCACGACGGCCATGACCACGAGCGCGAATCGGGAAGATATCGCGGGCGGCACGTTCGGCGCATGAACGACGACGACCGCCCGAACGGATTCCGGAGAGGGTTCGATCCGATTGACGAGCGCGGGCGCTTCCACCGAAACCGACATGGGTCACCTTCCGTGGCGTCCTTCAGGCGAGGCGGAAGTGTAGCCCGCGCATCCGGCGCGGGTCAACCCGGAGACGGGATCAACGTGGCGTGCAGGTGCAAGACGCGGTCCGCGTCCTGCACCCGGTACACACGGGAGGAAACCGGTTTGAGGCCTTCGAGACAGTGCGGCCGTATGCCTTAGCCGACGTACACGCCGTCGGCCAGGGTTGCACCGCCAAACACCGTGAGGTCCTGGAACGCCGCGGGCTCGGCGGCGGTGGTGAAGTTCGCGCCGAGGTAGGCGCGGACCTTCGCGGATGAACCTGCACCACTGCCGACGACCACGTCGTCGCGATTGTCGCCGTCGATGTCCTGGGCGGATACGCGGACGCCGCCGCGATCGCTGGTGCTGCCCGCCACGAAGAAGTTGCCGATCGGAGCGGCCTGCGCGCCAGCCACGTCGCCCGCCGAGATCAACTGACCGCTGAGGATGAACACACGGGGGGCGGGGCCGCCGCCGAAGATCAGGTCGTCGAAGCCGTCCCCGTTCACATCCCCGGCCGCGACGAACGCGCCGTTGCGGAGGGTGACCGCGTCCGAGCCGGGGAATGCGAAGAAGTCGTTGATCAGCCGGGTCGGGGTGGCGAACAGCGTGGTGCCGTTGAAGATCGCGGTGCGTGGGCCGCCGAGGAATCCGGCCGCGACCGCCAAGTCCGGCGTGCCGTCGTTGTTCACGTCGCCGATCGCGGTGCGGACTCCGCCGCGGAAGTTCGGATCGTCGATGCCGAGGAAGTTCGCACGCGTGTTCAGGGTTCCGTCCGCGGCGCGGCTGAAGATCGAAACCCGCGGCCCGCCGCCCTGGTCCGGCGACACGATGAACTCGGCGCGGCCGTCGTTGTCGATGTCCGCTGCCGAGACGAACCCGCCGCCGGTGAAGTTGCCGCCGAACGGATCGAACGGTGCGACGAGCACGGTCGTGTTGTCCACGCCGCTGATCACCGTCACCCGGATCGGGACGCCCGGCCCGGTCACGGCGATCAGGTCCGAGGTGCCGTCTCCGTTCACGTCCGCGGTCGTCGTGCGAACGTTGGCGGTGCTGCCGGCGAACGCGGTCACGGTGGCCGTGGGCGTGGTCGGGTACTGGCTGGCGGCCGGGTCGTACCGCAGCAGTTGGCCGTTGGTCGAGCCGCCCACGAGGAGCGGAGCTTGCTCGGCCGGAGAGACCGCCACGTCGATGAATTCGAGGGTGCCGTCACCGACCAGCCCGACCAGGGTGGCGTCACCGGTGAGGATGTCGATCGTATACAGGCTCGCCCCGGCGGCCACGTCCAGAATGGCGACGGCCGTGTTCGTGGGGCCGAAGATGTCCAGCCCGGTGTTGACGCCCGTGTCCACGCCAAGGGCGCCGACCCCGGTCAGGACGCCAGCGTTCGGAATGCTGTGATTGACGAACGAGTTGTCGCCGCTCGTGATCCCGAACAGATCGGTACCGGTGTTCGGGTCGGTGTCGTTGTTGGTGTACGCGACCGTCACTTCGGGGGGTTCAAGCGTCGGGTTCGGCAGTGCGGAGAAGTCCAGGTCCGTGTCGATCGCCACCAAGGCGCCGGTGATCGGGTTCATGCGGAAGTTGTTGGTGTTGCCGCCGGCCCCGTCGCTGGGCAGGTCGGTGATGACACGCAACCGATCGACCGCGGGGTTGAAGTCGACGCCGAACTTGACGGCCGTGGTTGTCCCGGTCACCTGGACCGCTGCCGCGCCGATCGCGGTGGCGTCACCCGTCGTGGTGTCGATGGTGTAGATGCGGAAGTTGTCGAGGTCGCGGCTCAAGCCGTACAAAAGGCCGTCGGCCGGCCGGTAGTCGATACCCACGAGGATGGACCCGCCATCCAGCCCGTTCACTGGGATGCCGACGCTCAGGTTATTGGGGGGTGGCGGTGTCGAAGCGGAAGAGAGTGTTGACGCCGATGGCGCCGGTGCCGAGCGCGTACGCGGTGGCCGGGTTATCGCGGGTCTCGAGGGTCTCGAGGGAGAGACGCTTGCTGCGAGCCATGATGTGGTCCCAAGGAGTGAATTGAAGACGCGGGAAAGCTACGAATATATGTCAAGATAGGCAATGTGCCGGAAATGGGAACCCTGCGTCGGCTCGGTCGCTCCCGGCCACTCGGACGATGGAGCGGGTACCCGAACGCAATCGAGGCCGCGATCACTTCTTGGCTTGGCACTTGAGATGGAACAGGATTGCGCCGTCGTCCCCTTTGAACTCGGTGGGGCGGTCGCCGCGTTCGCGGAAGGCGAGCCAGAGGTCGCCCTTTTCGAACTTCCAGATGCCGAGGAACGTGCGGCCGTTGTCTGCGCCGTCGCTCGGCGAGATGTCGATGGTCGCGGGTGTGGCCTTCGCGTCGACTTTGAACTTCGCCGGGAACTTCTTGTCCTTCACGGTGAAGGTCAGTTCGTCCTTGGCGATGGCGAGCGAGACGGACTTCACGAGTTCGTCCGTTTCGGGTTTGCCGTCGCGGGTCACGGCCACGGCGACATACGCGCCGTCGAGCGCGTCCGCTCCGGGCTCGGCGGCGCAGGCCGCGGCGAGGAACAGGAGCGGCATCGCGAACATCGTGCGAATCATGCGTGGGTCGCTCCGGTTCGTCACTTCTGTTTCTTGAGCGTCATGATCATGATGTTGCCGGTCGCTTTGAACTCCGTGGGGCGGTCCTTCGCCACGCCCTTCTCGGCGGCGCAGATCGTGAGCGTGTCGCCATCCAGTTTGAAGATGCCGTAGTCGACCTCCGGCTTGTCCTTCTTGGACGTGATGTCCAGCCACATCGGCTTCTTCGAGGCGTCCAGCGTGAGCGTCGCCTCGTCCGGCTTGCCGCTGAAGTTGGCGATGATCTTGTTCCCCTTGATCTCGACCTTGAGCACGTCCTGATTGGGCACCTTCTTGAGGTCCGCCTCGGTGATCTTCTGCTTCTCCTTTTCGAGGCCGATGATGACGTACTTCCCCTCGATGGATTGGAGGGCCTTTTCGTTGTCTTTGTCGTCGGCGACGGCGACGGACGCGCCAATCGCGACGAGGCAGAGGGCGAAGCGACGAATCGCGAACATGAACGGGCTCCGGGTGTGTGCGGATAGCGTAGGACCCGGCCACGGAATCGCCGAATTCACTTGCCGTTCGCGGCGGCCAGGCGATTCGTGGCGGACCAGACCTTCGAGGGCGACACGGGGGATTCGACCAGAAGCGAGCGGCCCTGGATTCGAGGCAAGTCAGGGGCGAAGCGTCGTGAACTGCGGGCTACGAGGTCGTTGAATCGCCGCTTTGAACCGAAAGTATGCCATGTTGACGAGCCTCAAGATGCAGCGAGAATTCCAATGCGAATGTCTGGCCGTTCAGCGAAGGGCCTCTCCATCTCCTGCACCCGGTCAGTCTGCTCTTCGCCGTCGTGGAAGACCGTCCACGGCAGCCATGCTTCCTTGCCCTTTCCCTGGTTCCAGACAGATACGACCGTCCTACCTCCCTGGGAATAGAATCGCCGTTTCTCCCGCATCTCATAACGCCGCATGTAGTCGTGGATAGGATTCAGCACCAGCCGGGTCTTTAGGTTTCGCAGCCGGTCAGCGAAGTCGAAGGGATCGTAGAACTCATCAGAGCCTCGAACCAGCGAGGCGATGTTGGTCTCGCCGCAGATCACCAGCAGGGCGGTGCCGATCTGCCTGAAGGGGAGGTCGTCAACGAACCGCTGCTTTTCAGTTGTTGGTGACGACGATGTGGCGAACCGCTGGTGGACCAGGATCGGCTGCAGCTGACCACGGACCCAAATTTCTACTACGTGGTCGAAGTTGTCAGACGGCTGGCCGACCTCCAGCACAACCCGCTGGACGTGCTTCAAGCCGTTGAAGATTGAGTCGTGCATCCTGGCGATGGGTGAGGTCGAATCCCAAGTGTACAGGGCATAGAGGATTGTATCGCAGCCTTGTTCGTCGCAGAGCTTGTTGATCCCGGTGAAATGCTCGGAGTAGTCGTAGAGGCCCCGGCTGTCTGGCACGTTGTAATCATGGGCGACAAGTGCGATCTTCTTGATGTCGGTCGCTGGCGGCTCGGCTGATTGGTCCGCCGAGACCGTCACCGGGGCCTTGCTCGCCGACGCCAGCTTCGCCTCAGCCACGTGGCACGTCCAATCGAAATCCCCTTGGCGGAATCGAACGAGGCGGTAGCCGTTCTGGGCGGCGAGGATGTCACGAAGCGAGTCGTAGAAGGCTCGCTGCTCGTCTCGGTGCGGCGGGTTGGGGTCCGTCGCTCTGATTGAGTTGCAGGTCTTGATCCACTCCGGTCGGTCGAATTCGAGCGAGATGTTTGGCGGGTATAACTCCAGGGCCTTCGCCCGCTGAATCGTGAAGTGCTGTCGCTCGTCGTACTCCACGATGAGCTTCTCGGACGGAACATAGAAGTCGCACCGCAGCGAACGCCCGGCCTTGGCGAAAGTCGAGAAGCCACGCATCGTTTGAAGGGCAAGGAAGATGGAGGCCAGCGGCCCCTTCAACTCGTCATGCTTCGACACGACCAGCCACGGAAACTGTGCCTCGCACTCCACGGTTCCAAACCGCTTCTTGAGAAGATCGAACAACGCCTGCTTTTGCGGCTCATAAGTCCGTGGACTCGGCGGGAGAAATGGTGTCGGGACCGTGGACGGCGGTGATGCAGGGGGCGGCCTTGTCGCGACTGGGGTGGCACAGGTCGAAGTTGCGAAGCCCAGGTTGGCGAAGAAGCGTGCGGTCTCGTCTCCGCCAGTGAAGTCCTTGCTGGGGTCGAGTTCGACGCCAGTAGCGATGCGGTAGGCCAACCCTCGAATGAACTTGGCAGGGTAGCTCTTGCCGTTGTGGACAAGGAACGTGCTTTTTGCCGGCCGCTTCGGCACGGCGGCACCGGCGTCATGCAGGTCGCACGCCTGTCGGACATGATCTGCCGTCACCATCGTCCAATCGATCATCGGTCGCCCTCTTCGAGCAACATCCTGACGCCCTGACGGGGGCAGTCGCCGCTGCAAGTTCCGCCGGGTCGTGGTCGCTGATGAATACCCCCGGCGCGACTTGAACGCGCGACCCCCGGTTTAGGAAACCGGTGCTCTATCCACTGAGCTACGGGGGC
>Ga0169931_10002034_pt1 | contig 33212 bp, 17 predicted proteins | sample Kivu_15m_20L_FD_129675 | JGI IMG/M metagenome (GOLD analysis project Ga0169931, IMG submission 129675) | Freshwater microbial communities from Lake Kivu, Western Province, Rwanda to study Microbial Dark Matter (Phase II) - Kivu_15m_20L... | ecosystem: Environmental > Aquatic > Freshwater > Lake...
ATCCTCAACAGTTACAGTTCCACTATTTGAGTCTAGTGTAAGACCTCCAGTGCTTGTATCAATTGTATTGTTATTTGCAATACCAATGCGGATATTATCAATCTCTGCGCCGCCATTTGCATCAACCAGTCCAGAAAATGTGGAGACACCAGAAACAACTAAATCGTCAATATTTGCAGTGCCATCTACAAACAGATTTCTCCATTCTTTGGTGGATGATCCTAAATCAAAGTTATCATCAGTTGTTGGGATTAAACTTGAGGCAAACTCACCAGAAACTACAATATCATCACTATCAGCATCACCAAGGTTGATCGTCCCTCCTCTAAAAGTTACAACACCAACAAACTCAGAGAATCCTCCAACATGAAGGTTTTGTTTAACTGTGAGATTCTTGGCAATACCCATACCGCCATCAAGTTGAACCGATCCAGTGTTTTCGTCTCCTAGAGTATTGTCTGTTGTATTAGTGAACGTTGTTATACCTGAAAATGTAGAGTTTGCACTACTGTTTAAACTCCCACTTAGTGTAGTTACACCACTGATTACAGTATTAATGAGAGATGATCCTGTAAATGCGGCACCAGCAGCAGTTAGGTTAACCCAACTTAATTGACCAGTGCTATCTACTCTTAAATAGTTTCCATCAACAATGGCACCGGGAAAAGTATATGTTACATCTGCAGCGAGAGAATCTGGAGATTTAAGAGCAACAAAATGCTCTCCATTGCTTGTTCCCTCAACAACTTTAACTGCACTTCCAACAGTTGTTGTTTCTTTACTCCAGTAACGAGCAGATCCAAAAAACTTATTATTTGCAGATTGAGAAGTTAATCCAATATAAAAATCATAACTATCAGTTGCAAATCCAGGCTCACCCGCTCTAAAAGCTGGTAAGTTTGCAGATAAACCTCTTTTAAACTGTAGAACTGGTGCCGCCATTTCTATTCATTTCCTTTATAGTATTTATCTTTTTAAAATATATGAATATTATGTATCTATTTTTAAAATGTTCCTCCATCCAAATCAATTTTTTGATCGAGACTAGATTCAAGTGTGCTTACAAAAGATGTCGGTAGTCCAACATGTCCAACATTTCCGATTGAAGATGCAGCTGCTACTAAAATCTGATCTGGATCTACAAGTTCAAACTGACCAAGAGAGTGGTTATAAACAACTACAAAGTTAGTTTTTGTAGAGTTTAAACTGTTTTCATTAATGCTTACATCTGACAAATCAGTAAATTTATTTGCCACTTCTGTCTCCGAAAGAACTGCATCAAACTGATTTCCACCTTGAACAAGAGAACTATCCCTATCAAGGGAGATATTTAATGAGCTAGTATCAACAATAATGTCAATATCCATAGTTTACGATTAGGATGCTAATCCTGCAGTGACTAAAATCATGCCCTCAACAATTCTAGTGATAGTTCCACCGCTAGACTGAACTACACAATCATAGTAATACCTACCAGAATCCAAGTTAGATGTTGTGGCATTAGATAAAGTAAGTGTTACTTTACCAGTGGCAGTTACAATACTAGTTGTAAATGTAGTAATACCAACAGTTGCAGATGGATGTTTAGCCATTTTTGCCGTAGCTGTGTATCCGGTTAGAGGAAGCACAGTGCCATCTGGGTTTTTAACAGTGAATGTACTAGTAAAATTAGTACCTTGTTCTATTGTCAGATTAACAGATCTGGCTGACATGACACATGATTTTATTGATTATTTATGTCTTTAGACTTCAATAACTTTTGTAACTCTGCTGTTGATCCTATGAATAGAGCGTTATTAACAGTTGTTGGTCCTTTTTGAGTATTTTCTTCTTCAATATCTTTTAGTTTCTTTTGAAGATCCATTAATTTTTCAGTTGCCTCTGATACATTTTTAATCAGTTGACCGGCAACTTCATATGCTCTTGGCATTTCACTTTCTTGTGCGAGTTCAAGAATCCCATTAATTGCCTCTTGCCCCTTTTCAATTAATGAATAAAGATTTCCTCTACTATATTCATAGTCTCTTTGAATGTCTGTTTTTTTAGAATCTTTTTCTAAAATAATATCAGTTATTTGAGATTGCACTTCTTTAGGTACAATCTCTGTAGAGACATTAAAGGTTTTATTTAAATCATCAAAAGTCTCTGTCTTCATTAAATATCCTCACGACGAGAGGGACTATATTCTTTAAAGTCTTGGAAGAATGATAGTGTCTCATTAAATCCAAAATCATCTCCAACTTCAATCAGTTCTGTATCAGAGGCATTAACTACATTAATGTATGATCCAATCGGATGTTCAATCGCTTGTGTTCCATCTTTTGCTCTCTCTACGATTATATGTGTTCCATCAATTTTAGTGATTCTCATTTGTTCACCATTAATGTTAATAAAACTTTTTTGACTTAGACCTGCAACACTACTTACTTCAATATTAGTTGTAACTTTACTTACGTTTTCAACAACTGTGGTTGTTTGATCTACGTTGTAATCACGAACAGCACGAGGAGCAACACTATAACGTTGCTCTCTTCTTGTTTGTGAAGGATCAACTCCTGTCATGTAATCAATAGTAGCTGTTTTAATGATGCCAGTTGCAGTGTTAACTGGACCAAACAGATAAGTTTTAGCAGTAAATGATAATGTATAATAAATCACTCTTCTTGTAGAAAAATCTCCCTCGTAATCATCTCTCATTGTGATTCGATCAAGAATCACTGGAATATCTCTTTTTTCACCAATATCGCTAATCAAATTTACAGTCATGGTATATGCAGGTTGAAAATATGGTAGAATCTGTTCAATAATTTGAAGACAATCATCATTTTGTTTTGCCATAATTGATAACTCAAACTCCATATTATATGGGACTGGCATATAAACTTTTTTGGACGCAGTTTTATCACCTAAACTTTTTACTGACTGAAATGTTTGAGTTGTAGTAACTTTTCTACTTGGATCATAAGTTAAACTTGTAAACTCAAATGACATTCTTGGCAATGACAGTTGAACTGGTTTATTGAGATTTTCTACTTGTTGAATTCTTGCTAAAAATTTCTGAGTTGGTCCATATGCCAATGGAACTTTCATTACACTAACATCTTGTCCTGCACTATTAGTGTGTCGAACGTAAATGTTATTAAATAAAGTGCCGAAAGAAATGACGGTCTTTCTAAGAATTTGGTGATAAAAATACTCAAACATAATGCAATAACTCTATTACTAACTATTTAACAAAATTAAACTTCCCCGAAAGGATTCCTCTCAGTAAAATCAAGAATAGCATCTGCACTAGACTCTATGATTTTATTTTGATTATATTGATCCACTAGATTATCCTTTTCTGTTTGTTTCAGTCTGTATTCAGCACCAGACTCTAATCCTCTGATGATTTCATTTATTGTGAAGTTACCTGTTATAATGCCAACTTTTACAATTCCTGTTGTGGCATCCCAAGATTTAACACGAGCACGGGTGCTTGATGCCACTCCCATCAGTTCCTCATTAAAGATATATGTTCCAAGACCTGCAGTTCCAGGTGAAGAAATTGTGATTGTTGGTGTAGAAACATACCCACGACCAGCATTTGTAAGACGAATACTTTGTATCTGTCCATCTGTCATAATAGGAACAGCGGTAGCTCTTGTGTGCCCAACTCCAGCTGATGGATCACTAAAGGTTATTGTTGGAGTTGTCGCATAGAACGCACCAGCGTTTGTAACTGTTACAACACCAACCCCGCTAGAGGTTATGCCACATGTAGCCGCTGCTCCAGAACCACCACCAGCAGAGGTTGGGAAGAACAATATAACAGGAGCACTAGTATATCCAGCACCCGGATTAATAAACTGAACCTGATCAACACCACCAGAAGTAGCAGCAATTGCAACTGCGGATGCGGTTGTTCCACCAGATACAGGATTGCCTAAAACAACACGCGGAGGTAATGTATATCCATTACCATCATTGTTAATGAATACTTGTTGAATGGCACCATTAATCAGGGTCGTAATGGCAGTTGCAGTTGTCCCAACTCCAACAAGAGTGAGTTCTTGAATATATCCATCTTCTTCTATGTTGTCGTCAATATCATTGATTCCAGTATCAATAACTTCATCCTCATAACGGAACAACTCACACTTTAACTGATAGGTATATGTTTTTTGTAGTTGATAAAATGGTTGTTCATGCTCTACGAACTTAATTTCAAAAAGTCTATCTCCCAGTGGAAAATGAATTAAATCACCCTCTCTAGGACGAGTTGAAAGAATACCACTCGGATCATTTTTAATGACAGGTTGAACTTTCTGTTCAAATCTTTCTTTAGAAATGATTAAAGTAAGATCATCCATTGGTTGAATACCAAACTTAGTCAGAAGCTCTCCTTGCCCCTGATATCCATCATAAGTATCTACATACGCCTCAATTGGTATTGCATTCGTAAACTTAGAAGTTGTTAGTTCTTCTAAAATTGTTTTTTGAGTTACATATGATCTCGGGAGATAATGACACTCTACACCATACATTCGTAGTTGCTCATTGATCAGATCTTGAATAAGACCCTGTTCAGTGGGTGAACCTTGAAGAAAAAATGGGTTAAGTGCCATAATATTAACCGATTAAATCAAGCGGGGGAACTTCATACGTGTTTGACATCATTTCTTTAATATCATTTAACTCTTTTATTGCATCATCATATATTTGTCTTCCGTTAAGTTCTACTCCACCAGGAAGTTTAACTCCCTGAAACTTCATCATATTTTGTCCCCACTGTTTTTTAATCAGTGCTGTTAAATATTTTTTTAAAAATGAATCATTAAATATTTGAGTGTCATTTGCAGGATCTAAAACTCTATAACAATCAATCACTAGAAAATCATCAACATTTAGTGATCCCCAATCAATATCAATAAATAACTTATCTTGTCTTTTGTTAAATCTGAATTGTTTTTGTGTAGAGATTAAAAAGTCCAAATCTTCAAGATATGTTTTTGTCATAGTATAAGTTAATAGTTCTGTTGATCCCCAATAATAAATATCATTTAAAAAAAGTTGATATCTAACGCTAAACATATTGTTAGTAATACTATTGCTACCATCAAACTTAAAAACACGTGTTATACCAATAACAGAATCTGGAATATACAGATAATTTGAGTTTTCCTTCCATGCGAACTGTGTGGTGACCCCAACACTATGATTTGTGGTTAATCCAACAATTCCAGAAGAACTTGTGTTTGGTGCTCTACCTCTATTAATATCATCTTGAGTTATTTGATATTTCAAAAATGTTGGGTACACGCCATCAAAATGTCTTTCTTGAAAGTATTGAATCGCATCATCTACAAGATCATCAATTTGTTCATCAGCAACGTTGATCTCTAGCACTGGATATCCCAGTTGCCTTTTGCAATAATCAATTAATCCTTGTCTTGTAGATGGTTGTGCCATATGTGGAGTTCCCCTATATTATCTATAATCCTTTTATAATCTGATGTAAAAGACTTTTTATTTCGTTCATGTCAGACTTTATATTTGCAACTTCATGTTCTAAAGATTTAATTTTTTGAATCTCATTTTGTTTGATTGTTTTTTGGTCAATATATTTTTGATAGTCATTCATACTCACATTAATAACTGCCTTAGTCTCTTCATCTCGGACTAAGTTCATGTGTCCCTCAACTTTTGTGTACTCCATGATTAAGCAAGAGCAATAATTCTAAGATCTCTTAATCTTGGTGGATAAACTTCATTAGTAGAGGTTCCAATAATTTTAATGCTAAAATAACGGAAAGATGGAAGTTCATCAGCAGTAAACTCATAATCTCTGAAGATTAGTTCTTCGCTTTCAAAACCAATTTTATCAGTTTTAGGAACGTTTACATCTGAAAGACCATTACTATTGATTACGTTTACTGTTCCATCACTAGAAATATTTGTATAACCAGGGAAAGGATAATAAACAGGTTCTATTGAAGGATCTTCTTGAATAGCATAAAAAACACGAACATCATTATATTGATTTAAATATCCTGAAAATAGAACTTTGATTGCATTTGCAGGAACTTCTAGTGAAATGGGTTTTGTTGCATAAACAAATGCTGATGGATCTTCTTTTAAGGTAGCAGTCCTTTTATCTGTTGTGTAATTTGTAATGGGACGATTTATTCTGTTAGAACTTAACACAACACTAACTCTATCTAAATCAATAATAGGAGAAACACGAGGGTCCGAAGTAGAAAGATTCATATTCATTGTGAATGACTTTTTACCTGGTAATAAAGTAAGATCATTTGTTTCATTTACTTTTGATGCGATCATTCTGGGTGAGTTTAGATAGTTAGTTTTTTGAAGACTAATATTTTCAAATCCTTTATCTACATTAGCACTCTCTCCACCCGCAACTGTATGTGCAGTAACAGTTCTAATAGAGGCACTAATGTTAGTCCCTCTGAGATTTAATGTTTGAACAATCGGTTTTACAATCTCATATACGATATTTTGAGATGCGCTAACTCTACTTCCGCCTGTTGATTTTGTTTGATTTAAATACAGTTTAGGAAAACTAGTCCCTACATTTCTGTCAACTCCATTAGTTGACATATCAAGTTTTACGTTATAATAGTCTAAATCTAAAGAATTCGACACCGTTACACTAGTTAAATCGTGTTCTTTATTAATCCTTCTTAAAGAAACACTTGCAAGTTCATATTTTCTAATCTCAGTTCCCACTGAATACGTATATGAAACTGTATCATCAACATTCCTTGTGATACCAGTTAGTAAACTGGTTGAAACTCCAGTATACTGAATGATTTCTTCTCCAATCAAGACATATCCTGGGTTTGTAGACCCAACTCCAACATTTTCAAACGTGCCAAAGTTTGTACTGTCACTAATGGAAATAGAACCTGTGTTTGTTTTTTCGTAAGAACCTAAAAGTCTTGTGGCAGGAACATCTGGTTGAATATTTGAGAGCACAACTGAACTATGATTTGCACACATGCCATGATTTTTATGATTTACTTTAATGTGAAGACCATCAGAAATAAGATTAATAGAACTAGCACTTACTCCATTTACAGTGGTGCCAAACCCCACATTAACAACACCCCCTCCTCCAAGATATGTGCTAATACCAGATGGAGATGTATATATTATGCTATTACCAGCGCCTACAGAAAAATCTCCTTGAATATTATCTAAAATTAATGTATTTTGTCCATGAATACTTCCCACAGTAAGTTTAAGATTTCTACCAATAGAGGAGTTTCCAATTTGATTGATGGTTAACACATCACCAAGAGTGTATCCCGATCCTCCATTATTGATTGTTGCAGCAACAGCGACTCCGCTAGTGATTGTTATATTTGCTGTTGCATTAGATCCATTTCCTGTTAAAGATACTAATGAAACTCCTGTGTGTGTTGTTGAACCAGAAACAGGCGAATATCCAATGCCAGGGTTTGTGAGCACTAATGTTCCAGTAGCTGATCCTGCAAATCCAACTAAGTTTGCTGATGCATTAGTGTTATTTTGAGTTATTGTTGCTCCTACTATTAAATCTGTAGAATATATACCGCTGACAGTGGTTCCTAATCCAACGATTGCTTTTCTAGAGTTAGTAATCAAAGGGTCTTTAACCAAAGATGCCACACCTTCGTTACCACTAGTTAACTCTGGATTGTAAAAATTAATATTTCCATTATTTTCAAAGTTTGCTCTATAAAGAGTAAACTTTAAATCTTCATATTTACTTGGATACCATGATGACCCATTTTGAGATTTAAATAAATTGCCAGCAAGAGGGTTTTGACTTACAAAAACATTTCTTGTTTCACCACCTGAACTTAAAGACTTATCAACTTCTCCGAGTCTCGAAATCCAGACGCTATGATTATTAGAATTTGATAGAATACATATCGAGTGTTGAGTTGCTCCGGCAAGATATACTGGAGAACTAAACGTAACTTTTGTTGGAATTGAAGAGTCGCTTGAAACGTTAATTTGCCCAGGTTCTAATACAACCTCACTGAATGGATATACCTCAGACGAAGGTACATTCAACTTCATAGGTCTAAGTTGAACTGTAACTGGAAGATTATTATCTTTTGACGAAAAATACAAATCAATTGAAGTTACAAAAATACCGCTGTCGGATTCAACGTAAAATGATTGTGCTAATGGGTCTATTAGTTTCATTGGGATCTAGATATCACTAGTTAGTGTCTTTCTATCTAACTTATTTAGTATCCACTGCCAGAGCTTCCTCCACCACTTGATCCACTACTTGACTCACCACTTGATCCACCACTTGATCCGCCAAGCGTTTGTGATATATCACTTAATGCAGAATAAGTAGTTGGAATATTGACACTAGATGTAGATGTGGTCTGTGTTGACTGTTGAACTGGAGTTGAAGTTAGAGTTGTTGACGTTGTTGTTGGGGTTTGAGTTACATTAAAAAACTCAGTCAAAGTTTGAGCACTGCTTGGAGCAACTGTTGTGGGTATAGGTGGAGAAGACACCGGAGTTACAGATCCTATCGTTGATGATGTTCCCTGTATTCCAGGTATAAACTGATTTGTTTGAGATCCTGTTACACCTAATACACCTTGTAATCCAGATTGTGGCGATGTCTGTCCAGAAACTAATGGAACTTGTGATGGATTGCTATTTCCTAAAATAGTTGATGAAACAATAGTCGAAGATCCACTACTATTAACTCTAAAATCAACGGTATTTTGAGTTTCTAATCTAACTGGGCGGATAGATGTAATATTTTCTTGAGTTGGATTAATGTACCCAACAGAATAAAACTTTTCTTGAGCACTTGTTAAAGGCACACCAGCAACTTGTGAGTTTACATTATTACTGCTGAGTTTAAAAAGTTTAATGCCACTTTCAAAAGCTGGATTAGAAGTTATACTTGGATCTGGAATGAAGAATGATCCAATTAAAGATCCTTTAGCATCTGTCACTAATTTTACTCTATTAATAGTTGCTTCAGCTCCACTAGTTTGCCCACGTAAAGTCATTCCTGCGCGAATCCATCCATAAAATAGTCCTTGTGTTTGTTGAGACAAACTAAAAGTATCAACATTAATCGTAGTTGATGTTGTTGAATATGCAGATGGAAGAGTTATTTCTCTAGAATATGGGTTTGCACCATAAACTTGGACTGGTGCATTATATGGACCAAATTTGTGATTTAGTTGAGCAACTCTAAACTTAATATAAGGAACATTTACATCAAATCCAGATCCGATTAAACCAACAACAGTTTCTCCAATTTGGAAAGACCCACTAATCATGGTTATTTCAATTAACTTAGGAATAATATATTTGTCAATGTTTTGTCCATCAAAGTTAGCATAAACTCTGGTAAATGGTTTTAATCTCCTTGCAGAAAACTCAATGTTTCTTGAACGCAAATATGGAACAACTTGAGACCCTACGGTTGAATCTCCAAGTGCCACATCATTAAAAATATCTTTTACAATTTTACGAATACTTTGAGTTGATTTTGTTCCTGTTCTGTTATATGTTTGAATAACGTTATTTGAAATATCATAGTTTTCTAAGATTTTTTCAGAACCAGAATTTTTTTGAATACCAGACCAAAGTTTATCCCATGCTCCCCAAATTACAGGAGCAAATCCACCTTGTTTATCATTATCTTTAGATTCTAGTTGTTCAGGACTTTCTGTAAAGTCACCAAGATATTCATTTTTTCTAGCATTTAAAGTTACTTGGTCAACCCAAACATCAGATGACGGAGTTAGTTCAATCGTTCCGCCATAATATGAAGAACGAACAGGAGAAACTTTTTCCTTTCTTGTTGCATATGGTTGTTGTATCTCAGCAACCTCAGTATAGTTTAAAGTAATAAGTTTACCAGTTTTTTTAACACCAGATCCAATTAAATCAGTTACAAACTCAGTATCAACTGTTGGATTTGAAGGTCCATTAATTCCTATCACAGATGTTGATCCCAACTGTAAATCAATCTCTGTTGTATATGGAGCAGGTCTTAACTCTCCATTAGAAACATCAATACTATTTTTAACGATAGTTGTTTTTCTTTGAGACTTTGTAGATGAAAAATCATCTACAAAAAATCCTGATTTAAATCTTATTAATCCAGTTTTGTCCTTAATAGGAAGATTAGAAGTATCACTTTCTAAAAGGGATAGCGATGTATAAAGTTCAAGATTTTTTATTCTATTCTCTAGTTTATTGATATCACTCATGCGATATCTCTTATACTCAAATACATCTATATCAACATCATTGATATTGCAAAGATAAGGTGGTAAAGTTGCTCTTGCTATTTCAATACCATCCTCTACTGCGCTTGGTGGTTGAGGATTTTCTGATGCAGCTCCTTTATTGAGTTGAAAAACACCATCTTTAGTTAAGAAAAGTCTATCTATTCTTGGAAGATAGTAAGAGTATCCAATATTGATTTGTTCGTCAGGTGCTAAAATATTAGGCACAGAGTTTCCCGAATCATTGATTAGTCTTGCTCTAAATTCAAATGGAGATAATGATGAAGTGGTTACAGTAAAATCAGAGACTCTAGGTCTAATATCTAACATATCTGCGTTTGATATTCCGTCAACTTTAGGAATATCACAATAATCATAATCACTATATGAATCTACAGTGATAATATTTCCATTATCTGAAGTTAAAAATGAAGCAGTTTCAAATACAATTTTAAGTCTTCTAGTTGGACTTACTTTCAAATCTTTTTTAATAATTCTGCTATAGTCATATAAAGTAGATCTTTGTCCATTGTCAAAGGTATAGTTTGATGAAATATTGTTATCTCCTGTTATTAAAATATTAGCAGTTGCTGTTACGTTTGTAGTTTTGAATCTAATTGTTTCTCCTTCTTGAAATAACTCTTGATTTAATAAAACATAACTTATTCTTGTATCGGATAGTTTTTCACAATAGATTCCAACAGCTCCACTACTTAATCCTTCAAATTCTTCCCCTATAAGTAAATCTGTGGTTTTTGCATTTGCCCCACTAAGGTTTAATAAAACTATATTTGGTAGTTCAGCATCTGATGTATCATCAGACTCAAAAACTCCATAAACTTTGGTCACATCAGGTTTTAATAAACAAATATCAATATCTTGAACTCTTGTTCCATATGGGTATCCAACATTATAAGTTAATCCATCATTAGTAGTTGTTGTGCCGATGCCAGATGCTGAATCTGATGAATATACAACATTTAATATATTAACTTTAGTTTTATTTTTTTTCTTTGAGGTCACTGATGTTTTAGAGAGAGTTGCAATTAAAGTTGCTGCTCCATCCGCATTTGCTAATCCTTCAATCCTGACATTTGTGGATGATCCATTAAACTTGAACTTGTCAGATGATAGTGGTTCCACTGTGCCATCATCTCTCATTAGAATATATCTTTCTTCATCAAATGGTAAGAAAGTTTCATTTGTTCCAGCTTCAATTGTATTTGTTTGACTACTAGCAATTGAAACAGAAAATCTTCTTTTGATAATAAGAGTTGATTTGTCTATATTAACTGTTGAAATATATCTTTTAGGTAATACTGTGTATAATGTATTATCGATTGAGTTTTGAAATGAAGAAGTTAAAATTCTAAAGTCACTTGGAGTAATCGCAACTGTGGGAAGAGCTCCATCACAAATACCAAGAACAGTGGTGACTCCTGTGATTGATAATGCATTTTTAGTCACTCTTGTAACTCTTGCAAAAGTAACAGTTGATATTCCTGCTGCAGTGTTTGTAAAGGATACTGTGCTTCCAGAAGTTGCAATTCCAACAAAATTAAAGTTTGTGGAGGTTACTGTGCTGATTCCCCCAGATAATGCTGTAATAGTTACAAATCCAACGTTTGCTAATGTAGATGGTTTTATATCTGCATTAAATGTTCCCGCGACACCAACGGTTGCAAAAATTGATTTTACCTGATCTGTACCATATGCAGTTGTTGCAACTGATATTCTAGTATTATCTACTCCATTAAAAATAAACTCTTCTCCATCAGTAAACTTTCCATTTACATTATACAGCGTTAAAAGTTTTGAGTTAGATACATTGAATCTTAAAAATCCTGTTGCCCCGCTTGATTTGCCTCTAACATGTGTTGGAGTAGAAAGGGTTATATTTTGGTTTAAAGTAATTTCTGTATAAGTTTGTACATCATATAAAGATAAATCCCATTCATTAAGTCTTGCGTTTGCTGTATTATACGATCCAGATTCTAATGCAAAATCATATACTCTTGCTAATCCAATTTCTTTTCCGGTGGATGAGATTCCTGAACGACGAGTGTCCATCAAATGAACAGTAAAGTTAGTATTAACACCAATAGTTGGCGACCCATAAACATTATTTAATGTATATGTTGGACCTGTTACATAGTTAATACCTTGATTTTCTAAAGATCTTGTAGTTCTTGTTTTAGGAAAATCAATATACGTTGGACTTATTGTTTCTACAGGATATCCTTTTACAACTGCTTTTAATGGGGAAACTTGATATGTTCCTAGATCTTCAGATGGGGCATTATTATTATATGTTAGTTCATTTTGCAAAAAAACTCCACTATTTCCTTTTAAATCGTTAAGGGATTCTTTAGGAACAACTGATGGTTGAGTAATATAATAATCACCTGATTCTTCATATGTTCTTTTTGCTAAAGAATCTTGAAGAATATTATATTGTGGATCTTGAGTAGAGGTTCTTAAAATACCATTTCTTATTTCTAATAGTTGAACAAACTCTTCTACATCATATTGATCGATGGGGATCTTTACAAGATCTGTTGTTATTTTGAGTCTATCTGCACCAGGTGCAGCATAGTTAGAAAATCCTTGTGCATTATCAACAATAGTTGCGTCATCATCTGCGTTAATAGTTTCCTCTATAATACGCAGACCAACTCTGTAACTCGGATTGTTTGAATATTGATCTAATATTAGAGTTTGAGATTTAACTGCAATAAAATATCCTCTTAAAAAATAAACTCCTTCATTTAAAAATACTGCTGATCCAATAGAGTTACAGTTAAATGGGATTGTTACAGCAAATCCAGATTCAGGTTGAACAACAACACTTTTAGTAGAGTCAATTTGATTAGATCCAAATAATCCCTCTTCTAATATTAATACTTCATCATCAGCAAATGATTGATAAGATCCAGTTAAATAATCAGAATCTAAAAAGTTAACATATAAAGTATTATTTCCTCTTTCTGATTCAGTGTTGTTTAGCACTCCAACGACATATGCTCGAACACCGGTGTTTTCCCCTCTTATTGTTTTTCCGACAATAGAGTTTAAATATGCAAGAATATTAATACCAAGATATTCCGACTGAATTTCTACAGCGTAATAGTTATCAATGTAAGTAGTCTGACCAGGTATTACAACTGATCCTTCTTTAAAAAGATGGTTTCCAAACTGTTCAATCTGATTTTGAAGAATGGATTGTAGTCCAGTCAGTTCTCTTGCCTGGACAGGATATCCAGGTTTAAATAGAACTTTGTAATAATCTTTATCTTTATCAAAATCGTCAAAATATGGCGATACGTTGAGATTGAGTTCTTGTGGCATAATCTGTTAGAATTGTAATACTATTTTTATGTCTTCTCGTTGATTTTGAGATCTTGTAATCGGAGGTCTATGATCGACATAAAGTATGTTACCAGTATGTTTTGCAACTTCTGGATTTGCTAAACCACTAGTGAACTGTTGACCTAAACTATATGCTCTACTATTTATTGTAGTGGTGGAACCTGTAAACGCTGTGTGTATTGCTAAAATTGCATTTGTACCAACAATATTAACTGATCCTCCACCTGAAGGAGTTGCTGTAAAAGACTTTAAATCAAATCCATAGGTGGGAGATGTATTCTTTGTAAACTCAAGTAGTTTAGTGGTATCAGTGCTAAATCCAGCGAGAGTTCTGTCTTGCCAATACTTAAGAACTCCAGTTGTTTGATTATATGAAATCACTTTTCCAACTGCAGTTTGCCCTGTTCCAACTGTTTGATAAATGACAGAATCAGCGGTAAAAACCGCTGTGCTATATCCAGCACCCACTAGTTTAATGGCACCAACCGCACTTGCTTTTGATTTAGTTAGATTTGTATTAGTTCCATATGCCTTTGGATTTTCAATCAAACCAACTCTTGCAACTTGATTTCCTACAATAAAGTCAGGATCTTCATTATCATTTTCTATTCTTGAGTATACAAGAACTCTAAAAGCACCAAGTTCTCCATAGATATCTGCACCATGACCACCCTGTGGTGGAATAATAACATCAAAAACGGGGGCAGTTATTCCTGTCGGAAGACCTCCAGCAATAACGTCTACAGTTCCATAACTATATCCAGATCCACCATTTGAAATAGTAATCGATCCAATTTTAGAATCATTATTTACAACGATAGTGCATTCTGCGCCAGTTCCATCACCGCGAATAGGAACTTTTGTATAAGTTCTATTAGCAGTTCCAATACCAGAACCACGATTTTGAATCGTACAAATTTTTAACTGTCCACTGGTTGCTGCATTTTGTCTTACAGATGCTACATTATTACCACAAGTATCTGTAGATGTTTCTGTATCCCAATTTTTTGGAACAGGCATAAAGTTAATAGTATCAAATTTAACAATATCACTTGGTGATATAGTATAAAGATACTTCCAAATATATCCATCGCCACTTGTTCCAGCAGATCTTGGTTCTAAATCAGTAAAAGTTGGTTGATCTATGGATGGACTTCCATTTGGATTTTCTGGATTTGTTCCATTTTGAAGACAAATATAAACTCTAAAATCTTTATTAACAACGTAATAATTTGCTGAGTAAATGCTCAATGCTTGTGATGGTTTTGACGGATTATCTCTAGTAATATCATGACGATACATGTCATAAGTAGTGCCAGAGGTCCAAGTAATTTTTCTTATAACTTGTTTTACATCATCTGGAACAATTTTTTTCAAAGCAATCATAGTGCTCCAATATGAACTTTCCTGATCAAAATTATCTTTTGGAGCTGGAGGATTTGCATCCCAACTAGAGGAAATATTAGGTGCGTCTGGTAAACCTATAAAGGAATAATATGAGTTTTTATCTGAAGTTGCCAAAGAAACAAAGTTCTTTGCATTTAAAACTCTCAGTTGATCAGTTATAATAGCTGCCATTTTACTGGTTTTTTACTTATTTATGAAAGATAGTTAAGCGTCTTTAATGGATTCTTTCTTCTTATTAACGGAGAGGTGGAAATTCCAACATATCCTGCAGTAGAATAACCAATAAAGTTTCTAGTAGAGAGTCTCGTCGGTATAAAAATTTTGCCCCAACTATAATCACCATAATATCTACCCTTATAACTTCCTGGATGATACTGACTTTGTAATCCATTATAATCTTGAACTCTAACTGTTATTCTTGATGGAACACTATCACCAACTATAGCTCTTCCTGTTGCTTCAACAATGAGTGAAGTTCTTGAAATATCATCAATAGTTAAAGTTACTCCACTCAAAATTCTAGCTATTGAGGAGGACTCCACTTTTACAGGACTATCAATTGTTTCTGTGATAGTAAATGTATATGGATTTCCAGTGATTAAAGTTCCATCTGGGTCATTTGGACCCACAACAACAGGACCGTCAAATATTTCTGGGTCAATTGTTACATATCTAGTTTCTTCAATCAAAGTTCCTGCTAAAGATGAACCATATGAAACATTAGCAACCTGATATATCCCATCAAAAAATGTAGATGCATAACTAACTACAGATCCATCAGAATAACGAAGTGAAGTAACCCCAAACCCCAAGTTAGATTTATTAATTGTAAAATAGTCTCCAACTTCGATTCTAGTTTCTGTAATTGCAGCACCAACATAACCTTGATCACGCAAAAACGAATCATTGGGGATATCAAGATTTAATACTAATCCTTTAACTCCAGTTGTTGCTAATCCCACTATTGTTGTGGTGGCAATACCAACAATAACACCAAAATCTCCATTATATCCTTTTGCAATAATCTCTGATTTATGAGCATCTGGTTGAGATATCATCACTTGAGGCACATTTGTAAATGTATATCCAAATCCAGGAGTTGTTATTGTAAAACTAGTAACCATACCGTTACTGATGTTTGCAATAGCAGTTGCTCTACCAGTGGTGCCTATTCCAATTGGAAGTGCAATACTGACATCAGGTGCTGATAGATATCCAGAACCGCCTGCAGTTGTTGTTGCAATGCCTGTGACTGGATTTGTTAATACAATGGATGAAATAGTTCCAGCAGCAGAAACTACCGCTGTTGCTGCAGCAGCACAAACAGAATCTTGAGATATAATTTCAATCGTGTTTAAAGTTTTTCCACTTATATTTTCTTTAACATTATCAAAGAAACTCTTTACACTTTCAACGTATATCGTTGTTGCACCAGTGCTTACATTTTGAATAATAGATGAAGATGGATTTAATAAAGCTTTATAGATTTCTCTATCTTTAGCAACTGGTTGACCATTTATTATTTTATCCTCGGTTTGTTGACACCATTGTAAAGCTCTCTCATATGAAAGATTTGTTGTAACTCCAGGTCCAGGATAGACGTTAGTTCGTAAAGTATCTGTTGAAAGAATATCAGTTACAAGTCTAGAGTTCTCACTGTAAACAAGATCTTCATCATATAATTCAACCGTATCTCCTGGTTTAATAGTTTCTAAAATATCAATTAATTGAACATCAACATCTTTAGAACCTCTGTAGAATACAATCTTAACAGTGTCTCCATTCCAAGGTATACTAGAATCACTGCCTTTTGGTGCTTCAGTAAATCTTATTACTGATCCACCAGTAAAGACATATCCTTCTCCAGGAACTTGCAAAACATCGTTTATAAAAACTAGAAGACATGCTTGAATATCAATCAGTGATCCTCTTCTTGCACGAATAGAGGTTCTTACTCCATTAATATTAATTGGGAACTCAGTTCTACTTCCATTAAAATATTGACTAATATCATCTATTGGTAAAAAGTTTCCAAGAGTCCAACCATTAAACTCATCTTTATAAGTTTTTTCAACAGTCAAAGTAAACTCAATATGACCAATACCACTATTACGAGGAATGCTACTTATTCCAACCCTAGAGAGGGTTAATATATCACCTTGTTTATATCCAAATCCATAGTTTACAATATTAAAGTCAATAACTGTAGATCCTGCACCAACAACAAGATCAACCACTAATCCAGTTCCAATACCAGAGTTGTTTGGATAATCTTGTGAATATACAAGAGGGATATTTGAATATCCAGATGGAGGACTAATAATAATGGTAGGAAGATTGGAAGTTGTATATGCTATCCCAGGAGAATCAAGTCTATATCCAACAATGTGTCCATCAAACGCTGTTGCAACTCCAATGGTTGAAGATGTTCCAGTTACAGGATTATACGCTGAAATAATAATTTCTTTCTGTATAAGTTCTCTATAACCTGATCCTGTATTTCCTATTGAAATAGTAGAAATAGCTCCGAATCCATTAACGGACGCTGTAGCTCCAGCACTTACAAGAGGTTGATAACCACGACTTTGTGATGAAGCTACAGAGACAATTCTTCCTCCTCTAGGAATATTATTTGTGTTAAGATCATAGTTTGATCCAACGTTTGTTCCTTGAAAAATAGCGGTTGTAATACCAGATCCTTCCACTAGTTCATAGTCACCTTGAATACGAACTGTTCCATCTGCTCTTCTTGGTCCTTGATATATGTCTCTAATCAATACAATCGCATTGTCTTGTGCAACGTTTGTGACATTAGATCCATTTGATTTGAGTTTGAACGCGGTTGTGATTCCGTTAAAATCTTCAGAAATATCATCAAAAATAACGTTAGATGAATATGGTTCTATAGTGCTGTTAGGTTCAGATGTTCTAGTAAATACACGTCCACTAAAAGTACTATGTGTTGATATTCCAGACCAATCAACATTATTTGATCCAGAAGATGTTGTGCCAATTGGAGATAGTCCATATGGAGCATCGATGAAATTAATTTGATTATCAACAATATTGTAGTTACCAACTAACTTAGTAACCAGCGAGTTTGATACGTGTGTTGATAAACCTGTTCCCATCCATGGTCTGTTAACAAGTAACGTTTTTGTTGTTCCAGTTGTTCCAATTCCAACTGCTGAAACTCTCATAATCTCATTATTAATTCTGATAATATCACCTGTAAAGATTGAAGTTATTCCAGACAAAGTAATTTTGTCAGTTGTTGGTTGAATAGTTGTGACAACACTTGTAGTTACAGATGTTCCTGCAATTGGAGATTGAATCATGTTATCAATAGAAATCAATCCTTTAGCATTTTGTTTTCTTGCGTTAAATCTATGAATAGATCCAATGCCAACAGATGTAAGAGTAAGAACAGATGGTGGAACTGCCAATGCATCCATAGCACTAGCAGCAACTTGCACATTGATCTCATCGACTTTAACAATATAAACTGTTGATGGTAACTTATCAGTTAAACCAATTCCAGATATTGTAGTGGTGGCAATACCAATAGGTTGAGGTAAAACGTTTTTATCTGCAGCTACATAATCAACTTCCTCTCCAGTTACAAAGAAGTTTTGTGAGATTCGAATCGTATTATCAGTAAAACTTACAATGCCAGCGGAAGATGGATTAAAAACTTTTTTAAAAATCGGAAGAGATTTGTGAGTAAGTTCAAATTCTCTTTTGATATCATTTTCTGTACCAAAATAAACACCACTACCAGTTTCTATGGTTGCATTATTTAAATCTACTTTAGTTGTTAAGTTTGATGGATCAACCAAACGTAACGCATTTTGGAAGACTCTAACCTGCATATGTGCATCTGGATTTGGTTCGAATGTTACCTGAACCTGGTCGCCACTTCTCCTTACTCCAAACTCTCCAAGAGTTACAACTGTGATGATTTCACCAAACTCAGTTATATTATTAAACTCTTCATTATTTGCAACCATTAACTCAGAGACTTGTTGCCAACCATTAGTTAAATCTTCAACAACAGCAATATAATATCCACCATTAAAAACTGTGGCATCATATTTTGCCACAGTGGTTGCAACTGGAGCACTTGTAGATGCAATGGAAGTATAATGAGAATCAATAATAGCAGCATTTAGTGATGTTGTTCCTACTCCAGTTACCGATGTATTTGCAATAGAAACTTGAAGCACGTCTACCGTTGCGGCAACTCCAGCAAAGGGATGGAAATTAACGATAATATCTGTGGGTGAAATAGTAGAGTTTACAAGTCCAACATGTGTGATTCCATAGTTGTCAAATGTACCTCCATTTGAGGTTGGTTGTTCAATTTGAAAAATAGTTGATGATGTTCTAGCTGCAGTTGGAATATCAATAGAGTACTCTCGAAAAGCAGCAGAGATATCTCCTGTTCCAATAAGTGTTCCAATTCCAATAAATGTTGTACCACCATTAATACTATAGTTTAATCTTAAAGTTTGATTTTGACCAAAAATATCGAGTGGCATTTCTCCACCATTATTATCATCACCCGCGACACCAGTTAAAATAAAAGTGTTTACGAGTTGAGCGTCAAGTGACTTGGTTGTTGCAACTCTACGATTAGTTGTTCCTATTCCAACTCCACTAAACAATAAATGAGGTCCAATGTTAAATCCACCATTGGTTCCGATACCTGTTCCACTTACAGCAGTTGTTACTCCAGTAAGAGTTGTAAATACTGAAGTGCTTAAACCAACTAAGTATGATTGAGTGGTTGCTGCTCCACAAACAACACTATATGTTCCCAATCCCACACTACTTGCATTGTCACTCGAATGAGAAGTAAGTTGAGCGTATTCAACTGCTTCTATATCTCCACAAGTACCATTGCCATCGTGAATAAAAGTAAACTCATCAAACTCATATCGTTGATCATCAGTTTGAATATCAATTAATAGTTTTGATGCCCTATATGTGCTTGCAACAGAAACAATAGTGGTTGTACGTCCACTTAGAATCGGTGTAGATGTAGTTTTAATTTCAACAATGTTTCCAAGAGATGTGCTTCCTATTCCTGAAATACCATCTTTTAATCCATACGCAGTGAATGTAATATCAAAATTGTTAAATTGATATTTTTCTGGATAAAATAGCAACCTTCCATTAGTATCAACAACATCAAAATCAAAATATCCCATATCTTCAACTGTTTCAACTCTTGCATATTGATTAAGATAACCAACTGTATCATCATGCAAAACTGAAACAAAAATGTTTTCTTTTGTTTCAATAAATCTTCTATCTCTTACAAACAAGAGATATTTTCTTGAGCGAAACTTTGTAAGTGGAAACTCATCAATAACAGAAAATCTTGTAGGTCTTGGGCGATCATTAAATTGATTACTAATATCATCAATCATTAAGACCCTATTACTTATGGATTCAAAATAATCTTGTATATCTTTTGATTTAAGAATAATCTGATCAGAGTTAACATTTCCATCAATCAAAATATTATTTTCTGTTGCAAGGTCAAAATCATTAATACAATTTAAATCAATGATTTGGTCAATATTTGCTATGCCAAGAAAATCACCGTCATTTTGATCTGTTATAATACCAACATTACCGTCTCTGTCAGTAGCACCAAATGATACCACTTGTAGATCACTAAACTTTTTAAATCCTGCAGTGTGATCTAGAGAACTTACAGGATTATTCCATTTTTCAATTTCTATTGGTGATTTGAGAGAATAAGAAAAATATTGATAGTAATCATTATCATGTAATCTTTGAATACCATCATTTAAAAATCCTGTATTCTTATTAAATCCACTATTAACTGTTGCACCAGCACCTGTTTTATAAATTGCTCTAAAGTTTTGCACTGATTCTACAACTGCAACAGATCCAGAGGTTACACCTCTAATTCTATCACTGGATTCGAATCCATTTGCAGTGGAAACTCTTATGTTAAGATTATCACCTTTAGAGTTCCAGTTTTCAACTATACCACTTTTATCACCAACCTGTACAGTTTCACCAAGTAAAAATGTATTTTTTCTTAAAACTACACTAAAGATTGGAAAATCTTTTATTGATATTACTCTTCCATTTGAGTTAGCAGCGTCAAATCTCCCAGGGACTATACCAGATAGTAAATCACCATCTAAACTATATGTAATAGTTGGATTTGCCCCACCAATATTTGGATCAGTTTGAGTGATCGTAAATAGTTTATACCCATAGTTTTTAGAATTAAATCCTTTTCCAGTGCTATTAATACCCACACTGACATTCTCAACTAATATTTTATCTCCAACATTAAATGGGAAAGCAGATGCAGTGCTATATCCCACTGCACCTGGATTCAATATAATTTGTACTGTTTTTTTACCTGCGTCATATGTTATTGAACTAATACCAACTCCGTTTGTGTTATTAACTGGAAGTATAACTGGAGCTGTGTTAGAAATCTCTGTGCTATTTTTTAAGACTAAAACTTGTGAGTCTCCAATTTTATATGATAACTCAACATCAACGATTCTACCGGTGAGCCCATCAATAAAAACAAGATTTGGTGCTATCGCATAACCATTACCATTAGAACTGATTCCTATTCTCTCTATAGTAGTTAATGGATCAAGTTTTAATATTTGTGGAACAATGGCGGAAGGTCTTAAAGTATAATCTGATGGATAATCAAATCCAATGTCATTTAAACATTTTTTCTTAACTTTACCAATATTTGTACTCAGTGGTTCTAAAATAGATCCTTTTCCCCAAGTTGAAGCAACACTGATTATTGCTGGTAAAATCTGATAGTTTTTACCACTGTTTCTAATATTAATTTCGTTGATTGGACCAATCGCTCTAATAGAGTTAGTATTATATGAAAGAGTTGCTTCGAATAAGTTATAACTATTTTTTTCAGGTTTTAAAAGAACATTATATTGAAGAGATGTTGTTCCAACTCCAGTGATTCTATGATTTCCACTATAAACACTAGTTGTTACAATAATAGAGTTATGATTTGGAATATTTTCCTCATCTACAATGATATTTTTCTTATCCTCTGGAATATTAAAAATATCTATTGGATCTAACTTATAAAAGAAATTTTTTGGTAATCTATCAGAAACAGAAATTGTTACTTTTGCTCCAGGAGTTCCAACTGTTCCCGTTGATTTTATTTCAAATATTGAACTTGTTCCTGATGAAATAAACTTGTTTTTAAAATTAAAGTCTTTGTAAAAGTTTAGTTCAAACGCAGGATAACTCACTAATCCTCTACGATAAGAGAGACTGGAATCAGATAAATCAAACTCAACAACTTGATTTCTTATCAGTGCAATTGGTGGATTGATTGGTGCGACACTGCCAAAAGTATTAGATATCATATCGACAACTGTTGGAGTTGCTTTGATAGCGTCGTAGTATGTTGGCGCAAGTTGAAATCTATTACTATCAAGAACAACAATATAAAATAATGAATTATTTGGAATAGCTTGGGCATCAACAATGATAACACCATTTTCAGTAGCAACTAACGTATATGGAGTCTCTACTTCTAACGGTGAAGGAAATATTGTTGCTACATTTACATTTGTATTTGAAGTAATAATCCTATCAAGAGATGATAAAGCAGATTCATATAAAACTTTTTGACCAGTGACAAACCCATGATTTGATAATGTAATAATATTGTTTAATAAATCAACTGCAGTTTTTCCAAAACTAACTTTATTACCCAATACTCTTTTTTCAGTATCGTTATAGGTTAGTTTTACTGAAGTTGTAATTCCAGGAAATACATTTACTTGTATTGTATCATTTGCAATGAGATTATGAGTGGAAGCAGTAGAAACTGTGACAATATTTCGATTAACTAATCCAGAGAGAGTATCACCATGATCTGTTTTAAAACTATGTTTTTCACCAGATCCAATATTTGAAATGAATAGTAGTTGATTAGTTGTAGATCCTATACCAACAAACTGTCCTGGATTTTGTACGTCAGGGACAATAGGATTGGTTGCAATACCAATGATGTCATTTGATATTCTTGCAGCATATACAATAGAGTTATTTAAAAGTGTAAAAGTATTAATACCAACAATATATTCTGTAGAAAACTGACTGGTTAATGCTAACGAAACTCTAATTGGATCACCATTATTTGTCTTATAAACAAGCCTATCATTAGTTTTTAGTCCATGACTTGGTAAATAAATTTGAGTTGCAGATAGAATAACTGATGTTGCCCCTGTTCCAGGATTTGCAAAAGGAACTGTTATTGCTGTTGTTGTTGTCACTCCAACAACTGATGTAAGGTCAGTTGCACCTACCCCAGCAACAGCAATGGATTCCACTGGATTAAAATAGATTTCTTTATTTGGAAAAAGATTTAAGTTTTGAGAGTATCCAACATTAACGAAAAACTTTCTAGAATCTTCATATGCAAAAGTTGACGCAGTGTGCGCTGCTCCAACACTATTTCCATATTTTCTTTCTACTTTAATTCTAGAACCAGATTCATCAATAGAAAGAACCTTTACTTTTTCGTTTTCAATCGTGTAAATATCGTTGACAGCGATATCTGGGTAAGTTAAGGACCCAGATATACTAATAAAAGTAACAATTCCAGTTGTCCCTGTTGTTCCGATACCAGATCTAAGAACTAAAGCGTTTTGAGGAACTTTAATAGAGAAGAATCGTTGTAATCCTGTATTAGTAGTAGAAAGTCCACTAATACTAACCTCATCATTATTTTTTAAGTTATGAGGATCAGGGGAAAATCCAATTAATGTTCCAGTTTCACCAGATTGACTAAACTCAATATTTGTAAGTTGAGTGCTTGCAACACTAACACCATTTACAGATACACCTTCGACTCGTGAAACCTTAGCAGCTGCACCATATCCAGTGGTGCCACTATTATCAAAAATGACAGCATCATTAACTTTATAATCTATTCCTTTTTTAGTAATTTTAATATTTTCAATAGATCCACTATTAACCGATTCTATTTCTGAGTCATGATTTTGTATTTTATTTGGATTTAAAACATAAGGATATTCTTGAGTTTGAGATGTGAGATTATATGGGGTTACATTTCTAGAAAGATTTTCACTTACTAAATCAAACTCATCTTGATTAGACTGTCGTTTGAAGTTAAATTCAATCGGCGCAGATTTATATTGATCACCAATAAAATATGGAAACTCTGGGAGTTTAAATCCTAAAAATGGACCTGTGCTCTCAACTGAACCAGAAGAAATAGTTGTAAAATATGCATACGTTCCATTTGGATATTCTGGGGTAACACAAAACCTTCCATTGTGTTTATCAAGGTCACCTTTACTATTGAAGATATAATCGTTAACAAAAAAACCTTGTGCAAAAGGTGGTCTATTAGAAGAAGTTATTCTTTCATACCCAGATCGCATTGCTCTAATAGAACCACCTTCAGGAGTGTCATATCCATAAGGTCCATATATTGGATTTCCATCATATGCCCAACCGATAATAGGTGAGTGATTTGTAGATTCTTTTTCTGTGTTTGAAACTAAATCAATAGTAAGATCTGGAACGAAAACTTGTTTACCAAGTCTTATTATCTCTCTATAAACATTTTGTCTTAGTTTTCTCGGAGCGTACAAATGAGTATATTGAAGTCCATAATTTGGATTTAATCCTTCAGTTAAAATACCATCATCACTAGTCACAACACCATTTTGTAAGTATCGCTCAAATAGATTAATAACCCATGCTTTTATATTTGCTTGAAAACTAGATCCAGATCCAGCAGGAATAACATCTACACTAGTTTTACTATTTGTGTAGTTATATCCACTATTTGCAATGAAGACTTCAGTGATAGATCCATTTTGAATGATTGGTACTAGTTCAGCACCTTGCCCATCACCGAGAACGTTTAATTTAGGAGGAGAGTTATATCCAGACCCTCCTGATTTTACAATGACTTCTATGATTGTTCCGTTAATAACAACGGTTTCTAATAAAGCACCAGACCCACGATTCAATGTAAAAGTTGGTTGTCTATCATCACCAATTATTTCGCTGCTTCCATATCCAACTCCATTATTAGTTAAAGATACACCTATAATTTTGCCTCTAACAATTGGTTGTAAAGTTGCCTCAAAATTTTGTCCACTAAATGTAGATACACCAATGTTTCCAGTAACTAAAACTCTAATAGGTTCATAGTTAAAGTTATGTGTGCCTGATCCCTGAGATTCAAAATTAATAAATTGGTTCGTAGAATAATAAAAATCTTTTGTAACTGTTAATCCGACTCCAACCACAGACAATCTAAACTTATCGTTATTTACTTTTGTTACATAATAACTAGATCCATGTGTTAATCCACTAATAGGAGTAGATGATGCAGTGTATACAACTATTTCACCATCGATATATCCATGATCATTAAAGTTAATAGTATTTGATGCAACATTTATATTACTAAAATTAACAGATACCTGCCTAGTTTTATAATTGGATCCTGTGTTGGTAATTTTAATGCTGTTGATAGTTTTTTTTCTTTGTATAGCAGTTAAAGAGTGAGATCCATCACCATATGAAGTTAAATTAACTGTGTTAATACCTGCTATAGCATCTTCATAAGTTTCATGAAGTTTAACCATGGTTGCAGACACAGGGAAAACATAATATGGAGAGTCTGTTGAGATCCCTCCTATGTTTGATGATCCATTTGTTGAATATATAACTGCTTCACCATTTCTAAACTTATGTGAAGAAGAAAATCCAATGGTGTCGTTTGTTAAATTTACTTCGAGAGCTTGTTCAAATGCGTTAAATGTATTAATATGTTTTACACTAATCATATCTGCTTTTGCAGTTGCTCCCCTTCCACCTCCACCTATGATACTGATTATTGGAGTTCCAAGATAATCAAATCCACCATCAACAACTCTGATGCTTTCAAAAGAACCCTCTACAGCACATAAACCGCTTGCATTAATGCCAATGGGATCAGTTATAGATAAAACTGGAGGATTAATAACATCATATCCATCTCCACCAGATGTTACAATAATATTTTCAATAGGCCCATAAAAAACAGAGTCGGATGATTTATAGTTTAAGATTTCAACACCATTAACTAACATCCCAATTTGACCTGGTTTAGTGTCAGATATGTCCACCGTATTTTCTGGAGTCGAAAACTTTCTAATCAGTTTTTGAGATTCTAAAGTTTGTTCAGATAGTGCAAATAGTTCAAATTTATTATTAGTTACTGTTCCAGTGATAGGAACATAAACATTATTAAAAATGTTTGCTCTACTTCTAAAAAGAGAAATTTCATTATCTGAGATTTTCTTTACAAAATAAACACCGGCACTAATGTTTAACTTATTTGAACCTGTTCCTGGGATATAAACAATGGAGTCTCCAGTGTATAATCCATGAATACCAACGTTGATTGATATATTGTTGTTGAAAACTCCACTAAAAGTAATTGATCTATCTTTAACATCTAACGCTTGTTTAAAATAAGATGGTAAAGATGGTGAAGCAACATATAAACTATCTTTTAAATCAGTGTATACATTTTGCACATTTGCAATATTTTTATTTACGCCTGCAAAGTTTGTGCTATTAACTTTAGTTAGATTTTTAAATACTTTATAAGTTAATCCCTCATTAATACCTGTTCCTATTCTTATTTGAAATGTAGTTTCATTTTCAATAGAAGTTATTTCTGCAATAACTGAAAACCCATTTGATGCAAGAACTCTTACTGACTCACCGCTATACATTGTCAAACGATCAAACGTTGTAAACCTATAAGTGTAATCAGATATATCAACTAGTTCAACTGTTTTAATATTAAAAATAGAGGGAATATTAAAAATCCAGTTGTTTGATTTTTTATCTGTTAAAGAAGATCCAAGTGCTTTGATTTTAATAGTATCTGAGTCATGAAGTCCATATTCAGAGTCTACAAACTCAAGATCAGTAAGAACAGCGCCAATACGAACTTGCACTGGATTGGCAGTCCCAACCCCAGAATAACCATAAGCGTATGTATCAAATCTTATATCAGTCTCTGATAAAATGTCTGGAGTTCCTATACAATCAAAAAACTGATTTAATGTTTTGCTTGTATAGTTAATATAGTTTTCTACACCTTGAGCACTAGTTACAACTAAAACGCCTGAAGTTGGAAATCCTACGGTTGAATCCACATCAAGAGTTGTGGATCCAGCGGAAACAGAGGTAATAACTTTTGTTTTTGGATGTACTTGAAAAGTGCCATAGATTGATCCAAATACATTAATATCTTTATCGTAGTCAGAATCAAGACTTATTTTATAATAATCCTTTGAATTTTTTGTAAGTTTTTCTACTTTTGTGATTGAACCCCGAGCTTGATTAAAATTATCAGTTTCATCTTGAAATAATGTCCTGTTAACTAAGTCTAAAGGATCTCCATAGATTGCCTCTACAACTAAATCTTTTGTGACTCTATACTCAGCGTTAGATGGTTCAAAAAGATAATCTCTTGGTTTTATGACTTCTACATCGACTCCATACAGAGCACGGAAGAGAATTTCAAATGATTCATCAGCACCTTTACTCTCATAAAAGTTTTTTGATTGTTTGAGAAATAAATTTTGATTTAATCCAGTAAATAACTCTCTTTCTTCAAATCCAGGTGCGATTTGTGTTTTAACTTTTTTTAAAAACTCTTTTAGAAAAAGAATACTTAAGTTTTTAACTTTTTTCCCAGAGGTGTGTTTGTTTACGGAGTTTTTAGAGAACACTAATGTGTCCGGTTTATTTGAACTTCTATAAGAGGAAATACCAGAAAATCCACGTAAACATCCATAAAATGATGTAGAGGTTATTCCAACATACGTAATGATTTCAGAATCGATTTGAATCAATCCATATCTTTCTGGAAATCCTAAAGTGCTGTTAACATTAATAAGTATGCTATCATAAGATAAATCACTCGTAAGAGTTGTCTCTTCAGTTAAGTTTGTAAGTTCTTCAAGTTTTACATATTTGTCAATGTTTTGTAAAATATCAAGAGTGCCTCCTTGATATTCTAATGATCTATAGTAATCCTCTAAAAACTCTACCACAAGAGGGAAGTCCTCCCTCACAAACTCAGGGAGTTGACTTTGAACGATAGAACTGATTTTAACTCTATTTACCATTTTATTTTACTTTCTAACTAATCCTCTAGCGGAGTAACTTGGAGTGAATACATAGTTTGTTCCTGATGGATAAGTTCCAGAAGAAACTTCATCAATAACCATATCAACACTAGTGCTACTAATATCTAGTTGCAAATAAAGATCTTGTAATCCAACGACATCATTTGATGATGGAACTGCAGAAATCTCAATAAGACTTGATTTTCTTTGAGTGCTTGTGATTCTAACAGCATTTAAAAGGATTTCTCCTTTTTCATAATTAATGATACCTGCTGATCTTCTTATGATCTGAACTTGAGTGTCTGAAAGCGGTTTAAAAAATATAATAGAACCAGTTATTTTGTTTGGATTTGGAATATCAGTCAAATAAATGGTATCCTGTATACCAGCAACAGTAAATCCAGAAGAGCGAATATTGTAACCATTTTGATTATTTACACTGATGGAGTTTCCATAACATATTTCATATTCAGCAAACTCATTAAGTTTTGGTCTAGCATCACGACGCATTTCTATAGTTGTAATGTTTGATGTAATCGATTCATGCGAGTTATCAATCAAAGAACCAACTTTACTATACTTAAATCTTGCTCCATACTTATTAAGTTCTGTAGAGTTTGCATATGCATTTAAGTTTTCTTTTACTATCGCAAGGACATAGTTTGAACTTGCTGCAAGATTTGGATTATAGTAAACAGAGGAGTCAAGTTCAATGTAAAGATATTTCAAATCAAGAATTTCAGGCACAATACCTGCTACACTATATTTTTTAAGTTCTCTCTTTAGATTATCTTTAATCGAGTTTGGAACAAACGGACCAAAAGTTGGTTTAATAGTAATAAAAACTTTTCCAAATCTTGGGGGGTTTAGTTCCTCACCACCAAAAACAGATACAGATTCAGCTTCTGGATAGATCTGAGGAATGATTGCTTCATAGTCATTTGTTGTTACCGCACGATTTTTTGCCGCGTATAGTTTAGGTGCATATTTTTTGATAGAGGATACTGATTCTATTTCTGCGCCACTCGTTGCAGTTTGAGTAACAGCAAGAAGTGATATATCACTTGTAACAATATTTGAGTTATTGTCTAAAAGTCTACCAGCGAAACTTAATGTAGAAACACCATTTGCATTTTCTCCATTTGTTACATTATAACGCACAGAGATCGTTGCTCCTGGTTCTAGTTTTTTACCAAATATTCCATCACCAAAAATTAGTTCATATCTTTCATCATCAATCTCTTGAATAAAAAACACTCTAGATGATGATGTAACGTTGAATAGACTATCTGCAAAAGTATACGTTACTCCTTGAAGGACTCCTGTGCCATCTTCATCAACAGTTACTCTGATCGTTGATGTGTCAATGTGAGGGTTATCAAGAATAAATTTTTGTTTTTTATCAGTTGCACTCACAACAAAATCTATACCTAGATAGGTTCCTTCATAGCACTCAACATTATTAAAATATGCAAACTCATTTACAACTGGAACTGTAATGTCTGCAGGGATTGTAAATGTATATGATTCTTCTCCAAAATTTTGTGTCGTTGCAACAACTCCACTTTTTAACGTAAGTTGAACAGGATTTATTGCCAGATTAGTTGTATCAACGAAAAAAGAAAACTTTGCTCTTGCCCCTCTTCTTGATCGAGGCATATATCCAATATTACGTGCAAGTGCAACGATATTTTCTCTAAGTGTTGCACTATCAATAAAAACTTCATTTGATGCCATGTTGGCGTTATAAGCACTAATATAAGTGTTATAAGCAAGAACATCAATCAAGGTCGAAATGTTAGACCCTTCATAGTCAAAATCAGTGAAATTTGAGTTTCCTCTCAAATAATCTTTGATAGATGTTTTTATCTGGTTGAAATCCAGATTTGTGAAGTTTACTAATGCCATTTATCAACCCTATTCTAATACAAAGTTAATTTCTTGAGTGGCTTGAGATAATCCAACAATTTCATAGTTAACTGTAACAACAAAAGTATTATTGTTAACATCAGGTTGAGCAATAACTCTGATGAGATTCACTCTGGGTTCATTGTTTTCGATGGTTGCAGTTATACTGTTTTCAATAACCGCACCAGTTGCTATATCTATGTTTTCAAAAAGAGACTGTTTAACATTACAACCAATATCTCGATTAAATAGTCTCTCAGTATATGCAGTCAGAACTAAATTACGTAAAGAACGAGCAATGGCATTTTCATTAGAGAGAGTAATTAAATCTCCAGTAATGGGATGCGATTGAAATGAAAAACTAATGTCCTTAAATCCGCGACTGACTCCTTCTAATGGCATCTACAAATGTATAATATGATTCTACCTTATTTAGAAAGTATTTTTAACTTATTCATGCCATCTTTCAACAAAATCATCAAATCCTCCTGCACCACCACAGGGTCTTGAGTATCGATCATCTGGTAGTTTATATGCAGAAAGTGATTTTTCACTCATTATTGTCTTTTTTAAGTATTTTTCCGAAGAAATTTCAGTAATTAACGTCATTCCTGACTCAATAAAGTCTTTACTTTTATCAACTGAACTGTTGGCCATTGGTTTTTGCTCCTGATTGATTAAAATCAGAACTTTTTATGGGGTTGCTATCCCGTTCTTGTGCGGTTTTCCAAAAATATTCATCTTCATTACCCATTGCAAGTCGCTCATAACTGTTTTCAACCTGATAATAGCGTGTTGAAACCTTAAAATCAGGTGTTTTTGGTTCTTTTGGCGTTAAACTGTTGTCATAAATGCGTATTCGGTTGTTAGGATAGAGTGCAAACTGCCCATTTTGCAACTCAATGAGGTTATGAGACTTATGTTCAGCAGGATTTTCACTTGTAGCATAGTCAATTACATCTGGATCTTGATGATAATTGTCTAAAGTGCATACATAGGTGCCTTTTTGAGGTCCAAAATCCCGTGTATAGCACTCATAATCCATAGATCCAATAAATTGCTTCTGAACAGCAACAACTCCATAGTCCATACAGTTCCAAAACTGAAGATTAGGTAGATCTAAATCAGGATTTGGCGTTTCAGGACGAGATAAAAAAGCACTGATCGGCAGTTTATCATACATTGCAGCATACTCTGGCAAATATGTTTCAAAATAAAAAGCACGTCCAGGTATCGATTTTGCTGATACCCAAACGCCTTTAACAAATTCGCCCCAACCACTTTGATGATCTGTTAGATACTCTTTACGAATCCACACTTCTTGAGAAGGTAAATTAGTAATTAAACATGCCATGTGATTTTTTTATTGACTTAACTATTTAACCTTGTCCTCTGTATTTTTTACGAGCCGAGTTACGGGAGGTTGCAGAAAGTTTTGTATGTTGAGAGTTCCCTTGACGAGTCTTTTTAGGTTTCCCCTCAACATGAGCCTTCGAAGTCAAACTGCCTTTAGGTCTTGCCATAATAACCTCCTAGATTAGATAATACGAGTCTTTTCGTGCCCCACGCGAATCCTAGGGTCACACCAGGTTACAATGCCCGCTGCCTTTGCATCGAGACAGAATGACACGTCTTCACCGCACATGTCTTGAACTTTACCATCCTCAAATGTTTGCATCTGAGGGGCAAACCAAGGATACTTCATCTTAGGATGTTCAAAGACACCATTCTTGATCATGACCCAACCAAACCCTGTGTAGTCCACTGTAAATGGTTTGCGCCGCTTACTCATGGTTTCTACGGTTTCGTGATTCATCACACCACCATTCTTACGGAAATCTTCTTCATCGAGCCAGTGTGCAACGCTGGTTGTATGACCATCCTCGGTAGCATACCAACCTGCTGCGAGCATTCGCTCATCTTGGGGATTACCGTTTTTGTCAGGACCAGGAACTGCGAGATCACACAGTTGCCAGAACTTTTCAGTGTTAAAAACAATATCATTATCAATCCAGAGTTGATAATCATAAGGTAGTTTACCATCCCATGGAATCTGGTCGGGACCACGGAGAACATTTGCACCTAAACATTTGCAACGTGCAAAGTTTACCATCGAGGAATAATCCTGAGAGATCTGAATGTTCATCTGGTTCTGAACCATGTCAAAACACAGTTGTACAAAGTTTTTCAGAAAAATATAAGAGCATCCTCGACCAGGCAGGCAAAAGACAATGCTCTTCCCACGCATACGCTCTTTGATAGCATTATAGTCCCAATCAGCATCATCTTGCTGTTGTGCTTGTGCTGTTTTTACTTTAAATCCTTTTGCCATAACTTTGTTATTTTTCAGTTCAAGTATAACTGTTTATCTAGTCTTTGTCAACCTAATACGATTGTTCGGTTCCCCTCTCCACATCTGTCGTTAATCTGAGAATCTCGTATTCATCTAACTTGATTTTATCTTCATTGATCTTACGTATTAACTCATCCTCTGACAAACTATGGGCAATGACTTTGTTTGAGTGATAGACGTGATACACTGTGTGCTTCATATGTTTTGTTCACTCCTACTATCTAGGCGACCTTGGAGAGTCTGAAATTTTCTGGGGAAATTTTTTTCTGTGCGGTATTATGAGGTCGATCTGTCACCTCTGTAGGTTAGGGTAGTTTGCCTTTTTAATTAAGGGGGGCTTATAACCAACAACGCGCCGCCGCGATTATAAACAACCGCCACAAAACACTGTCGGATACGAATATCCGCGACTGGTAGATCACGGATATTCGTTGACACTAACTCAGAAGGCAGTAGGTGTCACTGGAGCGCGATCTTCGTCTGCAGGAGTATCACTACTCTCAACAGCAAGTGCATCAAGAATGGACAGAAGTTCGTTGCCAGTGCTACCTTGAGCCAGCAGAGAAAGTGCAATCGACTTGGACATAATGAAAAGAAAAGAGTAAGAAACTGTGATGCTGGGAGAAGTATATTTAATGACCCCTTCTCCCGTTGGGTCAGTGTATCAGCGAACCA
>Ga0169931_10002035_pt1 | contig 33196 bp, 26 predicted proteins | sample Kivu_15m_20L_FD_129675 | JGI IMG/M metagenome (GOLD analysis project Ga0169931, IMG submission 129675) | Freshwater microbial communities from Lake Kivu, Western Province, Rwanda to study Microbial Dark Matter (Phase II) - Kivu_15m_20L... | ecosystem: Environmental > Aquatic > Freshwater > Lake...
CATGCTCGCCGTCCTCAAACACCTCGGCCTCCCCATCTCCCAAAAACAACAGGACTTCTTCCTCCAGAAAAACTCCCCCTGAGCCACCCCCCCACACCGCACACCACCGCCCCAAACCCACTACACCGCCTCCACCACACAGCCAGGCAGCGCAGTGAGAAAGTGCGGTGCTCGGAGAAGCCGTGGATCACGTGGGGATGTTCGAATCGAGATGCTTGTTTAGGATATCAGCTTCAACCCAGACTGCGTTCCTGTGAACACGACGGAGCACGACGTCATTGTCATTGGGGGAGGACCCGGTGGGAGCTGCGCAGCCACGTTGTTGGCGCGGGCGGGGCTCCGGGTGCTGGTGCTGGAGAAGGAGCGGTTTCCCCGGTTCCACGTCGGCGAGTCGCTGCTGCCCTACAACCACGCGATCTTCGAAGAAATGGGAGTGCTGCCGACGCTGGCCGAGGCCGGATTTCTGGTGAAGCGCGGTGCGCAGTTCCACTTGGGCAACGGCACAAAAGGAACGGGATTTGTCTTCCGCAGCGGCCGGTTTACGCGCCACGCAGAGGCATTTCAAGTTGAGCGATCGAAGTTTGACGAACTGCTGCTGCGCCATGCGGCCCGGTGCGGCGCGGATGTGCGCGAAGGAATGGGCGCGGAACAGGTCGCCGTTTCGAACGATCATGTAACGGTTGCGGCGAACGACGAGGCGGGAAGTGCGCACACGTTCCGGGCTCGATGGATCGTCGATGCGTCTGGGCGCGGCAACCTCACAGGCAATCAGGAACGGTTGCGCGAGTGGAATCCGCGTCTGAAGAAGTTCGCGGTGTTCGGGCATTTCGACAACGTCCGGTTGGATGCGGGCGAGGCGGCGGGCGACACCGTGATCATCCGCCTCGAGGACAAATGGTTTTGGCTAATTCCACTGGCAGAGGCCGCAGGTGGGCGGCCCAGCCGAGTGAGCGTGGGTCTGGTGATGGATCGCTGCGATGTGGCGGCCAAGGCGATCCAACCGGAAGAGCTGTTTCGCATGCTGGTCGCTGGGAGTCCGGCGATCGCGGAGCGGATGCGCGGGGCGCGCCTCGTGGCTCCGCTGCACACCACGGGCGATTTCAGCTACCGTAACCAGCGTTTCTGGTCGCCACGCGTGGTGCGGGTGGGCGATGCGGCGGGATTCATCGACCCGATTTTTTCCAGCGGCGTCTTCCTCGCGATGTTCTCGGCCAAGCTCGCGGCGGAGGCGGTGATCGGGGCTTTGCGGGATGGCGGCGACGGATGCGGGCGCTTTGCGGACTACCAACGACGGGTTCAGGCAGCGATGGCGATCTACGCGGAAATGGTCGAACACTTTTACACCACGCCGTTCATGGAAGTATTCCTCGAGCCTAGGGCAAAGTGGGGGCTGGCCGCCGCCGTGAACGCGGTGCTGGCGGGTGAACTGGAGGGGGGCTGGCGGCTGCGCTGGCGCATGCGTATTTTTTTCTGGCTGGTGAAACTCCAAGGAAAACGACCGTTCATGCCTCGCATCAGCTTTGCGCCCGTGGCGTCGACACCCGTTGCGTGAAGACATCCACGCCAGCGTTCACCGACCGGCTCGATGCGTCCGCGCGCCCCGGTTTGGCGCGTTCTCTTCCCGGCTGGCTTCTGGCGCTCCTGCTCCTTTCCGGATGCGTTACGCCGCGACTCGCTCCGGTGGATTTCGCCGCGCCGGGATGGCGCGTTCAGGAAGCCCAGGCCGTCTGGTGTCCGCGCTCTGAGGCGCCCGAACTCATTGGGGAACTGTTGCTCGCCACTCACCCTGACGGGCGACGCCTAGTGCAGTTCAGCAAACAGAACTTGCCGCTCGTCACCGCTCAGGAGGACTCCGAAGGCTGGGTTTTGAGTTCATCGTTGCGGAAAGGGCGGTTCGGCGGAAAGGGCCGGCCTACGCAACGGGTTCCGTGGTTTCAAATTGCAACGTTGCCGCCTGGTGCGCCCGGCGCGGACTCCGACTGGCGCCTGACGAAATCGGCCACCGGCTGGCGGCTTGCCCACCCCAGCACCGGCGAATACGTCGAGGGTGCCCGGCCATGAAACGCCGTCACTGGCTGGGATTGCTGTGTGCATTGCCGCTCGTGCTCGGGCTGGCCCGGCTACGGTTTGATGCGGAGATCTTCAACCTGCTGCCCGAGACGTTGCCGGCGGTGCGGGGATTGCAGCTGCAACAGCGGCATTTCGCGGGTTCACGCGAGCTGCTGATCACGGTGTCGTCGGGCAGGGCGGAGTTCGCTGACATCGTAGCCCAAGCAATCGCGAAAGATCTGGCCGCGCGCCCCGATCTGGCCCGGAGCGTGCGCTGGCAGCCGCCGTGGCTGGAGAATCCAGCGGCTGCGGCCGAGAACATTGCCTGGCTGTGGCGCCAACAGCCGCCCGCCGCCTTCGCCGCACTCGCGGCGCGGCTGAACGGCACCCAGCTCGCGGACGAACTCACGGCCGCACGGGATCTGCTCGCCACCTCGCTGGACCCGCAATCGCTGGCCCGCACCGGTTACGATCCGCTCGGCCTGACGCGATTACCGACGGCCGGCGAGTCCGGTCCGATGCGGTTTGACGAGGGTGAAGGAATCTTCTTCGGCGATGAAGGGCGGTTCCGGGTGGTGTTCGTCGAACCGCCGCGCGACGGGATGAACTATCAAGAACTGGCCCGGTGGCTGGAGCAGATTCGCGACGAGATGAAGGAACTATACGGAGACACGCTGTATCGCTTCCTTTTAACCCATCTCGGATACACCGGCGGACCGGCCTTTCTCGCGGAGATCGCCACCGGCATGGAGCGCGACATGCGCAGTTCGGTGCTGAGCACACTGGTCGTCATCGGCGCGTTGTTTTGGTTCGCGCACCGGAGCTGGCGCCCGCTCGGGCTGCTGTTGCTGTGCCTGCTCCTGACACTGAGCCTGACTCTGGCCTTGGGCGGGCTCGTGTTCGGCACGCTAAACGTCGTGAGCGTGGGCTTTGCTGCGGTGTTGCTGGGACTGACCGTGGACTACGCTCTGGTGAGCTATCAGGAATTCGTGGCGGGGCCCCACCGGACCGTGGCGGAAGTCCGCCGGGACGTCGCGCCAGGCATTGGCTGGTCGGCGGCGACCACGGCCGGGACGTTTTCGCTGCTGGGTCTCGCCGGTCTCCCCGGGCTCGCCCAACTCGGCGTGCTCACCGCGCTCGGGCTGCTCGTCGGCGCGGGCGTGATGCTTTACGTGTTCCTGCCGCTGGTCATGCGGCGGGCTCCGGCGGGTCAGGCCTTGCCGCCATCCGAACCCCCGCCGTGCCGGATGACATGGCGGCCGGCGGCCTTGGTCGCCGCGGTCATCGCTGCGGTGCTGTTCGTCCGCGGACTGCCGCCGGTGACGTCGAGTGCCGATCCGCTGCGCCCGCGCCAGAGCTGGGCGTATGCGGCGATGGATGAACTGAAGCTCAAGCTCGGGCGGACCAACGAGCCGACGTGGGCGGTCTTCACCGGCGCGGACGTGGGCGCGATTGGCGACCGTCTCGAACAGGCGGAAGCCACCCTTGCCGCGGCCAAAACCCGCGGCGAACTCACGTCGTTCACTCTGCCTACGGCGTTCTGGCCGCGACCGCAGTGGGCGGCGACCAACCGGACCACCGCCGCGCAAGTGGCCGCGCGGAGCGAGGAAATCCTGTCGGCCGCAACGGCCGCCGGCTTCAGTTCGGACTCCCTCGCACTAGCCCGCACGGTATTCGCTCAGTGGCGTGCTACGACGGCCGGAGAGGGGACCGCCTGGCCCACCAACGACACCGCGCGTTGGATCGTTGGCCAGACCGCCGCCCGGACTGCGGACGGGCAGTGGCTTGCGCTGGGTCTGCTCCAGTTGGCCTCCGCCAACTCCCGCGGCACTCTGGCAACGCTGCTGCCCACGGACGTGCTGCTGACGAGCTGGGATTCCCTCGGACCCGCGCTGCTCCGGCACGTTTCCGTGCGGGTCGCCGCCCTGACCGCGCTGATCGGCGCAGTGTTGGGCGGGTGCCTATGGCTGGCCTTCCGGCGGTGGCAGGAAGTGGCGTTGGGCTTCGTCGCGCTGGGCCTGAGCTTCGCCCTGCTGCTGGCGGTGATGGCGTTGTTGGGTTGGACCTGGAACCTGCTCAGCCTGGTCGCGTTGCCGTTGTTGCTGGGTTCCTCCGTGGATTCGACCATCCACGTCCAACTGGCCCTGCGCCGGCATGGTCCGAATCTGCGGGCGCTGTGGGCGACCACCGGCAAGGCGCTGCTACTGTGCGCCGGGGCGAACATCGCGGGCTTCGGCTCGCTCGCGTGGAGCAGCAACGCGGGCCTCGCGAGCATGGACCTCATCTGTGCGGTCGGAGTCGGCTGTGTGTTCACCGTGTGCGTGGGGCTGCTGCCCGGACTGTGGTGGGCGTGGGCAGGTCAACTGCCGCCAGCGCTGGTGCCCATACCTTCTGCCCTTTATCGCGGACTGCCTTGGCGCATCGCTGTTGTTTTGGCCGGACGGCTGCCGTTGCGGGTGAGCCGCACCTTGGCGCGACTGGGGGTGGCGAACTACGTGCGGCTGCGCCCGGACCGCCTGGCCGTGGTGGCGGCGAATCTTCGCCCTGCGCTGGCAGACCCTACGACCGCAGAGACCGTGGCGCGGCGCAACTTCGCGGAGTTCGCCTCCAAGCTGGTGGATCTCTGGCGATTGGAGGCGGGCCGGTTGCCGGCGGACATCGTCCAACCCGGCAGCGGCTGGGACCATTTTCATTCCGCGCTCGCGACCAAGCGCGGAGTGCTGCTGGTGACGCCGCACTTGGGCAACTGGGAGTTGGGCTCGCTGCTTCTGCAACGCTTCGGCATCCGCCCACTGGTGCTCACCGCGCCGGAGCCGGCGGACGGTCTGACGGAATTTCGCAGCGCGGCCCGGGCGCGACTGGGCATTGATACGCTGGTGGTCGGAGCCGATCCGTTTGCCTTCGTGGAAGTCATCCGGCGGCTTCAGGACGGCGGGGTGGTGGCTGTGCTGGTGGACCGGCCGCCGGCGGCAACCCGCACGGATGTGGAGTTGTTCGGGCGGAATTTCGCGGCCAGCCCGTCGGCTGCAGAACTCGCCCGCGCCGCAGGCTGTGTGGTGTTGCCGGTTGCGATCGTGCGCATGGGCGAGACCTATCGGGCCGAAGCACTGCCGCCGGTGCCGTATGAGCGGGCGGCGTTGGGCTGTCGGGAACGGCGAAGCGTCTTCACGGGTGCCATACTGCGTGCCTTCGAGCCGCTTCTCCGGCAGCATCCCGACCAATGGTTTCACTTCGTGCCCCTCTGGCCGGAGCGGAGCGAAGACGCCCCGCGATGAACACGTTCCGCACCGCACTCCGGTGGACCGTGCTCGTCGCCGCGTGGGTCGGCTTCGTTCCGATGGTGGCGGGTCAGAGCCCCGGCGCCGAGCCAGTGCTGCGGCAATGGCTGGCGCGGCAGACGAACCTCACGACTTGGACCGCGGACTTTGTGCAAACGCGGAACCTCAAGGCGCTCACCCAGCCGCTGACGACACCCGGAAAGGTCTGGTTCCGCGCGCCGGCGCAATTCCGCTGGGAACTGGGACAACCCGCGCAGTCGGTGGCACTCCGCGGAGAGGCGGACCTGCTGATCCTCGCGCCGAAGCTGAAGCGGGCTGAACGCTACCCGGTCGCGGCATTCGCGACCGGGCCGATGGGTGATGCGCTGGCGCTGCTCGACACGGGCTTTCCGCGCGACGCGACGGCCTTTACCAACCGGTTCGCAATCCTTGGCCTCGCGGAGACGAACGCTACCCACGCCTTCCGGCTCCAACCCCGGGCAAAGGCCGCCCAAAAAGTTCTGACCGAACTGACCGTGTTCGTCGCAACCAACGATTTTCAACTGCGCGCCACGGAACTCGTCTTCCGGGACGGCTCGCGGTTGCGGAACGATTTCACCAATGCGGTCGAGAACGCGCCAATCGAAGCCGGGCAATTCGAGCCGGCCCTCGACGCGACGTGGAAGGTGACCGAACCGCTGAGAGGCCGGCAGCCATGAGCGACGCACTCAGCCTGGCGCTGGCCGCGCTGCCTCACGGACCGGAATTCCGCTTCTTGGATCGTTTGCTCACGATGGAACCGGGCCGATGCGGCACCGCCGAATTCACGCTCCGGGGCGACGAGGGCTTTCTCCGCGGGCATTTTCCCGGCGAGCCCCTGTTGCCGGGCGTGCTCCTGATCGAGGCGGCGGCCCAGCTTGCCGGCGTGGTCGCCCAAAGCGATCCGGCACACCCTCCGCTCCCCGGCCTCAAGCTGACCGCCGTGCGTGGCGCAAAGATCAACGGCACCGCCAAACCGGGCGAAACCGTGGTTCTCGAAGCGCAGGTCGTCGGCCGGATGGGTCCGCTGATTTCGGCCCGGGCTACCGCGCGGGTCGGAGAAGTCACCGTCCTGCAGTGTGAAGTGACCTTGGCGGGCACGGCCGCCGCAACGCCCTGATTCCATGAGCACCCCACACCGCATCTACTCGATGAGCTTCGCGAAGGTATATCCCCTCTACGTGGCGAAGGTGGAACGCAAGGGCCGCACCCGGGCGGAAGTGGACACGGTGATCCGGTGGCTGACCGGTTACAGCCAATCGGCCCTGACCGCCGTGCTAAAGACCGACACGGACATGGAGACCTTTTTCCAAAAGGCTCCGCGGTTGAACCCGAACCGCGCCCTGATCCGGGGCGTGGTGTGCGGGGTGCGGGTCGAGGAAGTTGCGGAGCCGACGATGCGCGAAATCCGCCACCTCGACAAACTGGTGGACGAACTCGCCAAAGGGAAGGCGCTGGAAAAAGTCCTGCGGGCATGAGCGGGAAGCGAATGCGTCCACGGACCTCGAATGCTTCCTGCGGGTCCGGAGTCCGCTTCCGCGACGCGTCGTGCCGGAGGTCTCCCGATGACATCCGGCACGACGCAGGATAGCCTGCGCCGACAATGCCTGATGCACCGGTAATTGAAGTCGATCAGCTCACCCGGGTCTATCCCGGCCGGGTGGCCGTGGATCGGCTGACATTTTCGGTGGGCCGAGGCGAGATCGTGGGGTTTCTGGGGCCCAACGGCGCCGGCAAATCCACGACGATGCGGATGCTCGCCGGTTATCTGCCGCCGACCAGCGGCGCGGTGCGCATCGCGGGCCTCGACCCGGACCGGCAACCGGACCAGGTGCGCCGCAAGGTAGGCTACATGCCGGAGAACAACCCGCTGCATCTGGACATGCGCGTGGTGGATTACCTGTGTTTCCGGGGGCGCATCAAGGGACTCGGCTGGCGCGCTTCTCCGGCACAGGCCGAGGCGGTGATTCGGCGCTGTGGCCTCGGCGAAGTCCGGACCCGTGTCATCGGACAGCTGTCCAAGGGCTACCGTCAGCGCGTGGGCATCGCCGACGCGATCCTGCATGATCCGGAACTCATCCTCCTCGACGAACCGACCATCGGGCTGGACCCGCACCAGATCCGCGCTGTCCGGGATCTCATCCGGCAGCTGGGACAGCAGCACACGGTGCTGATCTCGACGCACATCCTGAGCGAGGTGGAGATGATGTGTTCGCGGGTGCTGATCCTCCAGAAGGGGCGGCTCATCGCGTCGGATACGCCCGCGGCGCTGGAGCGCACGCTGGGCTGGTCGGGAACGGTGACCGCCGAAATCGCGGCGACGTCCGAAGCCATCACCGCGCGGTTCGAAGGAAGTCCGGGGGTCAAAAGTGTCCGCGTGGAGCCTATGGACGGCGGCTTTTGCCAGCTCACACTGGTGCCCGAGGCGGCCGAGGACCTGCGGTCCGCCGTGTATGAGACGGCGCGCGAGATGAACTGGCCGCTGCGGGAGCTGTCCCGGCAGCGGCAATCCCTCGAGGAGGTGTTTGTCCGGCTCACGCAGGCGTCGCACGTTCCGAACCCGACCGTAAAATGAGCGTCTTTCTTGCCCTCGTGCGCCGGGAACTCGGCGCCGCCTTCAACTCGATGACCGGCTACGTGGTGGTGGCGGTGACGCTGCTGCTGACCGGGTTTTCCCTGGTGGACATCAGTTCCAAGCTGGCCAACGTGCCGGACGACCGGCCGGTGGTGGAGACCTTTTACCAGAGCGCGTATTTCTGGGTGATCCTGCTAGTCGTTTCCCCTGTCATAACGATGCGCACATTTGCCGCCGAGAAGTCGTCCGGAACCTACGAGACGCTGATGACCGCGCCGGTCGGGGACACGCAGGTTGTCCTGGCGAAATTCACCGGCGCGCTGGCGTTTTTTGCCGTGACCTGGTTGCCGCTCCTCGCCGTGCTGGCAGTCCTGCGGCAGGTATCGGGGCAGGCAGTCTTCTTCGAACCGCGCGTCACCGCCGTGGCGCTGGCGGGCGTGTTCCTGATCGGTTCGCTGTTCATGGCCATGGGCTGTCTGGCGTCGGCCCTCACGAACAGCCAGGTCATCGCCGCGATGGTCAGCTTTTCCCTCGGGGTGGGCCTCTGGGTCATCAGCCTCCGGCCGGCCATGGACGAAACCACGGCGGGATCGTGGTCCCGCGTCCTTGAACACCTGTCGCTCATCCGCCACATGCAGGATTTCTCCCGCGGGGTGCTGGATTCGCGCCACCTGACCTTTTACGTGACCGCAACCGTGCTGTTCCTGTTCCTGACCCAACGGACGGTGGAGAGTCGCCGATGGAAATGACCGATCCAGACCTCCGCCCAGTTCCCCCCGCCGGCCGCCGTCGGGCCGGGATTGCGATCAGCGTGGTGGCCTCCGTCCTCGCCGCGCTGGCGATTTTTGCCGCGCTGAACTACCTCGCGGCCACGCGCAGTGTCTGGCGGCGCGATCTCTCGGAAACGGGATCGCGTCCCCTGTCCCCGCTCACCCACCAGACGCTGTCGGGAGTTACCAACCAAGTTGGCATCACCGTGCTATTCCGGGGTGATTCGCCGCTGTATCCCCACGTGGACCGGATCCTCCGCGAATACGCCCTGCAGCAGCCGCGGCTGACCATCCGGCAGATCGACTACCTGCGCAGTCCGGGGGCGGCCGAACTGGCCAAAGTCCAATACAAGCTCGGCACCATCGCGAACGATGTGGTCGTGTTCGAATCCGGCGGCCGCCAGTTTGTGGTCACCGCCGCCGACCTGACGCTCTACAACAACGAGGACCTGAAACGTCGGATCAGCGGCGAACAGGTGGAAATCCGGCGCGCCGGCTTCCGCGGCGAGGAACGGTTCACGGCGGCGCTGGCGGCGGTGACCGAGGGCACCGTTTACCGGGCGGCGTATCTCCAGGGCCACGGGGAGCATCTGGCCGATAGCGACGAGGAAATCATGGGCTACGCCCGCTTCCTGAGCCTGCTGGTCCATGAGCGGAACTTGCAGGTCGAACCGCTCAAGCTGGCCGGCACCACCAATGGCATTCCCGACGCCTGCCAACTGCTGATCATCGCGGGGCCGACCGCGCCCTTCCTTGCTTCCGAACTGGCCCAGATTGAGGCCTTTCTCCAGCGGGGCGGCAGCCTTCTGGTCCTTCTTCATCCCCACGCCGTCACTCGCCGCATTGGACTGGAGGATCTCTTGCTGCGTTGGGCCGTCGTCTGCCCGGCCATGTATGCCGGCGACGAACAGTTCACCTATACGACGCTCGACGTGCAGTCGAAGTCGTTCGGTCTGCACCCGCTCATGACCCCGCTGCGCCGCGAGGAAGGTTCGCTCTATTTCCCCCTGCCCCGGGTCGTGGCCCCGGTTCCGCCCGATCGGCTGGGAGCCGATGCGCCGAAGGCTGAAGTGCTGGTTTATACCGGCGACAAGGGGCTCACGAAATCATCCCTCGCGGACGGCAACGCGGGCTTCGATCCCGCCCGGGACCGGCGCGGCCTGCCGGTCCCGCTGGCGGTGGCTGCGGAAAAAGGGGGCGTGGCCGGTGTCGCGACCGGCCGCGGCACCACCCGTCTGGTGGTGATCGGGGACTCCGTGATGTGCGGCAACAAGACCTTGGGCGATGCCAACAATCGCGACTTCGCCGCCCTCTGTGTGAGCTGGCTGCTGGACCGGCCCCAAGCTCTCGCCATCGGGCCGCGGCCCATTGACGAATACCGCCTGAATCTGACCGCCGCGCAGTTGCAGACCTTGCGCTGGGTGCTGCTCGGCGGCTTGCCCGGCAGCGTGCTCGCCCTGGGCTGGCTGGTCTGGCTGAGGAAGCGCGCATGAACACCCGGCTCACCTGGCTGCTCCTCCTGATCGCGTCCGTCCTCGGCGGCTACATTTACCTGGCCGACTTCGGTCCAAGCGCCCGGCCGGCGGCATCCACCCGGGCCATGCCCTTCCTCAGCTTCGAGGCGGGCGAAGTTTCCGCGGTGGAGCTCCTGCGCTCGAACACCCCGCTTGTCCGGGTCGTGCGTGAGGGCCCCGGCTGGCGGATGCAGCTTCCGGTCGCCTACCCGGCCCAGAAACCCGCCATCGAGGCCTTGCTCGAAGCCTTGGATCAAACCCGACCCTCCCGCTGGCTTTCCGCTGCCGACCTTGGCACCAATTCGCTGGCTAGCTTCGGGCTAGAGGCCACCGCCCTGACCGTGAAGCTCGAAGTCGCGGGCCGTCCCGTCCTCCTCCAACTCGGCGGGCAGGCCCCGGTTGGCGAACAGTTCTACCTCAAGCAGGACGGCACCGACGGCATCTTCGTGATGCCAAACGCGCTGCTGGCCAAGCTGCCTCGTTCCGCCGACCACTGGCGGGACCGTTCGCTGTTGTCGCTGGAAGGTGTGGCATACGACCGCTTCGAGGTCCGCGGCAAGACTCCGGGATTCGAGGCGCAAAAAGATGCCTCCGGGAGCTGGCGCCTGACGAAGCCCCTCCTGGCCCGGGCCGATTCCTCCCGCATCGAGACGGTCATCAACTCTCTCCGGTCCGCCCGCGTCGCGGCTTTCCTCTCCGATTCGCCCAAAGTGGACCTCGAGCCGCTCGGGCTGCAGCCACCGGAGAACGAGTTCATCCTGGGCCGCGGCACCAACGACCTCGTCCGCATCCAGATCGGCAACATTCCCGCCGACGCGACGAACTTTGTCCGCGTCCGTCTGCCGGCCACGACCAACCTGGTGCTGGCACCGGTCGCAGTCGGGCAGCTGGCGCGGCTGGCCCTCGCCAACTTCCGCAATCGCCAGCTCCTGCCGCCGCTGAAGGACCTCACCCGGATCGAACTTCGGGCCGGGACCAATCGGGCGGCCCTTGAAGCCCGCGGCACCAACTGGGCGGTGGTGGCACCCGCCGAATTCCCCGCCGACGGCGACCTGGTCCGCTACTGGCTGGAACAGCTCCCGGCTATCGGCATCCACGAGTTCGTGAACGATGTGGTCGCCGATTACGCCGCCTACGGGCTCGACCAACCGGTCCGCGAATACCGTTTCCTCTCCGGCACCAACGTGCTGGCGCACCTTCAGTTCGGCCAAACGAACGGGCCGGAGCACATATTGGTGCGGCGACTGGACGAGCCCGGCGTTTATTCCGTCGGCCTCGGCGTGTTCCTGCAGCAGCCCGAGGCTGCCGGCCAGTTTCGCGAACTGCGCTTCGCCGAATCGAACGTGACCCGGGTGGCCATCAGCCGGCTGGGCAAGACCCGTGTGCTCGAGCGCACCCTGCAGGGAGAATGGGCCGCAACTGCCGGCAGCCCCCCGGTCAGCCTCAGTCCGGCCATCGAGGAAACCCTGCACCGGCTCGGTGTCCTGCAATCTCTCCGCTACGCGGTGCCGGATGAGAGCCAGTTCACCCGGCTGCCGAGCTACCAGCGGCTGGGCCATGAATTCACCCTCACGCTCGGTGGCCAAGCCGGTCTCCGCTCGCTGCGGATCCGGCTGGTGGCCGATCTGGGCGCCACTGCGGTGGCGCTGGTGCATGCCGACGATGCCCCCGAACCGCTCCGCATCGAGCTGCCCGGGCCGCTCGCACAGGACCTTCAGCGCGAATTCACCGCCCAATAGCCGTGCCTGCCGAGATGGAACCGGTTCCGCCTCCCGATTGCGCCGCACCGACGCGGCGTTGGTGGCGTTGGTGTCGGCGGGGAATCCGCTGGTGTGGCCATGGGACCTGGATCGGCGCGGCCGTGCTGCTCTACACCGCCGTTCACCTGAACCAGATCGGTGTGCCCGACTTCGTCAAACAACCGCTGCTGCGCCAGGTTAGCGAACGGGGCGTCGGGCTGGAATTCAGCCGCCTGCGGGTGCGCCTCACCCGGGGGCTGGTTGCGGAGAACGTAAACCTCACCCGCGCGCAGGAGTCGGCCGGCGAGGTGATTTACGTCGGCGAGCTTCGCCTGCAGTTGGCCTGGCGTGACCTGCTTTCGCTCCGGGCTCCCGGCCTGCGGGCGGTCGGGCTGCGCGACGGCCGGATTTCGCTGCCGCTGCCCGCGGAAACCAACGCCCCGCCCTTCCCCTTCAAGGTGGACGGCATTTCCGGCCGGATGCGTTTCGACGGCACCGAATCCTGGGTCCTCGAACAGTTTGAGGGCACCTGCCACGGCGGCCGCTTTCGCGCGGTCGGCACGGTGGCGAACGTCTCCCGCTGGCTGAAACGGGAGTCCGCACCCAAGCCGGACCAACGGAAGGGCACCACCGACACGTTCCGCCGCGAGTTGCTGCGATATGCGCGGGCCTTGGATCGGATGAACTTCACCAGCGCGCCCGAGCTGGGCCTGAAATTCCACCTGGACGCAGCCCATCCGGAGCAGTCGTCGTTGGTGGCGAATCTCGCCGCGGATGGTGCCGAATCCGAACTCGGCCGCTTCGATCAGCTTAGGCTCGCGTTGGCGGCGCACGCCGCCACTAACGACCCCGGCACGGTGTCCGCCGAGCTCCGACTGAATTCGACCGCCGCCAAGACCCGCTGGGGCGGCCTCCATTCGCTGCGGCTGGAATTGCACTCCCGCCACGGGCTCACGAATCCGCTGCCGCTCGACGTGCGACTGGATCTCGCCGCGGAAAAGGTGTCCGCCAAGGGCGTTCAGCTGGGGCAACTGGCGATTCGGGGCCAGGCGCAACCCGTCGCCGATCCGACCGCCGGGAGCCCGCTGTTTGCTTCCACCGTCGAAAGCTCAGCCCAGGACATCTTCACCGACTGGGGACACTTGCGTTCGGCGGACCTAAAACTGGAAGCCCGGCATCCTGTCGCGGCTGCCGTTACCAACTGGTTGCCGCGCGAGGCTAAGGTTGCGCTCGGTGCCGCCGGCGTGAGCAACCGTTGGGCGCAGGCGGGCCAGATCACCGTGACCGCCGCGGGCCGGCCCGCGGCGCCGGATGCCATTCCGGCGTTGGACGCATGGTGGAGCCGACTGGCGCCGTTTGAGGCGGCCACGTCCCTCAGCGTGTCCAATTTTTCGATGCAAAAGCTCGCGCTGGATTCCGCGGCGCTGTCGCTCGGTTGGTCCAACGGCGTGGTGACCGTGAGTGAGCTCGCGGCGGACCTTTACGGCGGCGGCGTGAAGGGCGAGGCCAGCCTCGACGTGACGACCCGGCAGGCCCGGGCAAAGGTCACCTCGGACTTTGACCTTCACCGGCTGGAACCGCTGATGACGACCAACGCCGTCAAATGGATCCGGCAATACGGCTGGCGGCCGGAGCAGCCCGTGGTGCTGGAGGCGGAGGGCAGCGCAGTTCTGCCCGCATGGACCAATCGCCAGCCAGACTGGCGGGGCGAAATCCTTCCGACCCTGCTGGTCGCCGGCACCGCGACCGTCACCAATTTCACCTTCCGTGGCGTCCCGGGTGACCGCGGCTTCGTGCCGTTCGCCCACACCAATCTGCTCTGGTCCATCCGCGAGGCTCGCGCGTGGCGGCCGGAAGGTGAGGTCACGTTCGACTACGAAGGACACACCCGGACTCAGGATTATCACTTCCGGGTCCGCAGTTCGGTCGATCCGAACATCGTCCGCCCGCTGCTCGAACCCGGCGGACTGAAGGCGCTGGACCTCTTTCAGTTCAGCCAGCCGCCCCACCTCGAAGGCGACATCTGGGGCCGGTGGTTCGCCCGGGAGCGCACGGGGTTGGATGTGCGGCTGAGCCTCACGAACGCCACGTTCCGCGGCGAATCCGTGGACGAATTCCGGGCCACGGCGGGCTTCACCAACCAGTTCGTCGTCATCCGCAATGTGGACATCAAGCGCGGCGCCACCTGGGCGCAGGTTCCGAGTGGTGGCTTCGACATTCCGACCGGACGCATCTACCTAACCAACGCGATGGCCACGCTCGATGTGGCCCCCGTCACCCGGGTCATCGGGCCAAAGACGCACAAGCTGATGAGCGCCTACCAGTTCGACCAACCGCTGCGTGCGGTCGTCAACGGCGTGATTCCCGTCCGCAACACCGACGAGGCCGACGTGACGTTCGACGCCAGCCTCGGCGGCTTCCACTGGTGGCGCTTCAACACGACGAACACGTCGGCGCTGCTTCACTGGCAGGGCGACCGCATCACCGTCTCCAACCTCGACACCGGCTTCCACGGCGGCCGGCTCAACGGGAACATCTGGGTGAACTCGGAGAACAAGGAGGACGTGCAGTTCGGCTTCGACGCGGTGGGCAAGGATCTGGACGTGGCCCGCCTGCTCCACGACCTGCTGCCCAACACCAACCGTCTGGAAGGCACCCTGACGACGCACCTCGTCGTGGACCGCGCCTCCGCCCGTGACGACGGCGCCTGGCAGGGACGCGGCGAGGCGAAACTGCGCGACGGTTACCTGTGGGGCCTGCCTGTGCTGGGCCTGCTCAGCGGACCGCTCGAGGCCATTTCGCCCGGCCTTGGGCAGCAGCGGTTCTCCGAAGGCACCGCGACGTTCACCATCACCAACCGGGTAGTGCGGTCGAAGGATCTCGAACTGCGATCCCCGGCGATGCGGATGCGTTTCCAGGGCGAAGTCGGCTTCGACGCCCGACTGGATTCCCGGATGGAAGTGGAACTGCTGCGCGACATTCCCGTCGTCGGCGGCCTGGTGAGCACGGTGCTGAAGCCTTTCACCAAACTGCTGGAGTTCGAGGTGAAGGGTCGGCTGGGCAAGCCCGAGGCCGATTTCCGGCACGTTCCCTCGTTCATCCTGGCCCCCTTGCGCCCGTGGCAAACGCTGAAGGCGCTGTTTCCCGAAGAACAGCCCGAGCCCGCGGTCAAAATCGAGCCCGAGCCCAAGCCGGACGCGCCGGCCCCGGAAGTGCCGTCCCAGCCCTGACAGCCCGTTCAAGAACTCGTGCACTTGTAGCAGCCGACGTCAGAAGGCTCCGTTCTTTGCGGAAAGAAGAGACTCGTCACCCATTCTCCTACAGTTGCCGGGCTTTTTGGACGAGCTGGCAGGTCGCGGCCACTCCGACATTGTGCGGCTTGCCGGATTCCCGGTTTCCATCAAGTTCCGCGTTCAATCGCATGGCCACGCAGGTCCTTTCGTTCAACACCGACGCCGAGCTCGCCCAAGCCGCTGCCCTCGCCTTTCTCCACTGGGCCATGACCCGGCGCGGCCAGACGACCACCGTGGCGTTGGCCGGCGGACGCATCACCGGAACCTTCTACGATGCCATTGTGGCACACGTTTTGCCGGAACAGCGCGCGGCGTTGCAGGGATTGGACTACTTTTGGGGCGACGAACGCTGTGTGCCGCCCGAGAGCGCCGACAGCAATTTCAAACTCGCCCAAGACCGGCTGTTTGCGCCGCTGGGGATTCCGGAACAACGGAAACACCGGGTTTTGGGCGAGTTGCCGCCGATGGAGGCCGCCGCACGGATCGCCGAAGAACTGGCGCAGTTCGCCCCAATAGTCCCCGGTGAACACCCCCGGTTAGACCTGGTGCTGCTCGGCATGGGCGAGGATGGGCATGTCGCCTCGCTCTTTCCTAATGCGCCCGCTGAAGTGGGGGAATCGCGGGCGATTTACCTGCCCGTCATCGGTCACAAGCCTCCGCCCCAGCGCATCTCCCTGAGCTATCCGCAATTGCATGCGGCGGCCGACGTGTGGGTGCTGGTGGCCGGGGCCGGCAAACTGGCGCCCTTGCGGGACGCGCTCGGCGGCGAATGTTCCTTTGGGCTTGGTCGAATGTTGGCCGGGCGAAGTAAAACGAAGATCTTTGAATCCGTGGGCCACGGTTCGCGTTAACAGGTGGCCCGGCAGTCGCCTCAAAAAAGCTTTGAACGATTTCTGCGCCGCTGAATCACAGAGGCGTAGGTTAGATGGGTGGCTGCTAAGGGTTGGCAGAGAGGTCTTGCTAGCGGTGGAGTGCAGCCACTGGCTCCAGTTGGCTCCGCCGCTGATCTGAGCGTGCTGGTCTTGGAGCCCAGCGCCTTCACCTCGTTATAGGCCGCCGCGTATTCCGCGCTGTCCAGCGCCGGTGGCGGACCCGGCACGAACGGTTCCAGAACCCGGACGCAAAACGGCTTCACGTAGCGCCAGTGCGGATCCACCGGCGGCCGGAAAAACGGGGCGGTCCGTCGCCATTGACCCGGTTCGGCGCTTGGAATGTAGGGCACCTGGGTGTTGGCCCCGTCGCTCTGCCGGCTTTCCAGCGTCCGCTGGGCGATCTTCAGACCGAGACCAAGCCCGTTGGTCAGCCCCGGCGTGGCTGGCTGGCTGGCGACAAAGGTCTGATACAGCTCCTCCGACCGCGCCTGAAACGGCGGATACAATGCCAGCGCCACCGTGTAGGCGGCGGCGGCAGCGGCCGCTTCCGGGGAAGTCCCGGGTGCGACGTTTTCCAGAAACCGATAGGGCTGATGAGTTCGCAGGACGGAATTGACCGCGTCGTAAACCGCCGTGTGCAGGATGGCTAGGTTGCGGGAACTCAGGGTGGGCCCCGTATTATCCACCCGGATCGCGTCGAGCATCAGCGCGTTCCAGTCCAGCACCACATCCGCGCGGGCGAAGCCTGCGAGCAGGGCGGCGGCAGTCAGAGCAGGGAGTGTTTTCACGGCAGAGGCAGGATGGAAAGCCGTGACGGTCCAAACAAGCCAGCAAACCGGGGTAAAGTGCCCAAATTGCCGGGCGAGCTGCGCCGGCGGTCAGGGCGCGACGAGGTCGTCCGAACCGGGCTCGCCGCCGTCGTCCCGGCCGTTCGGCCCAAGGGAATACACGAGCGGGCCGGCGGGATTCGTGAGGATGATGCGGAGGGGATGCTGAAAACGCTCAAGTAGAGCTCGCGACCAACTTGGAATGTTCAGGCGGGAAACAACATACCGAGCACAACCGTCACGAAGACGACGATCATCAGGAGGTTGAACGCCAAAACCCACCGGTTGCGCACTGGCCCTGCGGTAGTGCGGTCCGGCGTCGTTTGGTCGCCTTCGCTCATATCGGGCTTATATCCGACTCAAGCACGCTCCGAAAGCCAAAAGCCGCCGCCGATTCAATCGGCGGCGGCTTCATTGAGGAATTCGCTCAGTGCGCCGGCGCGCTGCCCGGTCCGGCGGTTGCCTCGGTGCTCTTCGGCGGATGGAAGAACAGCGCCAAGGCCACGGCGGCGGCCGAGGCGGCGAACAGCGGCACCAGGAACAACCCCTTGAAGTCCACCACCTTGTTCACCGTGTAAACCGACTGCATCAGCCACGGGCAGATGGAATTGGCCGCCAGCGCACCGATGCCGAGGATCTGAAGATTGAATAGGCCTTGGGCGCTGGACCGGATGTCCTTCGGGAAATAGGCGTCCACGAAGATGTAAACCGTGGCGAAGAAGAACGCGTAGCAAATGCCGTGCAGCACCTGGATGAGGATGATCGCGCCCGCGCTCTGCGGCATGAAGGAATACACCGCGAACCGGGCCGCGTGGCCGAGGATGCCAACGATCATCGTGGTGCGCCAACCGAGCTTCTTCAGGGTCGCGCCGAGCACAAACATGGTCAGGATTTCTGCGACCTGCCCGATGCTCATGATCGGCGTGATCCACGGCGCGGCGATGCCCACGCCGCCGGCGGACTCAGGCGTGCCGAGGAACACGCCGGTCCAGTTGAAGTAGCAGTTGTGGACGAAGGAATCGACGAACGTGACCAGCCAGAGCACCAGCACGAAGGGATGTTTGAGCAGCTTGACCGCCTGCAGCCAGGCCGGGTTTTCCGAGGCGCCAGCCGCTGCCTTCTTCGGCGGGGTGTGCGGCAGCAGGAAGCTAAAGCCCGCGAGCGCGATCGAGGCCAGGCCGGCCACGATGAAGGTCCACTTGGTCGCGGCCTTGGCGGCATCGCCCGACAGCGGGTGGCTGAACACAGCCTCAAACCACTTGGCGATGCCTACGGGGTTCGCCGCATTCACGGCCTCCCAGTTGACGAAGATGAAGGTGAACGGCCAAGCGGCGAGGATCCAGCCGATGGTGCCGCCCATGCGGACGATGCCGAATTCCTTCGCCGGGTCCTTCATGTTGGCGAAGGCGATGGAATTGGTGATCGAGATGGTCGGCACGTAGAGCAGGCAGTGAACGAGCATCGCGAGGAAGAACGGCCCAAATTCCTTGGTGAGACCGCAGTAGAGGATGGCCAGGCCACCCACGAAATGGGAAAAGGCCAGGAACTTCTCCGCGGCGAATTTCCGATCCGCGAACTGGTTGCTGAAAAACATGCCCACGATGGACGCCGCCGGGAACGCGTTCAGGATCAGCGACTGCTGGCCCGGATTGAAGCCGAGGCTCGGCAGATAGCCGAAGATGAGCGGCAGCCACGCGCCCCAGATGAAGAACTGGAGCACCATCATGAGGAACAGCTTGAAGCGAGGGGAGGAATTCATGGCGGAAACTGCGGATTGGAATGCTGGGGGTGGACCTTAGGCCACCGGCCCGGCGGCAAACAAGGTGAGACTACGGCCGGATTTCGGGGAGGAAGCCCCGCCAAAGGTGCATCCCGCGGGAACCCGTGGTAGAACCTCCCGCCATGAGTTCGCCCAACCCCGAGTCCCTGCTTGCCGCCGCCCGCTCGACCGCCCACAACGCGCATGCTCCGTATTCGCACTTCCGCGTCGGCGCCGCGGTCCTGACCGACCAGGGCGTATTCACCGGCTGCAACGTCGAGAATGCCAGCTACGGCCTCTGCCTGTGTGCGGAACGGGTCGCCTTGGCCTCCGCCATCGCGGCGGGCGCCCGCCGGATCACTGCGGTCGCGGTCACCTGTCTCGATGCCCGGGCTGACCGCGGGCTGACCGGTCGCACTCCCTGCGGCGCCTGCCGCCAATGGCTGCTGGAGCTTGCCCCGACCGCGGAAGTGTGGATCGACGGCGAGGCGCGCCCCTTCGCCGTGGCGGAACTGCTGCCCCACGGCTTCCAATTGGCGTGAAGCTCACGCCGGAGCGGCAACTTTCACGCAGGACCGGCGGCAAATCCCCGAAAAACCGGAGATTCCCGGTCCAGATGGCCCGCCTTGGGGTGCTGGCATTCGCACTGCTTCGTGGGAACATGAAAGGCGTTGACACTGAAAGTGAGCGGTCACTAGTGTCGCGCCACTTTAACTCCGTCACACACACATCAACACCTATGAACCGTCTCCGTAAACTGCGTTCCAGCGCCTTCACGCTGATCGAACTCCTGGTGGTGATCGCGATCATCGCGATTCTCGCCGGCATGCTCCTCCCGGCCCTCGCCAAGGCGAAGGCCAAGGCCCAGCGCATCAACTGCGTCAACAACCTGAAGAACATTGGCCTCGCGTTCCGTATCTTCGCCACCGACAACGAAGGCAAGTTCCCCTGGCAGGTTGACCCCTCGCAGGGTGGAGTGACTCCGCCGGCCGCCAACCAGATGGCCGTCCAGACCAACAGCGCGACGTTTATCTTCGCGTCGATTTCCAACGAGCTTTCCACCCCGAAGATTGTCATCTGCCCCTCGGATAATCGTCCGGTGTTGCGGACCAACACTTGGGCTTTTGTGGTGGCGCTTGGAGCCGCCGGTGCTCCTATTAACGACAAGCCGAAGCTGACCAGCTACTTCATCGGCCTGTCCGCCAGCGAAGAATCCCCGCAGAGCATCCTCTCGGGTGACCGCAACATGACCAACGGCATCTACAACTTGGATTTCAAGACGGCGGCCAGCTATAACAAGACCATCAAGGTGCTGCAGAACGACGCCAACAATGCCGCCCGTCTGGCTTGGGGCTACACCGACCGTATTCACCAGACCGCCGGCAACCTGCTCTTGGGAGACGGCAGCGTGCAGCAGGTCTCCAGCGGCCGCGCCCGCGAGCAGGTGCGTGACGCCCTGCAGGCCAGCGGCGACCAGGAGCTCCTGTTCCCCGCCCTCTAATCGGTCTCACCGGTTTGATTCTTCAAAGGCACTGCTTCGGCAGTGCCTTTTTTGTTTTGGCCGGAGCGCAGTCAACACTCGACGGTTGATGTTGGCTTCCACATCAGCGGGAAGAATCAATCGTTCGCTCGTCGTCTTTCCGGTCGTGTCGCTGAGTTTGACGCGGCTTCGCCCTCCCGTTCCGATGACATCGGCGGCCGCACCACGGCCTCCCGGTGGAATCGAGCGGGATCGGCCGCGGACACGGACACTCAGCGGGTTTCGAACTCTCCGACGGCGTCCACTGTTTCATTAGGTCCCGCGATCTCCTGGCAGCCTGAAAAGTAGTTCGTGGACAGGATTCGAAATTGCATGCCCGTGGCGCGTCGCGATTGGCGACGACGTAGGAGTAGGCCGCCGGCGGGATGCCAGGCGGCTGGTTCAGCCGCTTAAAGGCGAGCCGCTCATTGGGAATGTGCCGAGAACGCTTCGCGAACATGCCCATTGTCTGGCCGCGACCCACCAGACTTTCCTCGACGCCGCATCCCGCTTCTGAAGAGCATCCGCTAACACCACACTCCCCATGAGCAGCGTTCGCGTCCTTGTCGGCACCAAGAAGGGTGCCTTCATCCTCACCGCCGACGGCCAGCGCCGGAACTGGCAGGTCAGCGGCCCGCACTTCGCCGGCTGGGAAATCTACCACCTCAAGGGTTCGTCCGCGGACCCCAACCGCCTCTACGCCTCGCAGTCCAGCGGCTGGTTCGGCCAGATAATGCAGCGTTCCGACGACGGCGGGAAAACTTGGAACCCGCCCGGCACCAAGCCCGAGGACCTCATGGGTCCGGACGGCATGCCCAACGGCAAGAGCAACGACTTCCGCTACGAGGGCGAGGTCGGCACGCACAAGTTCTACGACGGCTCGCAGCACCCGTGGGAGTTCAAGCGCATCTGGCACGTCGAGCCGTCGCTGACCGATCCCGACACCGTCTATGCCGGCGCGGAGGACGCGGCGATCTTCAAGTCCGCCGACGGCGGCAAGTCATGGAAGGAGCTGTCCGCGCTCCGCAGCGCCAAGGGCAATCTCTGGCAGCCTGGCGCCGGCGGCATGGCCGTCCACACCATCATTCTCGACCCGAAAAACCCCGGCCGCATCTACATCGCCATCTCGGCGGCGGGCGCGTTCCGCACGGACGACGGCGGGCAGACCTGGAAGCCGATCAACCGCGGCCTCAAGTCCCAATACGAATTGCCTGATCCCGACGCCGAGGTCGGCCACTGCGTCCACCGCATCGCGCTGCATCCGTCGCGGCCCGACGTGCTCTTCATGCAGAAGCACTGGGACATCATGCGCAGCGACAACGCCGGCGACCAGTGGAGCGAGGTCAGCGGCAACCTGCCCACCGACTTCGGCTTCCCCATTGATGTCCACGCGCACGAACCGGAGACGATCTACGTCGTGCCCATCACCAGCGACTCGCTGCACTACCCGCCCGACGGCAAGCTGCGCGTCTATCGGAGCAAGTCCGGCGGCAACGAATGGGAACCGCTGACCCAGGGCCTGCCGCAGCAGGACTGCTACGTGAACGTCCTGCGCGACGCGATGGCCGTGGACACCCTCGACACCTGCGGCGTCTATTTCGGCACGACCGGCGGCCAGGTCTATTGCTCGCCGGATGGCGGCGACACCTGGCAAACCATCGCCAGCCACCTGCCGCCCGTGCTGTCGGTGGAGGTGCAGACGTTGAAATAAAGCCCAGTCGTAGCTGCAAGTAATGAGGCAGTTCCGCTTCCAACTAGCTCACGCGCTGGCGTGCTTCGTAGGCGTCGCCACACGCTTTCGTCTTGTGACAATCGCACTTGCCGTAGGTCCTTTGTGCCTCCTCTTGTCTTTCCTGGCCTTTCCATTCCTTGGAAGGTGGCAGTATCCCATCTTTCACTACGCGTGTGTAATCTGCTTCCTTACTTCCGTGATCGGTATTGCTGTATGGGTCGTTTGCCGTTTCCAAACCAAGCAAGCCGGCGGGCCAATCTCCCTATTGCTCCTGTGTTTATCAGCCGTCGGTGCCGTTTTGTGTTTTCTTAACGGTGATTTTTACTGGGCGTTTTCGCGGGGTTATTTCCTTAACTGAGTCATGTGGTGGCGAATGACAGCAGGCCTGATAGGGCCGACAGAAGGTAGCCCCGGGCGTGAGCCCGGGGTAAGCCGTCCTCCATCGGCGGAGCCCCGGCAGGGGCGAAAGAGCCGGGTTCTGCCGCCCCTGCCGGGGCTTGAATGTTTCTTCCACCGCACCCCGGGCTCACGCCCGGGGCTACCTTCCGCCGCGTCTCCGGCGCTTTCCCACCTCCCATGACTCCCCAACCCCTCATCTGCGTGAGCGACGTGGAGGCCAGCAGCCGCCGGTATCAGCGCTCGCTCGGCTGCCGCGGCGACCACGGCGGACCGAACTACGAACGGTTGGTCGCAGATGGGCGGTTGGTGCTGCAACTGCACCATTGGGACGTGGAGCACCATCACGGTGCCATTGGTGATCCGAAGCTGGCGCATGGCAACGGCGTGCTGCTGTGGTTTGAGGTCACGGACTTCGACGCGGCGGTTGCCCGCGCCGCCGAATTGCAGGCCCCAATTGTTCTGCCGCGCCACCGCAACCCGCCCGACTGCGACGGCGGGCCGAACCAATGGGAAATCTGGCTCCGTGATCCCGACGGCTACACCGTCGTCCTCGCCAGCCCCGACGGAACCGCCGACGGCACCTGGAAGCCTGGGCAGCCCTGAAGCCTTTGAAGAAGCTTTGTCCAGGAATGGTCTGCCAGCCCGCCCTCACCCCGGCCCTCTCCCCGGAGGAGAGGGGGAATATCACGGCGGCCTGTTTCCTTCCTGAGCTTGGTGCTCCGATTCAGCGGGTGCTCATTCCTGCCAACCGCCAGCAGTCCTTACCGGCTGGGTGTGTGAAGTCTGTGCGCACTGACAGCAGACTCCCTCTCCCCGGGAGAGAGGGCCGGGGTGAGGGCGGGCGTCCAGCCATTCTTGTCGAGACTGCCCAAGCGATGCTCGGTGCTCCGCTTGCCGGCGACTGCTTTCGTCGCTCAGACCGGCAACGCAGGAGGCGCTGACGTAACACATCCGCCGTCATGGAACCCCAACCGCTTCCATTCGACGCCCCGCTGGAACGCTATGAGCAGCAGGCCGCGGCACTGCTCTCCGCCTTTCGCGCCGGTGAGCCGGCGGCGATTCGCTGCTTCAAACGCCGTCTTCCCCGTTTTCTCCGACCCGACGTTCCCTGGCTGCCCAACGATCTTTCCGACGCCGAAGTCGCCGCCACTTCGCTCGACTTGGCCGACGCCCGCATGGCGCTCGCGCGTCGCTACGATTTCCAGGATTGGTCGGCACTGGTGGAACATGTTAGTGCCGTCGCGCAGCAGGATTCCCCGGTCTACCGTTTCGAGGCCGCCGTGGAGGCCGTCGTCGCGGGCGACCTCCCAGCGCTTCAGGAACTGCTCCGCGCCGATCCCGGACTGATCCGCGCCCGTTCGCGCCGGGTAACGAATTTCGATCCACCGGTTCACGGCGCGATGCTGCTGCACTACGTGGCCGCCAACGGCGTGGAGAATTACCGGCAACGCACGCCGCCCAATGCGGTCGAAGTGGCGAAGACACTGCTGCGTGCCGGCGCGGAGGTGGATGCCCTGGCCAACCTGTATGGCGGCCAATGCACGACGATGGCCCTGCTCGTTTCAAGCTGTCACCCGGCGAACGCAGGCGTGCAGGCCGCTCTGGCGGAAACGCTGCTGGATTTCGGCGCCTCCGTGGAAGGCGTGGGTGAAGGGCGTTGGGTGTCGCCGGTGATGACCGCCCTGACCTTCGGCTATCAGGACACAGCCGAAGCGCTCGTCCGCCGGGGCGCAGCGATCAAGGATCTCCCGACGGCAGCAGGCTTGGGTCGGTTGGAGGAAGCTACCCGGCTGCTTCCGGCGGCGGATGCTGAAAGCCGGCATCGTGCCTTCGCCCTCAGCGCGCAAACCGGACATGCCAACGTCGTGAAGCTGCTGCTGGACGCCGGGGAAGATCCGAACCGGCACAACCCCGAAGGGCTCCATTCTCATTCCACCCCCCTGCATCAGGCGGCATTCAGCGGTCATCTTTCGGTGGTGAAGCTGTTGGTCGAACGCGGTGCGCGACTGGACCTCAAGGACGACCTCCACCAGGGCACGCCCCTCGGCTGGGCGGAGCACGGGGGGCAGCGTGCCGTCGCCGAATTCCTCCGGACAGCGCAGGCGAAGCCGGCAAGCGAACCACCGAGCCGCGTCATCCGCGTCGTCCTGCCCTACCACCTCCGCAACCTCGCCCGCGTGGAAGCTGCCGAGGTGACACTGGACCTTCCCGAGCCCGTCACCATCGCCGTCGTGCTGGAGGCGATTGAGGCGCGCTTCCCCGTCCTGCGCGGCACCATCCGCGATCACGGCACGCTGAGGCGCCGCCCGTTCATCCGCTACTTCGCCTGCAAGGAAGACCTTTCGCTGGAGCCCACCGACACCCAGTTGCCGGACGCCGTGGTGACCGGCGCGGAACCCTTTCTCGTCGTCGGCGCCATGGCCGGCGGCTGAACCAGCATGAGCAAAGTCACAAACAACGCATTCGTCGCGCTCCTGCGCGGCATCAATGTCTCCGGCCAGAAGCTGATGCCGATGGCGGCGTTGCGGGACCACTTCGCCGCCGCCGGCTATCGGCGCGTCCAGACCTACATCCAGAGTGGCAACGTGTATTTTGAGACCGGCATCCGTGACGGGCAAGAACTGGAGGCGGCGCTCGGGCAACTCATCCGGAAACATTACGGTTGGGACGTGCCGGTCATGGTCCGCAGTCTCCCGGAATTGGTGGAGATTGTGGCGCGCAGTCCGTTCGCTCCGCCGGACCGCGCCCGCGAGCAGGTCTATGTGGGGTTTCTCCGCACCGCACCACGGGTCGCCGCGGCGACCGACCTGACGGCCCGCAGCATGGAGACGGACCGCTTCGCCGTGGACGGCCGCACGCTCTACGTCTGGCAGCGCAAGGACGTGCCGAAAAACCTTCTCGACAAGCTGAACCTCGAACGCCTGCTTCAGACCGACATCACCCTCCGCAACTGGGCCACCACGGTCCGGCTGACCCAATGGGGCAAGCCAGCTGCCGGAGCCTGAATGCTTGAACAAACACACCCGTTTCATCCGGCGCGAAGCCGGTTCGGGCAATGCGACGACGTTTCCCGTCCTTTACGGACGGGCCGGAATCAGGCAGAACCCGCGGCCCATGGAACGCACGTTGATCCTCTGCAAACCGGACTGCATGGAAAAGAACCTCGCCGGTGAGGTGCTCCGCCGCTTCGAGGCGGCCGGACTTCAGCTGGTTGCCGCCAAAAGCATGCGGCTCACATCCGCCCTGCTCGCGGAGCATTACGGTCACTTGGCCGACAAGCCGTTCTTCCCAGAGATCGTCGCGTTCATGAGCGCCCGGCCGGTGCTGGCGCTGATCCTGAAGGGCGACGGCGCGGTGGGACGCGTCCGCGACCTGCTCGGCCCGACCGACAGCCGCAAGGCGCCGAAGGGTTCCATCCGCGGCGACCTCGGCACCGACAACATGCGCAACATCGCCCATGCCTCGGACTCCACCGAGAACGCCGAGATCGAGGTGAAGCGCTTCTTCAAGGCGGACGAGATCCCGGCCTGACCGGCCTTGTTCAGCACCGCCTTCCCGGACTGGTCCGAAGCCAGGATGCGAAAAAACGCCGGGGTATTGAGCCCCGGCGTTGGTCGCAGCAATCGGCGAAATCAGATTCAGACGTTCCGGAAGTTCGGAAGCTGGATCTTCTCGCCGCCGCGCAGGGCGCTTTCGTGGGCCAAGATGCCGACCATCGTCCAGTTCACCGACTGGTGCACGTCGGGGAAACTGGGCCGGTTCTCGATGATGCTCATCACGAACTCGTGCGCGAGATGGGGATGGCTGCCGCCGTGGCCGCTGCCCTGCTTGAAGGACAGGTGGACGTTTTCGCTCATGTCATACACGCCCTTGGTCGTGAACGGCCGGATGCCCTCGGGCAGCAGGTGGGCGTAGTCGGGAATCTTCACCTTCTGCACCTCCTCGCCGCCGACGTGCAGCACGGGATCGTCGTGCTCGACGAGCTGCCACTCGAACGACGTCTCTGATCCGTAGCAGTCAAAACTTTCCTGATACTGGCGGGCGGTGTCGAAGAGGTAACGGGTCACCTCGCCGGCCACATCCTGGTTGCGGACCTTGAAGTGCGCGGTCTCGAAGGCGAACGGGGAACCATACTTGGCGATGCGGGCCTCGGAGATGCGGCCGGAGCCGAGGCAGGAGACGAACTCCGCCTCGCCGTTGACGATGCCGAGGCAGGGGCTGACGCAGTGCGTGGCGTAATGCATCGGGGGCAGGCCTTCCCAGTATCCGGGCCAGCCGTCCATGTTCTGGAGGTGGCTGCCGCGCACGAACTGGATGCGGCCGAGCTTGCCGGTGTCGCGGAGTTCGCGGACGTAGAGGTATTCGCGGCTCCAGACCACGGTCTCCATCATCATGTATTTTTTCCCGCTCTCCCGGCTGGCCCTCACGATCTCGCGGGCTTCCTCAAGCGTGGTGCAGGCGGGCACGGTGCAGGCCACGTGCTTGCCGGCACGCAGCGCGGCGATGGACTGCGAGGCGTGCAGGTGGATCGGGGAATTGATGTGGACGCAGTCCACGTTGGGATCGCGGAGCAGGTCCTCGAAGCTGGTGTAGCGCTTCTCGATGCCGAAAGCGTTGCCGGTGGCGTCGAGCTTTTCCTGGGAGCGCTGGCAGATCGCATACATGTGGGCATGCGGATGCCGTTGGTAGATGGGGATGAACTCGGCGCCGAAGCCGAGTCCGACGATGGCAATGTTGAGTTTGCGGCTCATACGAACGACTGGACTGGTATTCTGTGAGTCGCCGGCCGAGACGGCGGCACGCCCTTTGGCGCGCCACCGGATCAGCGGGGTGCGGAAAGTGAACTCGCCGCCGCAAAAGCGGGTCAACGGCAATCTCGGCTTTGGGGCGGTTGCCGCTGAGAACGGGCGCAGGGCCGCTGAGTTTTTTCCGAGCCGGAGCGGCGTTGGCGACCGATCACGCGGCGGCCGCCCCAATTCCGACCGGGAATCGCGAGGTCACGGCCGCAGATGTTTGACGAAGAATTCCAGCCGGCGGCGGTTGGCCCACGGCGTCTCGCACGCGCCATGGCCGGCACCGGGAACGACCATCAGTTCGTAGTCCTTGCCCGCCTTGGTCAGCGCCGAGGCAAACTGCAGCGTGCTGGCCGGATCCACATTCTTGTCGAGTTCGCCGACCACCAGCAGCAATGCGCCCTGAAGCCTCGCGGCATTCACCGTGTTGGAGTTTTCCGCGTAGTGCGGTCCGACCGGCCAGCCGAGCCACTGTTCGTTCCACCAGATCTTGTCCATGCGGTTGTCGTGACAGCCGCAGTCGCTGACGGCTGCCCGGTAAAAGTCCCCGTGCCACAGCAGTGCGGCCGAGGAGTTCTGGCCGCCGGCACTGCCGCCGTAGATGCCGACGCGCGTCAGGTCGAGTTCGGGGAACTTCGCCGCCGCGGCCCGGAGCCAGGCGATGCGGTCGGGAAAGCCGGCGTCACGCAGGTTGTTCCAGGCTACGTCGTGGAACTTCTTCGAGCGCCACGCCGTGCCCATGCCGTCGATCTGCACGACAATGAAGCCGCGGTCGGCCAGTTCGTGCTGGTGGCGGAATCCGGCCCGGAACGCTTTGGGCACATGGTGATCGTGCGGGCCAGCATAGATGTTCTCGATTACCGGATATCTCTTCGCCGGGTCAAAGTCCTTCGGCCGGTGGATGATCCCCCAGATGTCGGTCGCGCCATCGCGGCCCTTGGCGGTGAACCGCTCCGGGAAGCGTCCGCGGGCGGCCAGCACCTCGGAGGCATCGGCCCCGTCGAGGGCGCATACTTTCGCACCGTCTCCGGCCCGGCGCAGCTCGTGCACCGGCGGACGATCCACGCGTGACCAGGTGTCCACGAAGAACCGGTTGTCGGGGGACCACTGGACCGCATGGGTGCCGTCGCCCTCGGTGAGCAGCGTCAGCCCGCTGCCGTCGAGTTTCACGCGGGCGAAGTGGACATGATAGGGATCCTGATCGGGCCGGAGGCCGACCGCGCGGAACCAGACTTCGCGCTGCTCGCGGTCCACGCGGACGACGTCACGGACATTCCATTCGCCGCGGGTCACCTGCTGCTTCACGGCCCCGTTTTTTGCGTCGTAAAGCCACAGGTGGTTCCAGCCATCGCGCTCGCTCATCCACAGCAGCTCGTCCTCGCCCAGCCAGTCGCACAGGAACTTCCCGGAATAGTGGATGAACGTGTCGCTGCGTTCCTCCACCAGGGCGTGGACTGCTCCGGAAGCTGCGTCCACCGCCAACACCCGCAGCACCTGATGCCCGCGCTGGTTGTAAACGAAGGTGAAGCGGCCCGAATCTGCAGCCCAACGGAACGACCCGAGATCCCACGGATTGGGAAACAGCGCGCGGTCCACGCCCACTTCGCGACGGGCGGTGACATCGAACAGCCGTGGCGTCTGGCCGGGGATTTCATCGCCGGGCTTCAGGTAGGGATACGACTGGAGTTTGGGCTGGAGCTGGTCCTTGGGGGCGGATTCGACGAGATAGACCCGTCGCTCGGGCACCACGCGGGTCTGCAGCGCCACGAGTTTTGTCGAGTCGGGGGACCAATGCACTTCCGGAAGTGTTTCCGGGTAGTCCGCCTTCTCGTAGTCCATGCCCACGAGCCGGTCGCGCGAGGCGTCGCGGCGGAAGTGATGGCCGGGATTGCCGTCGAAGCTGAGCGCATACTCGTTGGTGCGCGCCGACGTCGAGCGCACCCAGAGGTTGTGATCGCGGACGAAGGCCTCCCACTGGCCGTTCGGAGACTTCACGGCCGTGGGCGCCGTCGCAGGTGCCGGATCGCGCCGGCGGCCGGAGCGGCGGGTGGGCTCGCGGTCCTCGATCACGGCCCGGGCTGGGGCATCCGTCGCCTCGAATACCGCCAGCGTGCTGCCGCCAGGGCGTGCCGCGAGCCAGACGTGGCCGGCGAAGGTGTGCTGGGCCTTTTCCTGACCGCGCTTCAGCAGGCCGTAGCTTTGCCGGTTGCCTTCCGGATCAAGCCAGAACAGCTCCACGTCGAAGTCGAAGGTGTTGACGAAGGTGATCTCCGATTCGGGTCCGGTGCGGCGCGAGGGGCGGACCTCCCGGTCGAACGGTAGCTTGGCCGAGTCCGCGCCGGCACCGGCCACCGCCGTGACCTCATGGGAGGCGAGTTGCAGCAGCCAGGACTGGCCGCGCCCGCGCAGGGTCACGGTGGCCTGATTGGTGGCGAACTCGAGGGCTTCGACCGGCAGCTTGCCGGCGGCGACCTCCTGACCCGTGAGCCGGCTGAGCGCCGCGGCCACGCGGGCATGATCGAACGCGGGCTTCCGTTCGCCCTTCACCGCATCCACGAGCACGAACTCCCGCGCGCCGTCACTGAGCTCGTTGCGATACCAGAAGCGGGAGTTGTCGCCGAGCCACTGCGGCTCAAGGCGCTCGCGGTAAACCCGCTGAGCCGAAGCGGACAACAGGCTGCCCAGGACCAGGAGCAGCGGCAGGAGGGACCGGCGAATCATGACGGCGAGGTTGGCCCAAGGCGCGCCGTTGTCTTGTCCGAAACGCGCCGTGGTCGCGACATTTTACGCCCACTCCGTCGCCTTGCTCCCAGCCCGCGGCGCTGAAACTCTCGCCGTCCCGTGGTTCCTGATTTCTCCGTCCTGCAATGGCTGTTCGCCTTGGTCGCCGCCACCGGTATCGGTGTTTCCAAAAGTGGCCTGCCGGGCATCAGCCTCCTGCATGTCGCCATCTTTGCGCATCTCTTCCCCGGACTCGCCTCGACCGGCGTGGTGCTGCCCATGCTGGTCGCCGGTGACATCGGGGCGGTGCTGCTGTTCCGCCGGCACGCGCAGTGGCCGCATGTCTTCCGGACGCTGCCGCCGGCCCTGATCGGCGTCGGGGTGGGGTGGTTGATCATGGGCTGGACCCAGCGGCAGGGCATCCCCGCGGCGCGGTTCAATCCGGTCATCGGCGGCATCGTGCTCACGCTGGCGGTCATACAGCTTGCGCGGGACTGGAAACCGGAACTCTTCGCCCGGGCGCCGCACACGCGGAGCTTTGCGTGGACCATGGGCTTCATCGCCGGCGTCACCACGATGCTGGCCAACGCTGCGGGGCCGGTGATGGGCCTTTACCTGCTGGCGGTGGCGCTGCCAAAGGAGGCCTTTGTGGGCACCGCGGCGTGGTTTTTCCTGCTCATCAACGTGATCAAGGTTCCCTTCAGTGCCCAGCTTGGACTCATCAACGGCTCTAGCCTGGTCTTCAACCTCCTGCTGGTGCCGGCGATCATCGGCGGGCTGTTCCTCGGACGGACTGCGGTCGCGAAGCTGCCGCAGAAATGGTTCGACTCGCTTGTGCTGGTCTTCGCCCTGCTCGCCGCGGCCAGACTTCTGCTGGCGGGGTGAGGTCGCCCGCAAGCTCGCCTAGCCGAACAGCTCCGGCTCCGGCTGCTTCAGCGGCGCGAAACTCCGCCGGTGAATCGGACACGCACCGTGCCGGGCGAGGGCCGCGAGGTGTGCGGGTGTGGGATAGCCCTTGTGCTTGGCGAAACCGTATTCCGGCCAGCGGGTGTCGGCGGCGACCATCGCCCGGTCACGGGTGACCTTGGCGAGCACACTGGCTGCGGCGATCGAGTAGCTGCGGGCATCACCCTTCACCAACGGGGTCTGGGGCACGATCAGCGTCTTCACCCGCGTGCCGTCCACCAGCGCGTGCTGCGGTCGCGGCTCCAGCTTGCGCAGCGCGGCGTTCATAGCGCGGTGCGTCGCCTGCAGGATGTTGACGGCGTCAATCGTGGCCGCGTCGGACTCCGCGATCGCGAACTCGATCTCCGGATGCGTCGTGAGCTGGGCGAAGAACCATTCCCGCCGGGCTTCCGTGAGCTGCTTGGAATCGTTGAGGTCGGCGAACTCGGGCGGGACGCCGACTGTGATCCACGCCACCGGCAGGATGACCGCGGCGGCGACCACCGGTCCCGCGAGCGGCCCGCGGCCCGCTTCATCCACCCCCGCCAACCGCAGCACGCCGGTGGCAAGGGTCACCCGTTCGAACTGGAATCGGTCGGTGACGGCGGATGGCACAGACAAAGTGTGCCTTGGCCTGAGTGGGTCGTCCACGTTACCAAGCGTCTGGCCGCCAGACGGCTTGAGTTCAATGTTCGAACGCCGCCATCAACCGTTGCTGTCCTCCCGTCGGCTGGTCGTGCGGATGCTTTGGGCCAACCTGCTCGCGTTCGGGATCATCATTGTCGCCCTTGGCATCGGCATACTCGGGTATCACTGGTCGGAGGACCTGCGTTGGCTGGATGCGCTCCTGAACGCCTCCATGATCCTGACGGGTGAAGGCCCCGTGCACTTGCCCGCGAGTGATGCCGGGAAATGGTTTGCCTCGTTCTATGCCCTTTTCAGCGGGCTCGTGTTCGTCACCGCGACCGCCATCCTGGTGACCCCCATCGCTCACCGACTGCTCCACCACTTCCACCTCGAATCGCGGCGCCGGGACGACTGATCAAGACCCGACCGCGAAGGTTCTGGCGGACCCGACGCGCTGCTTTCCGCTGCATCCGTTTGTTTGGGCTGCTACGGTCGCCGCCGTGGCCGATTCCCTGGTCGTCAACGAGATCTACCTGAGCCTGCAGGGCGAAAGCACCTTTGCCGGGCTGCCGTGCGTGTTCGTGCGCCTCACGGGCTGCAACCTGCGCTGTTCCTACTGCGACACCGCCTACGCCTTCACCGCGGGCAAGCGCCGGACGTTCACGCAGATCCACGCGGAGGTGAACCGCCTCGCGGAGCCTTACGCGCACCTCGACCGTGCGCACTTCCCGCCGGTCATCAACGCCGGCGACGCTTCCGCCCAGCACCGCCTGCCGTTGGTCGAGTTCACCGGCGGCGAACCGCTGCTCCAGCCCAAGGCGCCCGAACTCATGCGCCGTCTGGCGGATGACGGCTACACGGTCCTCGTCGAGACCAGCGGCGCGCACGACATCTCGCGCCTCGACCGGCGCATCCGGCGCATCATGGATCTCAAGTGCCCGAGCAGCGGGGAAAGCGACCGCAACCTGTGGACAAACCTCCGGCACCTTCAGCCCACAGACGAGATCAAGTTCGTCATTGGCACGCGCGAGGACTACGCGTGGGCCCGGGCCGCGATCGCCGAACACAAGCTCGATGGCAAATGTCCGCTGCTCTTCTCCTGGGTCGCGCCGCTGGTGACCGGTCAACGGGACAAGTCGCTCAAGGCGGTGCCGTCCGGCCACACGTCGCTGACGCGTCAGGAACTTGTCGAGGCGGTCATCGCCGACCACCTGCCGGTGCGTTTCCAACTGCAGATGCACAAATTCATCTGGCCGGTGAATGCCAAGGGGGTCTGACGAAAGCCCACGATGCATCGGTTTCATCGCGCATGACCACCGCCCAGACCCTCGACCTGCTGCGCCGGTTCGAATCGCGGAACGTCACGTTCCTTGAACCGGACGGCTCGTGGCCCATCGTCTGGGCGCGCGCGCAGGGCTGCCACGTCTGGGACGCGGAGGGGCGGAAGTATCTCGACCTCACGGCGGCGTTCGGCGTTGCGGCCACCGGACACGCCAACACGCGCGTTGTCCGCGCGGGCCAGCGCCAGATGGCCACGCTGCTGCACGCGATGGGTGACGTGCATCCGCACGCGCTGAAGGCCCGACTCGCCCAGCAGCTCAGCGAATTGACCTTTGGACGGTGGGCTAACCAGTCCCGTAGCAGCCGACGTGAGGAGGCTCACTCCGAAGTCGGAAGTCGGAAGTCGGAAGCCGTAAACGACCAGAGCCAGCTCACGTCGGTTGCTACGGGCAAAGTCATCTTCGGCAATTCCGGCTTCGAGGCGG
>Ga0169931_10002036_pt1 | contig 33195 bp, 19 predicted proteins | sample Kivu_15m_20L_FD_129675 | JGI IMG/M metagenome (GOLD analysis project Ga0169931, IMG submission 129675) | Freshwater microbial communities from Lake Kivu, Western Province, Rwanda to study Microbial Dark Matter (Phase II) - Kivu_15m_20L... | ecosystem: Environmental > Aquatic > Freshwater > Lake...
CAAGCGGGCCATCAGGACAAGCGGACCGGAATCCCTCGCTGAGCCATCAAGCGTTTGGTCTCTTCTATTGTATACTCCCCGTAGTGAAAAATACTCGCCGCTAGTGCGGCATCCGCTTTTCCGAGCAGAATTGCATCGGCCAAATGTTCCGGTTTTCCGGCCCCCCCGCTCGCGACCACGGGAATTCCGACCGCGTTGCTGACCGCTCTGGTTACCTCAATATCATAACCATCTTTGGTACCATCCCGATCCATGCTCGTCAAAACGATTTCGCCGGCCCCCAGTTCTTCCACCCTTTGGGCCCAGGTCACCGCTTCCAAACCCGTCGGAGTGCGGCCGCCATGGATATGGACCTCCCACACCTCTCTGCCGACGCTCCAAATTCGCTTGGGATCAATATTAACCACAATGCACTGACTTCCAAAACGCTTTGCCGCCTGCCGTACAAAATCAGGCTCTTGGCAAGCGGTCGAGTTAATGGAAACCTTGTCACAGCCCGCATTGAGAAGATTGCGAATGTCTTCCAAATTGCGAATTCCACCACCAACAGTTAGGGGCATGAAGATTTGTTCAGCGGTTCGGCGGACAACATCAAGAATGATGCCGCGCTGTTCGTGGCTGGCCGTAATGTCTAAAAAGACCAATTCGTCGGCACCCTCCTGCTCATACCGAGATGCCACTTCGACCGGATCTCCCGCATCGCGAAGATGCAAGAAATTCGTCCCCTTCACGACTCTACCACCGTGTACGTCCAGACAAGGTATGATTCGCTTCGCCAACATGCAACAATTTCAGTGCTATGCGTTATGGGTTTGAGGCCGCAAGATTCGCGCCGGCTGAACTTGGCCCAGGGACTAGACAACAGGTCGCTACCAGACAACAGGTCGCTACCAAACAACAGGTCGCTACCAGACAACGGGTCGCTACCAGACAACGGGTCGATCTTGGGTGCGAGCGAGTTCCAATTACCGCTCGACTCGACACAGTTTACCCCAGAAACAGGCGAACAAAATAGTCTTAAACAGAATATTCATCGCCTTTCTGCAACAATCAACGACTATCCTGCTGCAGCAACAGCAACATCAGCTCTTCATCACCCTTTTTCGCCCCAGAATCGACGTTGCGATCAGTTGCGGGTTCTAAACACACCACCTGCAGTTTTTGATCGTCCAATATTTCGCTGATATCGAATCCTTTCTCACTCCAGCGATTTCGTAGCGACTCGTATACATCTGCAGAAATCTCCAACAACCAAACTCCACTTGCCGGCGCTTGGCCCGCGACACTCGCCTCCGAAGCCTTTTCTTTTTTAGTAACGCGAGACTGCGAATCAACTGCGGATGACTTTACTGGTTGCAATTTTAGTCCACCATTGGCTAGGGACTCTTCGATATCGACCAATACTTCAGCCGGCACTTTGAGGTGAATCACGGGCCCAACCAGTCCACCGGTTTGCTCCTGCTGCCTGTCGAGTTCTTCAACGGCTGATTCCGGGCTGGCCTTCGGCTGCATCGCTGGAGCTTGCATCGCTGGAGCTTGCATCGCTGGGGCTTGCATCGCTGCAGCTTGCATCACTGCAGCTTGCATAACAGCGTACTGAGCGAAATTCTCTGCATTTTCTCTTGCCGTCCAGAAACGTTCGATCGTAACCGGCGACAGTTCTAATCGCTGTGCTGTGGCTGTAGATTCCAAGGGAGCACTTGGGGCAGCTCCTGGGACAGCACTTGGGGCAGCACCTAGGGCTGGCACGTTGGACCGTTTCGATAATGAGCTCGAGCCGCCAAATGCTGCTGGATTGCCGCTGGACGCAGGACTTCCTAGACTTCCTCCGAAACCTCCAGCCATATTTCTGTCCAAACTAGCTTCAGCGGACGGACTAGGAATCGAATTCGCATCTACACTTCGGCTTCTCGGCAACGCATTATTCGGGCTTTTTTGATAATCCTCAGTCCGTATCGCAGGTGAACTTACCGCAGGATCGTCCGTCGCGGGCATACGACCCGAAGCGATCATCGGGTCGATCAGTATGGCTTGATCGTCACCCACCTCAGTCGCTCGAGACTCCGGAGCAGAATCGGTGGTGGAATTCTCTCGAGCCGCGAGAGAGGGACTCTGCACATCAGAGCTTTGCACATCAGAGCTTTGCACATCAGAGCTTTGCACATCAGAACTCTGTGGATTGGGGCCTTGGGCCAACTGATCGACCGATGCCGAGAACCACCAGAGCGTCGACCCCACCACGACTGCCGCTGCGGCAGCCAATGAGGCTAGCCATTTCCATGATTGCGGGCCCGCAGTCAGGTCTGAATTTGCGTTTAAGTGGACTTGAGCTTCATTGCCAGACCCAGCATCTTCCGCCAACATTTGCGAGATCGATTTCGGTCGACTGGGGACAACAGGTGGTAGGTCCTGAATCCAGCCCCGGACTTCTTTCAGTTTCTCAAACGTTTCGAGCCACTGCGCGTCCGAAGCTAAGCGATGTTCGACATCGAGCCTTTCTTGGGGGCCCAACTCATCGTCTAAATAAGCGCTTAAAATTTCTTCGGCTGGTATCATGGTTTCATTCGCCTACACTAATTCGGCAATTTTATCTTTCAGCAGTTCATGCAAATCGAGTCGGGCACGATGCAGTCGACTTCGAACCGTCCCGATCGGAACGCTGATAATCTCTGCGATTTGGTGATAGTCTAGGCCATCGAAGTCGCGAAGGATGAGAACCGCGCGACGATCCGGTTCTAATTGGGACAGACCCCACTGAATCAATTGTCGCTTTTCGTTAGCAACCAGCGATGCGTCGACTGCTGGTGCTTTGTCGCTCTGTTCGTCCGCCTCCAGTGGAACTCGTTCCATCACCTTGTCCATCTGCTTTTTGCGTCGCCGCGATATCATGTGGTTCACCGCGATTCGACTTAACCAGGTATAAAACGAACTGGCAAATGCGAATTGGTTCAGTTTTCGGTAGGCTAAAACCCACGTCTCTTGCGTTAAGTCTTCGGCATCTTCCCGATTACCGCAGAAATGAAACATCAGACCAAACAGTCTACGATGGTATCGCTGCACCAAGACATCAAAAGATGCTGTGGTTCCCTTGAGGACTTCATCGATTAGCTGTTGATCGTCTTGTTCCACGCGCGCTCAATTCCATGGAAAGTTGCACAAGGATGGACGAGGGGGAGGTTCAGGCGGTTCCCGTTTTTCCCAATTCCCCCCGAGAAATGCTCGGAAACAAAAGAGTATTGAGGATTAAGGCTATTGCCCCCAAAAGAAGTAGGACACTGATCCATTGGGAAATGGTAAACGGTGTGCCAAAAATGGGCGATTCATCGGTTCGAATCCATTCCAGCAAAAATCGCGAGATCGCATGCAGGCCTAAGCCCAATCCTAAAATGGTTCCATCCCGTTTCAAATAGAGCCACAAAAACCACAATAATCCGGCCAAAATCGCAGCATCGATCGCCGAATAGATCTGTGCTGGATGCGTCCTCAGGCTCCACCGCGGTAAATCCGCCGGCCCAATAAAGTAGGGAACTCCATCGACTTTGGTATCGATGCCCACCGGAATCGGTTCGGTGGGCCCATGGGGCAATCTTGGAAATTGAACCACCCGAATCTCATCGATTTGACTTCCCACTTTCCATCCAAATTCCTCTGCGACACTCCCTTGCTCCACCTTGTTCACCGTCCTTTTACCGGCCTTGGTGGGCCCAATTTTGAGTCCCAGCAACTCGCCAGTCGTAAGCTGCTGTATGTACGGAAGTGTTCCATGGGGAAACTGTATCGCGGGCAAGGGGAGATCGCACACCCCGCCAAAACAACAACCGTTGAGCAAACAGCCGATGCGACCTAGCGATTGACCGACCAAGAAACTTGGCAGCACTAGGTCACCCAATGGTAAAACTGGAAGTCGTCGCAAGCGAGCAAATAAAATCAAGGCCAGCAAAGCGCCCATCAATGCTCCAAAAACTACCAGTCCCCCTTCAGTAAATTGCAAAATTTTCCACACGGTTTCGCCTAGCGTTGGCCGCTGGAATTCATCCCATTTTTGAAAGACATAGAAGAGTCGTGCTCCCAAGATTCCTCCACAAAAAAGCCAGAAGCCGAGCGCAAGCACCGTATCCACGGAGATCTTTAAACTTTGCGCCCGCAACACCGCCAGTCCCAGGCCACTGGATACCGCGGTCAACAACATCAAACCATAACCGCGAATCGGAATACCTAATGGCTCACCCTCCGCACCGCGCAATTCAAATTGCGGGAAAAGAAAGGCCATCATCAGCAGGACTACACCCCAGGTTGGCAGCGACTGCTGAAACGAAGTCGATGTCTCCCCATGTCGCCGACCATAGTACCAACGGGCCAGCAACGCCGCTCCGACCGCGATGAGCCCCCAGCCGAATCCGAACACAGGGATTCCGAAAATGGCATGAGGGATTACCCATAAGGTGGATTGCATCCTCTAGCCCTCAATCAACAAGTTATCGATCAAACGCGTCGTACCCACTCGCGCCGCCAGCAGAATAACCGCTCCATCCGAAATCGTTTCCAGTGGTTCCAAGGTGTCTGGATGAACGACAACCGCATAATCAATCTGCTCTATTTGATGGTCGTGCAAAATTTGTTTCAATTCTTGTTCGATCTTGGCAACTTGCTTTTCACCCGCATTCATCTTGTCGCTTGCTGCTTGCAACGCATGCCATAAACCCAAAGCTTGCTGTCGCTCAGAACTTGATAAATAACGATTTCGGCTGCTCATCGCCAAACCATCGGGTTCTCTTAGCGTCGGACAGGTCTCGATTCGAATCGGTACATTTAAATCCTCCACCATGGAACGAATCACCATTACCTGCTGATAGTCTTTGCGACCAAAGAAACTAACCGACGCAGGGATCAATTGAAACAACTTTAGGACGATAGTGGCTACGCCGCGGAAATGGCCAGGCCGATGCTCACCCTCCCACCGCTTGCCAACAGTAGGAGGTTCGATGTAAGTGGAATAGCCAGGTGGGTAGATCGAATGCGAATCGGGAACGTAAACATAACTCGCACCCGCTCGATCCAATTTGGCCAAATCATCTTCAAGCGTTCGCGGATACCGAGAGTAATCTTCCTTCGGTCCGAACTGCGAAGGGTTCACAAAAATGGTCGCAACCGTCAAATCGCATATTTCTTGACTCCGTTCCACAAGGCTTACATGCCCTGCATGCAACGCTCCCATCGTTGGCACCAGTCCCACCGATCGCCCCGAACTCCGTTCATGGGCGATGCGAGCGTAAATCTCGTGCCGATTTGATATGACTTCCATGTGGCCCTCCTAGTTCGGCTAACTGTTCGGCTAACTCGCCCCAAACCTGGCAGAGTTCGAATTGCCCAATCGATCGCTGCGCGACCCGAAATGCGTGGCAGTACGGGGAATGAACTTAAATCGCTGGAGATACATTCCGAAAAACTAACAGGAATCGGCTTGGAACGAAAGAGAGCATCCCGAAATGGTGCGGTAAACCTAGCACAACAAAAAAAGGGCCGAGCATTGCTGCTCGGCCCTTTAAGATTCACATTTACTGAAAACCGCAGTTTCTACTAGAGTTTCCACTGCTGAGCAACATCGGTTGCCAAGTCACCCAACCAATCTTCATCACCTTCGCCATCGTCGCTTAAGCTACCAGCGGCGAGGTAATCTTCGAGAGAAATCGCAGCCGAGGTTGCTGTCGCAATGGCTGGACCCTTCTTCACGGCGGACTGATTGATCACGACCGAACTTGTATCGGCAACCGTCGTGGCCAAAGAAGTCGATAGGCTTGCGGCCGGCGATGCGATCGCAGGAACGGCTAAGAGTTCTAAAGCCCCTTCACCTTCGCCACCTTCTCCCTCACCACTAGCTCCTTGACCACCGCTGGTGCTGCCACCACCCGCACTTCTTCGGCTCAACTCATTGATAATCGACAACACGTCGACCGCAGTAAGGTATCCGTCTGCATTTACGTCAGGATACCACTTGCTATCTTCACCTTCGCCGCTGCCACCACCAAGTGCACGTGGTCCTTGGCTGTTCAGCGAGTTGATCAAGCCCAAAGCGTCGATTGCCGTTACAAAACCGTCATTGTTGACGTCAAAGCGATTCCTCGCGTTTGTAAAGCCTTCGCCCGAGCCACCACCTGATGGTGCCGTGATGAGCAACGTGTCAAACCCATACTTGATCTTGCTGAATGGAACAGGAGACACTGGCAAGAAGGTTAACGTATCGTGCAAAGGCGAGATTTCCGCAGGGTCACCGATGAACTGAGCCAAACCGGCCGAGTTAGCTCGGAAGACAATTTCGAATTGAGTGAAGAGTCCATCACCCAAAGCTGAGGAAACGTTTGTTTGCACCGAACCGATTTCATTGACAACACCTGGAGTTCGGATGTCGCCAGTCAGTTGGTTGGTATAATTCGCACCGAAGGTCACATTGAATCCGAGTGGGAACGTCGGCGATACGGTCGTTGAAACCGGAGATACCAACGAACTGCTGTAGAGCATATCTTGGAACGCTGCGAAAATACCAGGCTCGCTCGAACCGCGTCGATTCAAGTCGCGAACTGTACCGCGGACCTTGAACGTGTTGCCCGCGACGATCTCGTCAATCGGCGAGCCGCTCATATTGGTCACGACATAGGTAAACTCCACTTCATCGTCTGTTCCCGAGTTACCGACTTGTACGGTTACTCGAGCGCTGCTGGTGAAACCGCGCTGGTCAGCGATGGTGTACGTGAACTGCTCAGTACCATTGAACCCGAAGTTTGGCGTATATCGGATGATGTCGTCTGCAAAGTTTGCCGGTGTGTTGTTATCATCGATTCGGACCAAGCCGTTGGAGGGCTGCGTTACCGATGTCAATCGAATAGAACCAGTGGAACCTCGATTGTCGTTGAGCATCACGTTGGGCAGGGCGAAGTCAGAACTATTGACGGGTACCGACAGATTGAACGAATCGTCAACCGCTACTGGGAATTCAACACTATTGCCTACGATTTCCAGCGAGACTCGGCCGTAGGAAATATCCTGCAGCGAGATTGGCGAGAACGGCGTGTCGTACATCAACACGTCTGTGATCGGCGGATTATCGGCTGGATCAGTAATGAATTCAGCCAAACCAGGTGAGCTTGCGGTGAAGCGAATTCGGGCAAACTCTCGAGGATCTTCGAAGCTGATCACGCCACCTGCGAGGGCACCAAAGTCATTGATGATTCCAGGTATCAAACCGTTTCCAACTTTGCCTTGGGTATAAGGAGCCTGGAAGGCAACGTTGAAATCGATCGTTCCGTTAGGATTGGGATTTGCCGCTGGATTGAGTTGCACTAAACCAGAGGAGTAAAGGATGTCAAGATAAGCCGCGAAGACACCGGGTGCAGTGATCGCTGGATTTGGACTAGCCGAACTGGTTCGCAAATCATCCACCAAAAAGCGGAGTTCGAATTGCTGTCCTTGAACGATCTGAGAAATCGGATTGCCGCTAAGATCGGTCACCACTAAACTCAAACCGGCGATGGTCCCTTCACCCATGTGAGTTGTCACAGTGGCTGTGGAAACCTTGCCTCCTGCATCGGTCACGGTGTACGTGAATTGCTCTTTGCCGGCGAAATCGCGAGCCGGTGTGTACCGCAGAGCCTGGGCTCCAGGAGCGATCGTGATCGTTCCGCCTCGACTGCCCGTGCTCACGCTTACAATCGACAATGCTCCATTAGCACCTTCGATGTCGTTGGCCAGAACGCTCAGCGGAACGCTGATGGCGTTGACAGGGACGCGAATCGAATCATCCAAGGCAACAGGATCGGTGAAGATCTGATTCACATTCACCACTACGGTAGCCGAATCGCGATCACCGTTGGAGTTGCGAACTTCGTAGGTGAATGAATCCACGCCCAAGAAGCCTTGCGGAGGCGAGTAGGTCACCGATTGGCCATTAGGACCGATCTGAACCACACCCCCTGCGGTGCTCGAACCAACTCGCACAACAGTCAATGTTTCGCCAGTGATGCGGAAATCATTTGCCAGGACGTTCAGCGAATTGCCGATGGAGTTTCGGGCGACAGTGAAGGTATCATCAACGGCGATGTCCAAACGATCGCTGACTCGGAACAAATAATCTTCGACTTCACCTGCACGCGCGGGACCATTGGGAGCCAAGTCGAGCTGATCTGAATATCGGAAGCGAGCGAACGATTCGCCCAAAGTCGCCCCTGCCGGAGCGGCGAAGTTAATGTTGATCGTGCCAGAGCCCAACATTCGATTGCTGATAATCTTTTCACCGGCATCCGAGAAATCGCCGTCACCGTTGAAATCAATCCAACCTTGCAAATAGCTGGTAACGCTGGTCGAGTTGGTCGTGGTCACGCGAATAATGTTATCGCTTCTACCGGCCACAATCGGGCGGAGCAGTACAACACCATCTTCGTCATCGATGACATTATTGTTGCCGTCGATCAGGCCGCTGTTATCATCGCCATTGGCTGCAGCCGAGGGTTGACCATCTAATTCCGCGTCCCAATTCGTACCTAAACGCAAGCCCTCCAAATAACCGTGATAGGCTCCGTTAGAAGTCAATGTAGTTGCGTAGTTGGCAGGCAAATCCCCGAAGTCTCGCGCGATCTGCACACCGAAGTCTTGGCCGATGATCGGATTGATACCATCGAAACCCAATGTGTGCTCACCGGAAAAACCTGGATAAGTCTGAATGAAGCCCGGTTCCAAGATTTGTCGAATCGTATACGTGCCCGCTCCAGGGAACTGCAGATTGTACGATCCATCCGTTCGACTAATGGCCGAAGGCTCGTTCAAATCGATGCGATCGTCGCCATCCAAATCGATGTAGACCCAAACGCCCGGTTGCGGTTGTTCACCGTTATCGCGAATCCCGTTGCCATTGGCATCATTCCACACGAAACCGGTTGCAGCGGGGTTAGGCTGGAAACTGCCGAAGGTCAAGCCTGAAACGGTACTGTTGTTGGTCACGACAGCAGTTAAGAAACCGGACGATGGCAAGGTTTGCGACCAGCCCGAAGGTTGAACGACTCGGATGTAGTGGGTTCCCGCAGGAGCATTGACGCTGAACGCTCCAGTGCTGGATGTCACTCCCCGAGGTTCGCCTGCATCAAGCACGCCGTTTCGATTGAAGTCGACATAGACAGTGAAACCTGCAAGACCTTCTTCTCCATTATCGCGACGTCCGTTGCGGTTGCGATCATTGAACTGAGTACCCGCTACCGAGCCGCCAATACGGCCAGTAGAAAGTCCAAACGCCATGTGCGCAGCCGAGTTCTGTCGCCCTGTGTAACCCTCTAGCGGACTATAGCGATCGGTGCCGAAATCAATATCGACGTCGTCGGCATTTCCAAACAACCCGTCAGCTCCGGCACCAGAATCACCTGTAGCCGAGAGAGCAAACTGATCCATGATCTGATAACTGCCCGAAAAAGTATCAGTGTGCCAAGCTCCAAAATAGTGACCGATCTCGTGCGACACTGTTAATCCAACGACCTTGCCTACAGCCTGAATTCTAGTAGCAGCACCGGAAAGTGGCACGGAGTTGACACTGAAAGTGTTGGCAGGATTCGGATCGGCAAACGTGTCGAGAAGAACAACGGTGGTTTCAGAAGTATCAAAGTTTCCAATGTCAACACTTTGGGCAATTCCCAACAAGCCAGGACCAAAACCCAACTCCGCTCCGGTTCCACCAATGATCACACGACTGACATTCGGAAGACCCCAGGGATCGGCATGATCACGACTGTTTCGTATCTCTATATCGAATTGACCACCAACACCCGAAACACTGTAAAAACCATTTCCTCCCGTTACTGGTAACGTCCCAATCAAGTCCTCGGTCACTGCGGCAATAATCGAATCAATCACTGCGCTCTCGTTCGATTCATCCAAGCCCCAACCGGCTAAAAAATCGGTCAGCGGCGATAAACGAGCTGTGCCAGGTGCATCAAATACGCTGCGGTCCAAAATTTCTCCGTCGAAGTCAAAGAACAAAATCTGTTTTGTTCCAACAGGGTTGTTCTCCAGAACAGGGCGATAGGCACTCAGCTTTAATGAGTACGCGCCAATGCCTCCACCAACACGGAGAGTATACGTGCCTGAGGTAGGAATCACGTGAGCCATAGTCACGTCGAGGTTCGACTGCGTACCCCCACTAAGTGCATTCGGCCGAGACAATGGCGAAGCCAACGGATATGCACCACTGTTGAACGTGTTGTTGCTTCCCATAATCTCGGAACCCGTCGAAGTTCCAAGCGAAACGTCCCACTGCCCGGTGAGGCCTGTCGACGTAATTCCATCCAATGCAACGTCGATAATGTCGCCAGCCTGCAAATCAAATTTGAAGTAATCCACATCGGCGACCGCGCCACTTACAGGGAGTGGTAGCGTGCCCGCAACGGTAACAACAGCGCTTTTGCCTGGCGCCGTGCCGAGTGGCAGTGCCATCGCCGTTCGAACCACATCATTCGGCTCTTGCTCCAACGCATTGAAAAAGCCACCCGACCCTTCGCCAAACTGTCCGCGAGGGAAATTGTTGCCGTATTGAAGTTGTGACAATCGAGCGTACTCGGCACGAACCTCAGAATTGATGAACTTGCCCGTGAAAAGTCCGACCGGCGGATAGAATTTCCCATTGATCGGTTCGACTGCCATCAATCTGCGATCTTCAAGTTGTTCAAAGAACTGCTGACGAAGAACAGATTTTTTCCTACTATCGGAGGAGCGGACGAGATCAATGCGCTTTTTAGAAGATCCAGGCTTACGCGACTTCACGTTATTTTCCTCAGCCAGTGACTAGCCCGAAAGGACGATAAGGCCCTGCGGATGTACAAGAGTCCGCAGAAATCAACCTATAGATTTACAGATTCATAGACAAGCAGGTGCAATGATGCTGACAAACAACTGTTAGCAATTGTCCGACAAACCGTTTCGCGCCGAAAGCTCGACAGGTCCCTCTATCGATCCCTAAATTCCACATTTGGCAAGATGGGATATTTGGGTTGCATAGATGGCCTGTGATCTCGATTCTAATTGCGACCCCCACACTGTCAACAAAACACTCTCTTTCTGATGCACTACCAACTGTCCAAGTTCCCAGTTTTCCGACGAAAAAATTGATAGAATAGGAATTGCCGGAATACTGCTTTAGGGGGATTGGTTCGCGAAATCGAGCTAAATAGGCCCCGTTTCCGTTCAAAAGACGAAAAAACCCCGGCAGAAGACTGGCTCCCTCCGGGGTTTCTCGATTTTCATTTTTTTCTAAATTTCTCAAACTTGCTATCGCGGTCCAGTTAAGCTCGACCCGCGAATCGCACTACCACAGGTACTCCAGACCGAGTGTGTAACCTTCGTAAGTTACGTTCTGCTTGTTGTCGATGAAAGGCGTTCGTGTTACCGGACCGTTAAAGTCAGGCGGTGCAACCGTGTTGAAGTTCACGGGAGCCAGGGCTACGTTGTCAACTTGCATGATGTGGTAGCCGGCCGTAAACGACCAGTTGTAATTGATTCGATACACCGTCTTGAAGGCGATTTCGCCCATGTAGGCCGTGGTCGCATCACTTGCAAATTCCGAGTAATCAGCAATCGAGTTAGCAACGATCGTCGTGTTGGTTTCCGCCACGTTACCAAAAATACCAGTCTTAAACTCAGTTCCGACATGCAAACCTGGAATCACATTCATCCACAGGTCGCCCCCCACTTGGAAGCCCGTCAATGCGTTGCGGGTTTCCGTTGTCTGGTTGAGGAATCGCAAGGTCTGAATGTTAGCGTTGTTGAGCTGGCCAATCGTTGAATAGTCCATCGCTTCGTCCAAGTCAAAGTAGCGAAGGCCCATCAACCAAGACCCTTGGAACCAGCAATAAGGACCAACCCAGCGGCGGCGATAATTCACTTCGCCATTATGAATCGCGGAGCGGTACGTTGCACTTTGCACAAGCGATCGGTCCGAATCGTCGAAACCATTGAAAGGCGATTGCCCAAAATCGCTGAATACAGAGTAAATATTGGGAGCATTGGAAGTAACCCGAGCGGATGTATCCCATTCGTTGAGACCGAAGTAACCTACTTCGACCGAACCGCCTGGACCGACTTGCACTGCAACCAACAGGTTTAAACCCCATTCGGTATCGTCAAGTTGAAGATCATCGGTTCGCAAAATAATCGGGCCACCAATACCTTGGCTCGCAAGATTAATGTTGGAACCACCCTGCTTGGATCGCTGCAAAGCCATCGTGCCTGCACTGATATCGAACCAACGCTGTGCACAAACTCCACCTTCTCCATAAGGCATGATCAGCCCGGCCAAACCTGGAAGAATTCCCAGATGGAAGCCGCCGCAATCGCCGTTTCGACAAGCCAAAGCTCCACCGAATGGACCGCACGCAAGCATCTTTCGGATCGGACCGCAGTGCCCGCAGCCGCCACCCAGTCCGCCGCAGGATGGGCAGCATCCGCCACCCATTCCACCACCGAGCATTCCCCCACCGAAAATCCCTCCACCACAATGGCCGCTACCGCAAGCACCATCACCGCAATACGCGTTGTCGTAAGGGTTGTCGCAGTCACCTTCAAGACCCATCGGAGGTGGGCCTTGAAAAACCATGTCTTGACCATCCATTCCCACCGGACCCATTGGACCCATCGGCCCATAAGGCATCGGGCCATAAGGCATCGGGCCTGCAGGTCCCATCGGGCCCATCGGACCATACGGCATCGGCCCCATCGGCCCGTACGGTGCAGAGGCATAGCCGACTTGTTGCATCATCGACGGATCTTGGTAGGCGACGGGTGCAGCCCAAGAACTTGTTTCACTACTCACAGATTTCGTTTGTGTCGCCGGCTTGCCGGGAACACTGGGGCCGCCGCCGTGCAGGTAGCTTGCGCTACCCGCCAACGCAACACCCATCGCAAAAGATTTGGTCCAACCCCAACTTCGCATTTTCATTGATGGATCTCCAGCGGCATCCCTTGTGCATCACCGCTTAGATCACCCCCCTAGGGCGCTCGGAGCTGATGCTGGCTGCTCTAATGGCCTTCGCCCTGCAGATACGGAATGATCCGCACGGGCGTTACAGACGGACTTATCGGCAGGACCGCTTCAAAAAGTTTGACCGAATCGCCCAAAGAATCCTCAAATCCATCTTGCCCTGACTTTTTTCTCCCCACGTTGACTCGGCGTCACCCCTAGGTGCGAATGGCAAAACGAGGGAGCAATTGGCGTTTAAACAGAAGAACTACTCCAGAAACCCATAAAACGGGTGGAGGATGAAAGCAAACCTGCAGCCAAAAGAAACGCTAAATCCATTTTCGCCGGTAGAAGACCCAGAGCAGTCCGAATCCCAGCGTTGCCATGCCGCTCAAGATAATCGGATAACCATAGTTCCAACCCAATTCGGGCATGTTCCATGGCGATGCGGTATCGAAATTCATGCCATACACCCCCGCGATAAAACTTAAGGGGATGAAAATGGTCGAGATGATGGTCAAAACCTTCATTACCTCATTCATCTTGTTGCTCACCGAACTCATATAAAAATCGCGGAGGTCCGCCGTGAGCTCGCGATATGTATCCACCAGATCCATCAATTGAATCACATGGTCATAGCAGTCGCGGAAAAAGACACGCGTTTCCGCATGGATCAAAGGATGATCGTCGCGAATCAACTCGTTAAGCATTTCGCGATGCGGGCGGATGCTGCGGCGAATCGAAAGCAGCTGACTGCGGATCTCATGAACCAACTGAATGTGAAGTGGGTCAGGATCTCGCAAAATCTCATCATCGGCCTGATCAATCTGTTCCGAAATTCGATCGACCACTGGAAAATAACTGTCGATGATCGCATCCAGCAGCAAATAGCAGAGAAAATCGACTCCGCAGTGTCGCACTCGGCCTCGGCCCTGCCGCATTCTTTGGCGAATTGGATCCCAGCAATCCCCTTCCCTCTCTTGGAATGTTACCAGTAAACCATTCATTACAAACATGCTTATTTGCTCGGAAACTAGGAAGTTCTCGCCGTCGAGCATGCGGGCGACCAAGAACAGATAATCCTCGTAGGGATCGACTTTAGCGCGTTGGTGGACATTGACCACATCTTCCATCGCCAGCGGGTGAATTTTCAATTGTTGTGTCAATTGCTCGAGAAGCTCGCGGCTACCGAGTCCCGTAATATCGATCCAGACGACCGGGAACTGCGCCCTTAACTCGGGGAGTCGCTGCAAGGCAAAGTTCTCTTCCTCCCAGAATTCGTTGGGCCCATAGGCAATGGCGCGAATCGTTGAACTCGTCGCTGCTGGATCGATATGAAGGGTACCTGGAGGAGTGCCTGGCGCGGTGCGGCGGCGAATGTGCCTAATATGTCTGCGAACTTGTTTGCTTTTGGAACGTCCCATGTTGGCTAGCTACTTCTTGCAAATGAATCTTTTCGTCGATGCTCGCGGCTACTTCTTTTTTTCTCCAGAGAACATTTGCAGCGGCAAACGGAAAAAGCTTGTCGCACTCGGCGCTTCACCTTCAGGCGCAGCGGTATCCTTTTGCGGCAATTGTTCCAATTCGATCATGCCTAAAACGGCTAAGCTATTCGGCAATTGCGATAAATGCACTCTTCCACCTCGACACCAATCGATCCAAGGGGCTCGATAGCCGCCAGCCAACGCGGCCGTTTCCGGATTGAGCCCTTCGGTGGGCCAAGCAGTACTCACCCACTGTCCCACCTCCGCTTCTCCTGTCCATTTCAATTCACCACCGATCGGACACTGCAGGCTCGCTCCAAGCATCTCTTCGGTTGCCAAACGGACCGCCGCTGGCTCCAAATGAAACTGCTGTTCGGCAAAGTTCAAATACTCCGCATTTCCCAAAGAACCTGCTAAACCGCGGCGATACCAAAAACGATTCAGCCACGGTTCCATCTGGCTTCCAGCGATATCGTTTACCGAAAGTCGAATCTGCGCGTAATCGTCCACTTGTTCGGGCCTCACAATGCCGGCCGCATTTTCGATGATCGAACGATCAAAAGAGAGCAAGCTGAATCCATTACCCTGCCATCGCCAAACTCCCAAAAACATCCGTGATAAGCCCGAAACATCGCGCGGATTACGAGCCTGTGGAAACAAAATGTCCATCAATCCGGGTGCCGGCCAAGCTCCCACATAGGCCGGCATCGACTGCAACGCCAGGAAAGTTTGCAGCAATCCTTTTGTCTCAGCTGGATCAGGCGGCATCATATCCTTGATACCTACAAAAAATTGATGATTGGGCGTTCCCGATCCAGGCACACCGCGCAGGAACAGTTGAATGTTGGCAATGTCATCCGGCGGCAGCACAATCGAATCAGGACTCGGTGGGCCCAATACTTGCGTCAACCAACCATACTTGTCACTCTGAAACGGAGCGACATACGCCTCCAGAATCAGTTGCTCGCGATTGGGAATATCTTTGCGAGCGAATCGCCTAACCCCAAAGAGGATCGGATCGAACTGCTGCCAATTCGTTTGAAAATACTCCTGCGTTTTTTCATATTGTTCTTTTTCGATGCGGCTGATCTTGGCCAGTTCGATATCGGCGATTGGCAACAGGGCGCCGCGGAATCCTCTCAACGAATCACGCCACTCCCCATTCTCTAAAACGACCATCGCTCCATCGGATCGCTCCATAAAATCAGCCGGCAACAGCCCTGCGGCAATAAATTCTTCCACCGTTTTGGCTTCAAGGCCTTCACTCTTCGCGGTCCAATCCGCCATCTCCACCAGGTCGAGCGCAGCCTGGGCCTGTGTTCGACGCCGCAATTCAATTTGATACTGCGGGCTCAGCAACCCCCGCAAAAACTCCGGCGAAAGATACGCAAAAATAGAATATTGATTTTGGGTTGGCAATAATTCGCGTGCTGCCAGAAAAGAACTTGTGGCTGACAACGGAACTGCTCCATCGGCAACCTCCAAAAATCGTTCGACCATGGCCCGCGACGAAGTGATCAAAACCTGCGATCCCTCCGCCACCATAAAGGAACGCAGACGCATATCGGGTGTATGCAAAAACGAAACGTCTCGTCCGCGAATCTTTAATTGCTCAATTTTCGCCCCGACCGAAGCCAAACGCTTTTGTTCCGCACTTCGTTCCGATTGAAACGAACTGAGCAACAACAAACGATTCTTTGCTCGAAACAGCACGCCCATACTTGGGCCTTCTTGCAAATATAAATCACGACCGACGATCGCCATATCTTCGATCACCGATTCGCCAAACAATTTGGCTACCTCCGTTGTCTTGGTGTTCAGCAAACGTTCGATCTTGCCTGTCGAATCAAAAGCCACTCCGCGCAACGTCACCATCTGCGCGATATCGCCGCCATGTCGATCTCCCATCGACTGAAACCATAAATAGTTCGCGAAACTTCCAAAACGCACATAGAACCATTCCGGCGGTACATGGTTCGCCAACGGTTCGATCGTATCCGGTGCGATTGGCCTTTCAGCGTCACTCGCTTTTCTTTCTTCAACAAGCGAAAAATCAGGTACTTCATACTGAGCAACCCATGCCCCCGCCTCACCTTGGGTCCCTTTCTCCAGCATTTCCTGAACCATCTTCACCCGTTCATCCTGCAAGCCGCCGATCAGCTTTAAGGCATCGAGCAAACGTGAGTCCAAGTCGGCAAGAAAACGATTCGTAGGAGCCGCTCGGCGAGCCGCATCCAGTTTCTGCGTCAATGATCCATTCAAACGCAAACGTCGCTTCAGCATATCACACAGAAACAGAGGAGCATTGGGTTGCAAGGTGCCGTTGGTCACGGTCTGCTGCTGGTAGTTGAGGTAATGCTCCCACCAAACCCCCTCCGCCTCTCGAAAATACGAGGTAGGAATCTGCGATTTCTCGGCAACTTTAATCTCGACACTTTCTTGAATCGTTCCCACGACTTGAACCTTCAGCGGTTCGAGTCCTCGAAATAAAAATCGAATGGTCACAACTCTCGGATCGGGCCGAAACTCGCGCAAATCTTTCAGCGATTCCCGCAATCGCTGGATCAAGCGGCCCTGGCCTATACGTCGATTCGAGGGGGGCGAGGGCTGCAGTTCCAACTCGACTGCTTCAGACGTGGCCACAGGATAAAAGATTCGATCCTCCGCTTCAAAGATTGAAATTCTCAACTTATCACTCGCAACAGGAGCGGGGAGTGGTAAGCGGAGCGTGCCAACGCCAAATGGTTCACCCGGCAAGGCTTCGAACTCCATCGTCGGCGCAACCGCTCGAACCTCCTGTCCATAAACGCATCGATTCGAGGTAAGACCCTGCAAAAATATCCACACAGCGATCGAACCGATCACGATGGTAACTATCTTGCGACAAGAAGCAGCGCCATGCGTATCGTGATAAATCATTTTGTTTCACTCCATTGGCTCAAGAGGTGAGCATACTTTGTAGGCGATGGCAACAGCCTGTGCCAATCCATGGGAACTAACCTTCGGGATACTGTTTGCAATACTCATAAACGGCCATCACCGTAGCAGTGACCACATTATAACTGTAAGGACGACCGTAAACAGGAATTTCCAGGACTCGATCTAACTGGTCTAAAACCTCGGTCGTTAATCCATCGCGTTCATTACCAATCACCAACACGCATCGCCGAGGAAACTCGAATTGATATAAACATTCGGAGTGCGTTGTCTGTTCCAAACCGATGATTTGATATCCATTCTGTTTCAATTTTTGCAGCACCGGCGGCAACGATCGTCGCTGCTCGACTTGCACCACTTCGATCGCGTCGCGAGCGATCTCTTTGTCGACCTTGCCAGGCCCGATTTGAATAATTTGTTGTATCCCGGAGCAACCCGCTAGCCTGACTAAGCGACTGAGATTGACATTACTTCTCATCGGAGCGAGCGCTAAAATCAATTCGCGCGGTCGCTCTAAAACCGAAGGGGGGCGATGCCTTACATGTTCAAATTTTGCCATTGCTTGCGTTGTCGACCAAATTCGTTCATCATGCACTGTCCAGAACCGAGATGCGGTGGATACGCTCCAACGATCTCCGCAGCCTCTTTTCCTTTATTTGTACCATGAGATCGCCGAATGTCCCACCTCTCTAAAATCAAATTCCGCTTTGCTAATTTGGCTGTTTTGGCCAAATTATCGCTTTTTTTAGCTATGTTTACTCTCGGTTTTGCCAAAAATAACCTGGCACAGACCCCCGCGCCCTCAGACTTGCCTCTTATCAAAGTGGGCATTATCGGTTTGGACACTTCGCATTCGATCGCATTCACTGAAGCGTTGAATGCGAAAAGTCCAGATCCCAATTTGGTTCAATGTCGCGTTGTTGCAGCTTACCCAAACGGGAGCGCAGATATCAAATCAAGCGTGGAACGAATTCCTGCCTACACTGAAAAAGTCAAAACGCTCGGCGTTGAAGTGGTCGATTCGATCGATGAATTGCTCAAACGCTGCGATGTCGTCTTGCTGGAAACCAACGATGGAAGGCCTCATCTGGATCAGTTGATTCCCTGCCTCAAAGCGGGCAAAAGAACCTTTGTCGATAAACCGGTAGCCGGCTCACTGAGCGACGCAATTCAAATGTTCAAATTGTCAAAGGAATTGAATGTTCCCTTCTTTACTTCGTCGGCTCTCCGTTTTTCGAAAACCAATCAGGCTGCTCGAGCTGGTGAGTTTGGTAAAATCAAATCCGCTTGGGCTACAAGTCCAGCAAGTGTCGAAGCGACTCATCCTCTGCTGTATTGGTACGGAATTCACGGCGTCGAATCGCTGTTCACTCTCATGGGCCCCGGCTGCCAGAAAGTAACTTGCGAAAAAGTGGATGGCAAAATTGTGGCTCGCGGCGTTTGGAGCGATGGGAGAGTGGGTGAGTTCCGAGAAGGTTCGGGTTATGTCGGCAAAGTCGTTACAGACAAGGGTGAGTTCGATGTCGGTAACTTCGACGGCTATAAGCCCCTGGTGATCGAGATTGTCCGCTTCTTTCGAAACGGTGAAGTACCCGTAAGTCCAGAAGAATCTCTCGAGATATACGCATTCATGTCGGCCGCCGAAGAGAGTTTGAAAAACAACGGTCGAGAGATCAGCCTTAATTCGTTGCTGATGCCCAAGTAGCAAACAGATATCGTCAGGCCGGCAGTCCGCTGCCGGCCTCTCGTTCTCATCCTCTCTACTGCGGATCAGGGGGGGCCGCTTATCGTTTTGCTGCTTAGCTGTTTTTCTTGCGTGCCTGTATTTACTGCGTGCCTGATTTAACTGCGTAGCTAATTTTACAGTGTGCCTGATAGCTTTGAACCCAGCTCATTTCCAATATCTTGCTGGCACAGATCGACTCGACCAAAAATGAGCGGCCCAGCACACTGCGAATCAACGCACAGCGAATCAGCGTTTTATGCTAGAAAGTGAAGGGAACTTTACCAACGTTGGTACCTTGAGCAGCGATTTCCTCGGCCGTTCCAACCCGGATCGCATCGAAGCGGAAACTTGTATTTTCACGAATCGCATAGTCCGCATCCCAAGTCGAGTTAAACAGCACGGCATGATGACCGAACTGGTCGCGAACGATTTTCGCCGAATACGGTAATTTTAATTCCAAAATTTGCTTCTCGTCACAATTCACCCAGCGGGCCAGTTTCAACGGCATCCATTCAATATCGGTTTGCGTGTTGTACTCACTTTCCAATCGAAATCGCACCACATCGAATTGCAATTCACCCACCGCAGCAAGTATCGGTTCACGGCGAGTTGACCGCAAATCGATAAACATCTGAATCGCCCCTTCTTCAATCAACTGCTCCAACCCGCGACCAAACTGTTTGCGGCGCATCGTATCTTTGCAACGCAACACTGCGAAAAACTCTGGCGAAAATTGCGGCAAAGGCTCAAAATTCACCGGCTTGCCCACGCATACGGTATCGCCCAAGCGAAACTCGCCGGGGTTCACCAAACCGATAATGTCACCCGGGTAAGCTTCATCCATCGTCTCGCGCTCTTGTCCAAAAACCTTATGCGCTCGACGCAACTTTAACTTCTCGCCACTGCGCGGATGGGTAATTTCCATCTCGCGTTCAAACCTACCGGAGCAAATGCGTACGAAGGCCACACGATCGCGATGCCGCGGATCGAGATTCGCTTGGATCTTAAATACAAAGCCCGTAAATTGCGATCGTCCAGGTTGAATCAAGCCTTGATCACTCTTCCGCGGGCCAGGTGGAGGACAGAGTTTCAAAAAGCCGTTAAGAAAATGTTCGATACCCCAGTTGGCCAACGCGCTGCCAAAATACACAGGCGAAAGATCACCGCTTCGATAACGATTTAAATCGAAGCTCGTTCCCGCCGTGGTGACCAAATCGATTTCGTCTCGAGCTTGAGCCAATATGCGAGCCGAAGCTTCCGACTCGGTAAGCTGATCGAACGGGATCGTGCGAAATGGAACTCGGCGGTCCCCCACGCGCCCTTCAAAAAGATGCGCATCGCGAGTCGCAAGATCAACCAAGCCTTTGAAGTCCAGTCCTGATCCCAGCGGCCAGTACATGGCGACCGGTTCTATACCCAACTTCGCTTCAATTTCCGAAAGCAGTTCCAGCGGTTCGCGACCAGGTCGATCCACTTTGTTAACGAAAGTAAGCACCGGAATCTTTCGCAGGGCACAAACCTTAAATAATTTCTCGGTCTGCGTCTCCACTCCTTTCGCCGCATCGATCACCATCACCGCCGCATCGGCTGCCATCAACGTTCGATACGTATCTTCACTAAAGTCATGGTGACCAGGAGTATCCAATAAATTGACTTGGACTCCTTCGTACTCGAACGTCAAGACTGTAGAACTGACCGAAATTCCGCGCTGCTTTTCCAGTTCCATCCAGTCGCTCGTCGCCGCGCGCTGAGTTTTGCGACCGCGAACCGCACCGGCGACCTCTAAACAACCACCATACAGCAATAACTTTTCGGTGAGCGTCGTTTTTCCGGCGTCCGGGTGCGAAATAATCGCGAACGTCCGACGTCGAGCGACTTCCCGCATTACCTGAGGATCAAGCGGATAAGCATTCGCGGTTGGTTCAGACTCTTTCGCAACGAGGGGAAGGGGAGCATGATCCGTTGAGGATGTTTCCGACATGAGTATGCTGTTTTCAAGTGCCAATTCGTAAAGACTTCTCCGCACGCCCCCCCAAGATAACGCTCCTTTCCCTTTGTCGCTAGGCGAGTCTCCGCTCCGCGACTCCTGCAAAAACGCCATTTTGCCCAAGTTAAGCTTGGATTTTTCGTTCAGAACCAGTCCGATTTCGGGCCAGTCCGATTTCGGGCCAGGGGAACCGTCCCGCTCGATTCTTGACCCGGCCTCCTCGTTCTCGTTACGATAGTAGGTGTCAATGTCATCCGCCGGGAGAACAATTTTTTGTTTCTTCCTAAGATATCCGCCCACCTAGATCGGTTTACCCCCACAGCCTAATCGCTCAACCCACAAGCCCAATTCCAGCGAATACACGTTTTCCAATGGACTGTCCCAAACTTCGCTGCTGCGTCAAATCGTTCCTGCCTCAATAATTTGCCTCTACGCTGATCAAGTTACACTTCATTGCTAAACGCGCGTCTGATTGAGTCGACCGCGTTGGCCTCGGATTTATAAGGCATCCTTTACATGCTCCAGTATCCAGCTCTTCAGCGCTACGTTCCTTCCCCGCATCATGTTTCCCATTCGTGGTTCGCAATCGCTCGAAGCGTTCTCGGTGCAGTGGCCGTTCTCGGTGCAGTGGCGTTGAGTTGCTCTCTGCTACACTCGATAGTCAGAGCTGAGGAAGCAGAAGACCTTGTGCGGAACTACCACCAGAAGGCTGCTCCAATTTTGCTAAAATATTGCGGTGAATGTCATGGCGACAACTTAGCGGAAGCGGAAATCAATTTTCAATCGATGCCCGCAGATTCTGTTTCCAAATTGGCGACACACTCAAGCACATGGCAGCGGGCCATGGAAGTGATCGACACCGCACAGATGCCTCCGCAAGATTCACCTCAATGCACGCCGGCGGAAAGAGCAGCACTGGTTGAATGGATCCAATCTTTTTTGAGTTATGAAGCCAAGAAGACAGCCGGCGATCCTGGACCGGTCGTTCTTCGCCGACTCAGCAATGCTCAATACACCTACACACTTCGCGATCTCACCGGGGTCGCCTCCCTTGACCCCGCGCGAGAATTTCCAGTCGATGGCGCTGCGGGCGAAGGCTTCACCAACACGGGCAATGCTTTGGTTATGTCACCCGCTTTGGTTACCAAATATCTTGATGCGGCTAAGGAAGTGTCCCGCCACGCGGTCCTGCTCCCCGATACCATCGAGTTCTCGCCCAATACAACCTCCGCCGATTGGACCAACGAGAAGCTCGATGCGATTCGACGATTCTATAATCGCTACACATCGAATGAAACCAATGGAGGTTCGGTCAATTTGCAAGGCATCGTCTTCGATACCAATAAGGGAGGGCGATTGCCGCTGAAGCTTTACCTAAAAACTTTACTCGCAAATGCCAAGTCTTTTGAATCTTCCGATGATAAAGTCATTGAAACAGCCAATGAACAGCAACTTAGCGCCAAATATTTGTTCGCTCTCCGCAATACGCTCCGCAGTACCGATTCGAATATTTTTCTCGATCCACTCCGGTCTGGCTGGCAACGTGCGGTGGCCGATCAACAAGTGACCGATGCTGAGATAGAACAGTTGGTGGCCTACGTGGGTCAGTGGCAAGCAGCGCTCTTTCGTTTCACCACGGTTGGGCATATCGGCAAAGTCGGTGGACCCAAGCGGTGGCTCGAAGCGACCGATCCACTGGCTGTAAAAACGACCCTACGCTTTCCGCTACCTGCCGCCGATGCCGAGGGCCGAGTCCAATTTTCTTTGCTCGCTTCGACTGCGGGGGATCAAGGCGATAAAGATTTTGTTCTGTGGGAAAATCTTCGCTTTGTTGCTGCTGGAAAGCGCGAGCTTCCTTTAAGTCAATTGGGTCCAATGGATCAAGCGTTAAATCAGCGTCGCAAAAACGCGCTGGCTCAAGTCAACGTGTACCTCGATGCGATTGCCGAAGCTCAAGCGAGATATGCGGCCGACGCGTCAATGCCGCTGGATGCAGCGCAAATCGCCGCACAACATGGGCTCGATGCGGACTTGCTGAACGCATGGCTTAACTACCTCGGTGTTTTCGTAGCGGGTCCGGTAAAAATCGAAAATCATCTCACTGGGAAAATGCAAAATGAATCGGGCTACAGTTTCATATCGGGCTGGGGCGTTAAAGAAACGCCCCTCGTCTTAGCCAATGCATCGGATTCCCATGTTCGTATTCCGGGAAACGCTTCGCCCAAGAAAGTTGTCGTTCATCCTTCGCCCACTCTCGAGGTTGCGATCGGTTGGCTAGCTCCATCGGCTCTCAAAGCCAATATCCGTGGCGAGGTTACCCACGCACATCCCGAGTGCGGTAATGGGGTTACCTGGCGTCTCGAATTGCGTCGCCAACAACGCCGGCAAACATTAGCGGAAGGCGTGTCGCATGGAAGCAAGCCTGTCAAAATTGAGATACCTCCCGGCGTCGATATCAAAGCGGGCGATGCTTTGATCCTATCGGTCGGCCCGCGAGATAAAAATCACTCTTGCGATTTGACTCAAGTCGATCTCACCATCTCCGATGCCAACGACCCGAATCGCACTTGGGATCTCGGCAGTGATGTCTCACCTGATATCTTGGCTGGCAATCCACACGCCGATCGATTCGGTAACGCCAACGTTTGGCACTTCTTTACCGAACCGCTCAGCAATGCGAAAGGTGTTGGACCTACCATTCCAGCAGGCTCGCTTCTTTCCCAGTGGCTCGATACGACCGAGCTCGAACCCAAGAAACAACTTGCCAAACGCATTGCCGAGCTGGTGCAAACTCCGGCACCCGCCGATGCGAATACACCCGATGCACAGCTGCGGCAACAACTCACCGCTTTGCAAGGCGCCTTGCTAGGTGGTCCCTATGCGGCCGATTCCACGTGGTTCAATTCTGTCCTAGCGAATCCGCAGTCGGTCGCTGAGGCCTCCAAAGAGTCAAGCCAAGTAGTGATCGCATCCCATTATACGCTCGATCAACCGATTCGTTTTGCGACAACGCCGGATGGCAAGATGACCAACAATCTTGTTGTTAAGGCACCCGATTCCATTGTTGTCTCATTTCCCGCGGAACTTGTGGCAGGCTACGAATTCGTCGCCGATGTGCGACTGGATGAGCAAAGCGCAGGCATGGGAAGCGTGCAAGCGTACATCGCGCCGGGACAAGTTCCTCCACCCCTCGCCCTGCAAGCTGGAGTCGCCAAGAATGGTCCTGCCGGAGGGACGTGGACCGATGGACTCAAGCCGGCCACGGTGTCGAACCCTATTCTCGTCAATGACACTGGCGACGCCCGCACGGCAATCATCGAAGATCTCAAAACGTTCCGAGATATTTTTCCACCTGCTCTCTGCTATGTCAAAATTGTACCGGTCGATGAAGTAGTCACCCTGACGCTCTTCTATCGTGAAGATGATCATCTCGAACGTTTGATGTTGGACGATCGCGAAGCGGCTGAACTCGATCGACTGTGGGATCAATTGCACTTCGTCAGTGGCGATGCGTTAAAATTGGTTGATGCGTTTGCTCAATTAATGGAATATGCAACGCAGGATGCCGATCCATCGGTGTTCGAACCGCTGCGCGAACCCATTATGCAGCGGGCGAAACAATACGAACAACAATTGCTCGACTCGCAACCTAAACATCTCGAGTCGGTCCTTGCCTGGGCAGCCCTTGCTTACCGAAGATCACTTCATCCGGATGAAGCGATGGAGCTGAAGGATTTTTATGCATCGCTTCGCCGCGAAGAGATTCCGCACCAAGAAGCGATCGGCTTAATGCTCGCGCGGATCTTTGTTTCGCCCGACTTCTTGTATCGTTTGGAGGTCCCTCCCAGCGGCGCGGCTTCCGGGCCCGTCAGTCCGCAGGAATTGGCCAGTCGTTTAAGTTATTTTTTGTGGTCTTCGATGCCCGATGCTACCTTGCTCGATCTGGCCACCAGGGGAGAACTGCTAAAGGACGAGGTCCTAGCGGGACAAGCTAAACGGATGCTTCAAGATCCGCGAGGGGGACGCTTGGCGAGCGAATTTGCTACGTATTGGCTGCACGTCGCCAATTTCGATCAGTTTGAAGAGAAGAGCGATCAATTTTTTCCCACGTTTCGAGACTTGCGGGAACCGATGTATCAGGAAACGTTGCAATTCTTTAACCACCTTTTCCGCAACGATGGATCGATCTTAGATATCTTGGGTGCCGATTATACGTTCGTCAACGGAGCCCTCGCTCAGCATTATGGCATACCAGGTATTACTGGTGATTCTTGGCAGCAAGTAAAATATCCCGCCGATCAGCCACGCAGTGGTATCTTGGGGCAAGCGTCAGTGCTTTCGAGCTTGGCAGGCGCTTCTCGCACCAGTCCGATCTTGCGTGGCAATTGGGTTAGCGAAGTGTTGCTGGGTGAGAAATTACCCAAACCTCCCAAAGGTGTGCCGCCTCTACCGGATGATATTGCGGGTCGGGCAGGATTGACGATGCGGGAATTGGTCGAATTGCATGGCAGCAATGAAAAGTGCGCCGTCTGCCACAAGCGGATTGACCCACTTGGTTTCGCAATGGAAAAATTTGACGCGATTGGTCGTTTTCGTAACCAAGATGAATTGGAGAAACCGATCGACGTGAAAGTTAAAACGCTTGATGGCGTTGAATTCGAAGGGGCCGCAGGGCTTCGCGATTATCTGCTCCATCAACGGCGAGATGATTTTGTAAAGCAGTTTTGCAAGAAACTGTTGGGCTTCGCCCTAGGTCGTGGCGTACAATTATCGGACCGAGGCTTGCTCGACGAGATGAAAAGTTCCCTGGAAAAAAATGAATATCGTTTCTCAGCCGCGCTCCAGCCATTGCTGAACAGTCGGCAGTTCCGCGAGATTCGCGGTCGAGAGGCTGTCGTCGAAGATGCCGTATCGCTGAACCCGTAATCATTACCAATCCACTGTTTGCGACTGCTTGCGAGTCGACATCGATCCGTACAGAAGCGACGACGTTACCATTTCACTGGATTCTGTTTGTTGAGGATATTTCCATGAGCCAACGCTTCGCCCAACCGTTTACCCGCCGCACGATGTTGCGTGGAGTTGGTGTGACGATGATGCTTCCATGGTTCGAATCTCTTTCCTCTTGGGGAAATGAACCTTCGCGCAGCTACGCTTCGAATGAACCGCCGGTGCGAGTCGCTGTTTTGTTTGCCGGTAATGGCTTTCATGGTCGCGAATGGTGGGCAAAAGAAGAAGAAGGTCAAATGAAACTGGGGCGAGTTCTTGATCCGATTGCCGATCTTCGCGATCAAATGCTTTTTATACGAGGGCTATACAACGAAGAAGCGCTCAAAGGAAATATTCATTCCTCGCAAACTGGGAATATTCTCTCTGGTGCCCCGTTGGCCTCGGGTGGCGAAATCCGCTCGGGCACTAGCGTCGATCAATGGATCGCGCAGCATCAAGGTAACCAGACCAAAGTGCCCAGCCTTGTGCTGGGTTGCGAGAAGTCGAATCCATCGGTTCATAAAAATTATTCCATGCTTTACAGTTCGCATATTTCCTGGTCTTCTCCCACAACGCCGACGCCTTTGGAGCTGTATCCCGCTCTCGCTTTCGATCGCCTTTTCAAGGACGATGTCCAGCGTGGAGACAAAAGCGTATTGGATGCGGTTCTGGCCGATGCTACCGATTTGCGGCGTAAGGTGAGTGCCCGAGATCAACGCAAGTTGGATGAATATCTCGATTCGGTGCGTGAGGTCGAAGTGCGTATCGAAAGGGCAGGAGAAAAGGGTGAATTGCAAGGTTGGCGACCAACGCTCGATAAGCCCAACATGAATCGCCCCGCCGATGGTATTCCACAGAATATCGCTGAACACATGCGGTTGATGAGTGATATTCTAGTACTGGGATTCCAAACCGATACCACACGTGTAGCGACGCTAAAATTAAATAATGATCACTCGTCGCTACGCTTTCCCCATTTGAATGTTGATTACATGATCCATCACTTGCTCTCCCACTCAGATTCCGAAGATTGGCTGAAAGTGAATCAATTCTTTGTTGAGCAATTAGGTTATATCGCAAAACGAATGGCGGCGATTCAAGAAGGGGATCGCACTCTGCTGGATAATTCCATGATCATGCTCTGCTCCAGCATGATGTCGGGCTCTCACGATGCGAGCCAACTGCCGGTTGTGATGCTCGGTAAAGGTGGCGGGAAGATTCAGACCGGTAGAATTCTAGATTACAAGAGCCAGAGCAATCGCCAAATGTGCCGCTTGTATCTGTCGATGCTGGATAAAGTTGGCATCCATCAAGATCGCTTCGGCGATGCCTCCGAGCCGCTGGACATTTAGCGACAGCCATTAGCCGACGGCAATAGCTGTGGTTTTAGTGTTTTATTGGTATCTTAGTGTTTTATTGGTACACCGATGGCCGTTCTATTTGCCCTGAACATGCCGTGACACCTAAGCGGATGTCATTTTACAGTCTGGTTAGCAGCCGCTACCGGCAGCCAACGGTTCGGTCAAACGGCAGGACCAGGGCTAGCGCCATCGGCTCATATGGCTGAACTTTTGTCCCAATCGATGCCAAGCAACAATCAGGGTTTGTAATCCCCTTCAATATTGTCGCCGCGATCGCCATCGAATTTATACGCAACCGTCTTGGAAGCCGCATCGCTGGTGATCGCAACTTTGTATGTTTCGCCCTCGGAATTCTTCGCAGTGCCGCTGTAGCCCGAATCGTTCTTGGTTAGCGAGATCTCAGTCAAGGTGACCTGAAACTGTTTGGATAGCGATTCCTTGAGCTTGGTCTCCAGTTGAGCTTGACTCCAAGCCGCCGGGTTGTCGACGCGATTGCAACCGAGAAGGGTGACCGATAAAAGTGCCAAGGCGAGCAAAGATCGTAGATTCATAAGGGTTCTCTAGCACAAATGGTAAGGCAGTTACTGGAGCATTCCTCCATCGCTGCTTAGTTTACTTCTGAAGGGGCAGTTCTTCCAGTACCAATGAGCCGAGGTAGTTGGTGGCCAGTTGAGTCGACTTTGGAAAGTTCGGAATTATTCCTCCGAATGCACCAAGTACCTCGGCGAAACTGACGCATCGCTATAGGAGTTTGAGCATAAATCTGTCATGATTCCGTTACTCGGGATTGAGCCGCTTTTGTTCACAGTGCCAGACTGAAACGCAGCGAGGTGTGAAACTCAACGAACTCGAACCGATGTTTCATGGAATGAGTTTGTAGCGAAGGATCAACGGTGGTGGAATCCCCAAAGATTGAAGGCATGCAGGCCGGTTTAGCTGTTCCCAAGCCCGTTGTGCCTTATCGATTGAATTATCGATATCTGGTGACCATCGTGGTGATTCATGCTCTGGCAGCGTTAGCTTTGCTGCCATACTTTTTTAGTGCGTCGGCAGTACTGCTCTGTTTGGTGGGGGTTCATGTTTTTGGCACCGGGATTACCGTCGGCTATCATCGACTTTTGACCCACCGCAGTTTCAAGACGCCAAAATGGTTCGAGCATTGCTTGGCAACCATTGGGATCTGTTGTATGCAGGACACTCCTGCGCGTTGGGTCGCCATTCATCGCATACACCACGTGCATTCGGATGAACAGTCCGATCCGCACAGCCCATTCGTCAGTTTTTGGTGGTCGCATTGCGGTTGGCTGGTTTATGTCAATCGCGATACGCACAATGTGGCGAGCCTCGAGAAATTTGCAAAAGATCTGTTGCGAGATCCTTTTTATATGCGACTCGAGCAGAGTCCTTTGCGGCAATTTGTTTTCATTCTTGTTCAGTTTGCGATTTACTTTATGCTCGGCTGCGCGGTCGGTTGGTGGGGGAGCGGTTTGGCGAGTGAAGCCGTGCGATGCGGATTAAGCTACATGATATGGGGAGTTTGTATGCGGGTGGTGCTAGTGTGGCACATCACCTGGTCGGTTAACTCGCTCACGCATTTGTTCGGCTACCGCAATTACGGCACAGAAGAGGGTAGTCGCAACAATTGGTTGGTAGCATTGCTTACTTTTGGTGAGGGGTGGCACAACAATCATCATGAAGATCCCTCCTCGGCAAGTTTGCAACATCGCTGGTGGGAAATCGACATTTGTTACTATGAGATTTTATTGCTGAAGCGACTTGGGCTCGCTCGCGATATCATTCCCCCGCGTGCGCTGCGCCAACATTGACGCGGCTATTTGTGCCGGGCGGCTTCAATTAAGTTTTGTGCTCCCTGAGCAATCAGTTCTTCCGCCGCAGTAACGCCCAATTCCTGAGCATTTTGAGCCGATCCGGAAAGATCTACGGCTACCATTTTCGAGCCATCCAGCGCCAAGACGCGGGCCTGTAAACGGAGCTGTGCGTTTTCGATTCTGCCCCAAGCTGCTACAGGTGCCAGACACCCGCCGCGCAAATGGTTCAGCAGGCTCCGTTCCGCAGTGACGGCAGCCTGCGAGTCGGTGTCATTAATGGCCTGCAAAGCATCGAAGGTTGTGGTATCGTCGCCGCGAATTTCAAGCCCCAGTGCACCTTGCCCGACGGCTGGTAAGATGCGTTCCAGTGGTAGGTGGTGAGCGACACGGTTGAGATACCCCAAGCGCTGCAGTCCCGCTTCGGCGAGCACGATTGCATCGTAGTGACCATCGTCATGTTTTTTTATTCGAGTCTCAACGTTTCCGCGAATATCGAGAATTTCAAGATCGCTGCGCCAAGCCCTCAGTTGCGCTGCGCGGCGCGTGCTGCCTGTACCGATTTTGGCTTGGGGGGGAAGAGATTCGAGTGTGGTATTGGGAGGAGCAATGAGACAATCACCGACGACTTCGCGGAGAGGAACTGCAGCGAGTTGCAAGCCGGGGATCGGTTGAGTCGGAAGGTCTTTAAGGCTATGCACAGCTAGGTCGATTTGGCTCTCGAGCAGTGCGCGTTGAATTTCCTTAGTAAAAAGGCCTTGGCCGCCGACAGTACCGAGCGGTTGCGTGGTGATATCACCTTGTGTTGTGATCCACACCATTTCCACTTCATGTCCTAGTTGCTGAAGTTGTTGGGAGACCCATTCAGCTTGCCAACGTGCGAGAGGACTTTTGCGGGTACCGAGTCGAATATGGGCCACAAGGCAATCCTTGATGCGAAGGGACGAAGCAATGCCGATCGGAAAGAGAACATTGTCCCCATGAATCGTTGGCTGACAACCGGCTTGGACGATCGTTGTCGTGTTAAGAGAGGGAATGCGGCCAGGAAAGGTCGAGCGTCGTACGGTTTGAATAAGCTTTTAGATAGATTTTGACCGTAATGGGCGCGGGAATCTTGGAAAAATTTTCCGATTTTTTTGAGTTTTCCGGGCCGATTTGTGTTTGGTTTCCCGCTGGGTCCGAAAATCACAATGGAGCGCGACCGGTTTCCGTAAACTGTTATATGACAATACCTTAAGGTGATTAAAGTGCGCTCTTTCGCCCGCTGCCGGGTGTGCTCCGCACGCCTCTGAGATAGCGGGGGGTTTGATTGCTAGCACGCGATATTGCGCTAGCAATGGAGTGTGGCTACTACCTGTTGATTTAGCTTGAAGAGAAAAAAAGTCCCGGTATCTTTCTCCGTGTCGCAAGGGAGCACAGTGGCTTGGATCTTCACGAAGTACAGAGACGAGTTAATCGAGAGACGAGTTAATCGAGAGACGAGTTACTGCTGCTGAACTTGGGATGCAACATCGAAATCGCAATTGCTTTTACTCTCATAGAGCAATGCGGCGAGAGTGACTTGAAAGGTTAGTTGCCTAAAAGGTTAGTTGCTTTAAGGGCTAATTGCTTTAAGGGCTAATTGCTTAGCAGGTCACTTGCTTAACAGGCGGACGAGGAATGTCCAAGGGTTGAGTGGTGTGGAGCAGGATGTACAAGTTCGCTGTATTGGTTCTTGAATTGCTTGGCGATTTTTTTGCTGAAAGCTGGTTTAGCAAAAAGAGATTTGTAATCGCGAGCGGTTTGGGAATTGAGCCGAACGAAGCCGAGGCAGGAAGCTAACAGGAGTCAACTCATCACAGGGTGGATTTGATTGTTTGATTGCGGAGCGACCGGTGACAGGGAAACAGTCGACGGAGCTCATTTGTGTCCGGCCGCAGCAATAGAAGATGATTGCTGATCGGCTGCGAATCTACGAGACAATCTTCCGGAGTTTGACGCCAGAGAAGCAGGTATCCGCAAAATACCTGTGTTGATCGCTTGGATTCTATGAATGGAATCCACGAGACTCATTTTTAAAACCCCAGTAAATTTCTGAAGCATTTTTTAGCTTGTCCACAGGAGGGATGACTGATGACTTGCAAACCGTTGATTGGCTTGAACGCAGATTTTCGCCCAGCACAGGGAACCGCTCCAGCGTTGACCGCATTAGCAGCTGGATATTATGACTCTATTTTCGCAGCTGGCGGGATTCCCGTTCTGCTTCCACCAATCGCCGATGAGCAAGCTATCTCGGCCATTTTGGATCAGTTGCATGGATTTGTGATGGTGGGTGGTGGAGATCTTGATCCTCGCAATGACGGCTTTATGAGCCATTCATCGGTTCGGCCGATGGATTCGCGTCGGGAGAAGTTTGATCGAATATTGATGAAGGATATAGCAGAACGCCGGATGCCCTTGTTTGGGATCGGCGTTGGCATGCAATTGATTAATGTGACCTTGGGTGGCAATTTGTTTTTCCATTTGCCTGTGGACAAGCCTGAGGCGATTCCACACAAGGATTTGCAAGACCCGAATCATCGCCACAGTTTGGTAGTCAAGAGCGATTCGTTGATGGGCCGAGTGTATGGTGAGGGTGAGATTCGCGTGATTTCTCGTCATCACATGGCGATCGATGAAGTGGCACCAGGTTTTCGGGTGACCGCGAAGTGTCAGGATGGGGTGATTGAGGCGATCGAGAGCGAAATGCTGGATTGGTTTGTTGTTGGGACACAATTCCATCCCGAGGCGAGTGGCGCGAGCGCTTTGGACATTCGCATTTTCGAAGAGTTTATCGATGCCGTTCGCGAGAGAAACGGCATGCCGGCTGTGATCAATATTTCGCGGCAGATGGCGATGGCGGGTTAATTATTACTCAGGGCTTGTGCTCGCTGGAGCACAAGCTTTTTTCGACAAAGAGCAAGATTGCATTTCGAAATGAATTGTTACTTGAATCTCAATCAACTCGAGTTGATCCCTTACGGATTGATTTGCGAAGTGGAATCGCTTGCAATCGCTTGCAAGTGCTAGGATGGCACAAGCTGCTTGAGGTTTAATCCAGGATGGGTTAGGCCTTGTGCGTTGAGTGCTTGGTCATCTTTTTGACCGCATCATTCACGGATGGATGGTGCGGTTCAGTTTTCAGTGATTCAGTTTTCAGTGATTCGGTTTTCAGTGATTCGGTTGGTGTGGTGGGTGGTTTAGAGGGTGTGCTGTGTGGGGCGGCACTTTATTGATTGGAGTCAAGGTTCCGGCAGTTTGATGCATGATTCAGTTCTCAAACGGGCCTATTATTACGACTTATATGGGTTGCCATTTTTCTTGTCTTGCGTTGTTGCGTGACTTCTTGTTGTTTGAGCTTGAGACGTGGCACTGGACGAGTTTTGACATGGAAAGTCAACGAGTACGCAAGCTTGTTATTTTGGAGCTTGATCTTAGGATGCAGTTCCAAAAAATCCGTCAAATTCGAACCAATTGGTCTCGGAACGGGTCTCTCGCCATAGTGGCTTAGAAAGTCCACTTGTCACGATCGAAATCGGGGGCTACATTTTTACTTCATGGCATGAGAGAAGTGTCCACCCTAAAATGGTGATCTGTTTTTTTGTTCACTATTTTGGGGTCCTGCGAATGCCGGAGGGACAATTCTCTGGCGACCGTATTAGCTTTTTGGCAAACATACTTTTTCCATATTCCCCTGTAGCTCAGTTGGCAGAGCAGCGGACTGTTAATCCGCGGGTCGTAGGTTCGAGCCCTACCGGGGGAGCCTTTCAGAATTGGTTCGAAACTGAGCCAATCTGGTAAACACAAGAAGCCGAGACGAGAGTCTCGGCTTTTTTCGTTTAAATCCCGCGTTTTCTGGGGTTTCTTGTTAACCGCCGCCCC
>Ga0169931_10002037_pt1 | contig 33191 bp, 28 predicted proteins | sample Kivu_15m_20L_FD_129675 | JGI IMG/M metagenome (GOLD analysis project Ga0169931, IMG submission 129675) | Freshwater microbial communities from Lake Kivu, Western Province, Rwanda to study Microbial Dark Matter (Phase II) - Kivu_15m_20L... | ecosystem: Environmental > Aquatic > Freshwater > Lake...
AAAACAAAAATAAGTGTGATTTTTACATTACGCCAACATCAGTGTAAGTTATTGATTTCCAATTATGGGTCTTGGAGGTCTGAGGGAACAATTTTCTGCTGTACAGCCGGGTTATCACATGAACAAAAAACATTGGAATACCGTTCTAGTGAATAACGACGTGGATGATCCAACTCTAATGAAATTTATTGATAAATCGTATAAATTAGTAGTTGACAAACTTCCGAAAAAAGTGAGAGATGAAATGCAGATTGGATAAATACTTGTGGTGTGTTCGTTTATCAAAAACCCGTTCACTTGCAACAGAGGCTGTTTCCAAAGGAAGATTCAAATTAAATGGAGAAGCCGTGAAACCTGCACGAGAGGTTAAAATTGGTGATCAAATCGATGTACAACGGAACAGTGCTACGTTCAGCTATAAAATAATCGGACTACTCGACAAAAGAGTTGGGGCGCCTTTAGTTGTGGATTACCTAACAGACATTACCCCTCCCGAAGAAATTGAAAAGTTCAAATCCTACCAAGCCGCTCAACGTGTGTATCGTGAAACGGACGGAAAACCTACCAAACGCGACCGCAGAGAATTAGACAAGTTTTTGGATGATTGGGAGTGAAATTTACACCAATTATGATTCAATTTGTCGAATACTAAACTCCACATGGTATATTGCCTCTGTTGCGAAGGAAAGGTTTAAAATGCAATTTAATTGGGTCTTCTCCACGGCGAATGAAGCCTTCGTTGAAATTAGAGTCAAACTCAAATTTTAAATAATAAAAATTCATTTTTATCGCTCATACTTCCAATTTCTTGATTTCCCCTCCAATAACCATTCAAGCATAGTTTGGATGCGTTTATTGCGCGTGTTTTCAGTTTTTGCCTCTGTAATCCATTCGATGTATTCCCTGCGGTGGGAAGGACTAAATGCATCAAAACATTGAGCTTGTGCAGCAAAATCACCAAAAATTTCTGGAAAATCTTTGCTCCAATAAATAGGTTTCTGTGGTTTTTCTTTGATGGATTTTGTTGTTCCCGATTTTGCCAATGCAATCGCTTCGTGAAGGTATTCTGCCAACCATTCATCTGGAGGAAGTTGTTCTTTTGCAGTGATTTTACCTAAAGAACCCATTGCCGTTTTACCGATTCTTTCAAGAATTCCGTGTGGATCAGGCATATCGTTTCCTAGCCAAAAACCAAAGGTGCAATGTGCTTTGTGTGCACTAATACTACAAACAAGGTTTTTTCCATCGCTGTAACAAGGGAAATTCCATTTGATTTCCTCTTTTAGTGTTGGCGCTGTTGAGAAAATTAACTCGCGCAAATGAATTAAAATGGGTTGTGCAAAAGGTTGTGCTTTAGCAATGTATTCATCAACTTTTGGGTTTCTTTCCATAACTAGAAATTTTATTTCTGGAAGGGTTGTTCTTTAAAAATTGTGCCCACGAACCACCTTTGGCTTTATTGTGTTCGCCTACACCTTTTGAAAACTGGTGACAAACCGCAACCGCTAATCCATCTGTTGCATCCAAGTACTTCGGCATATCAGGAAAATTCAACAATTTTTGCAACATCGCTGCCACTTGCTCCTTGGAAGCGTTACCATTTCCGGTTATTGCTTGCTTGATTCGTCGGGGAGAGTATTCTTCAAAAGGTATATTGTGGTTCAAACAAGCCGCAATCGCTACACCTTGAGCACGACCTAATTTCAACATAGATTGCACATTTTTACCGAAAAAAGGTGCTTCAATGGCCATTTCGTCGGGCTTGTATTCTGCAATAAGTCCATTTAAACGTTCTAATATTCGCTTAAGTTTGTCGGGATGATTTCCAATTTTACTCAATTGAATAATTCCGAAATTGAGCATACTCATTTTACCATTCTTTAAATGAATGAGTCCGTAACCCATAACAGTTGTTCCGGGGTCAATTCCAAGAATTATTTTATCTTCAACTTTCAATTTAGATTCTATTGACGGCTAAAACTAACCATTTTCGTACGATTGCTTTCTTTGTTTTAAAAGCAGGATTGTTTGTAGTGCTCACTTTTTTGTTACTCAAACGACTTCAAAGTGTTGACTTTAGCCTATTTAGTTGGTCGGAAATTTCTTTTCCTTATTTATTTGTAAGTGTCCTTTTAATTCCTTTCAATTATTTTTTTGAATGGAAAAAATGGGAAAATATTCTGCGACATTTAGGTTGTTTTCAGCCCAAAAAAGCAATTGCATCTTTCGCATCTGGTACTGTAAGTGCATTTTTAACTCCCGCATTTAGTGGGAATTTTTTAGGTCGAGTTTGGTATTTTCCCGCTCGTATGCGTTGGAAATTGACCATTCATTCTTTGGTTTCCAATTTTTCTCAATTCTTAACCACTGTGTTTTTTGGATGCGGCGCTTTACTCACACTTCATTTAACCAATCATTACACCTTTTCGACTAAGCATATTGCATTGGCATTTTTAGTTTTAGTGTCGGCACTTTTCATCTTTTTTTTTGGTGAACGTTTAGCGCAAGTAATAAAATGGAACAGAATTCAGTCAGCAGTTCTTATAGTAAAAAGAGGTCCGTCAAGGGGGAAACAGTTGTTTTTTTCCGTTATTAGATATTTGATTTACGCTGCTCAATTTTCTTTTGCGCTTCGAAGTTTTGGTGTTGAGGCGGGTTGGGAATTACATCTATGGGTGAGTCTAGTTTATTTTGTGGTTACTCTTACTCCATCTTTATTTTTCGGGAAAATTGTAATACGTGAGTCTTTAGCGGTGAGTATTTTGGGATTGGCGGGTTATGCAACTGTACCCGTACTTTTCGCTTCATTGTTTATATGGTTGATTAATTTGTTGTTGCCAAGTTTTGTTGCCGCCTTTTTTGTTCGAAGAATTCAAATAGATGCTTAATTTATTTCTCATAATTTATGGGTTGTTGATGGTGCTTATGGCTCTTGGATTTTGGTTGAACAAAAAAAAGTCGAGAAGCAATGGAAGTCACAAGAATTTTGAACTGACCGTTTTAATTCCCTTTCGCAACGAGGCAGAAAACATAAAAGTGTTCTTAAATCAAATTGAACAGCAAACCCTTCAACCAAAAAAATGGATTTTTATTAATGACCATTCAACCGACAATTGGCAAAAACATATTGATAATAAGCCGGATAATGTGTTTTTTTTAGAACTACCTGAGCAACTAGAAGGAAAGAAAAAAGCCCTCGCTTTTGGAATGGAAAAAGTGGAAACCGAATGGGTTTTGACGATGGATGCCGACATTACTTTTTCAAAAAAGTATATAGAGACGTTAAGTAAAATTCCAAAAGCAGACATGGTGATTCTTCCTGTAAGGATGAAAGGAAAAGGGTTTCAACAATTGTTTTTTGAGCCTGACGTATTGATGGTCAACGCTTTGAATAACGCTTGTTCGGGATTTTTTCGTCCAATTTTAGCCAGTGGTGCTAATTTGTTGTTTAAGGTTTCCAGTTACAAAGGTTGGTCAAATCTTGAGACACATGCACACATTTCAAGTGGTGACGATGTATTTCTGTTGCGCGATTTTCTTAAGAATAAGGGAAAAATCAACGTAGTTAATGTTCAGGAACTTATAGTTGAAACACCGACCCCAATCACTTGGTCAGCGTTTTTGAATCAACGTGTTCGGTGGATTAGTAAAAGCACAAAAACCGGTGATTTATTTGCGGAAATGTTGGGCCTGGTTCAGCTGATTATTCAAGTTGTGTTTTACCTTTTACTTTTTCAATCAGCATTTAATGGAAATTGGTTGGATTTTTCAATTCTTGTTTTTACAAAATCCTTGTTTGAAATAGTTGGTTTTTCCCCTTATTTCTTTAGTCTTAATGCACATTTCACTTTATTTCTTTTACCAATATACCAATTCTTTTACCCAATTTTAAATGTCATAATTATTTTGAAATGGATGTTTGGAAAATCGGACTGGAAAGGTCGAATTGCAATTCAATCAAAATAGAAATGTTCTCTCTAATAACTATCAAAAAAAACCACCTATCACATGGAGATGATAGATGGTTCTAAATAAAATATTTCAAGAAAATTAATCTCTAATCAAGAATTGATACTTGTCAATATTTTTGAGTGCAATGCTTGTCCCACGGGCAACCGCTCTAAGTGGGTCTTCTGCAATATGAACAGGTAATTTGGTTTTTGCGGAAATTCGTTTATCCAATCCTCTCAACATTGAGCCACCACCCGCAAGATAAATTCCTGTTTTGTAAATATCCGCAGACAACTCAGGCGGAGTCATTTCCAAGGCACTTAAAATTGCTTCTTCGATTTTAGAAATGGTTTTGTCTAATGCTTGAGCAACCTCAACGTAGGACACCATAATTTCTTTCGGAATTCCCGTCATTAAATCTCGTCCACGAACGGCGAAATCAGCAGGTGGCTCATCCAAATCTGTGATTGCTGCTCCAACTTCAATTTTAATTTGTTCGGCTGTTCGTTCACCAACTAAAATGTTGTGTTGACGGCGCATATATTCTTCAATGTCATTGGTGAAATCATCTCCAGCAATACGAATCGATTTGTCACATACAATTCCTCCAAGTGCAATTACTGCAATTTCAGAAGTTCCTCCACCGATATCAATAATCATATTTCCCATCGGTTCTTCCACATCAATTCCAATTCCAATTGCCGCTGCCATCGGCTCGTGAATCAAATAAACTTCTTTTGCTCCGGCATGTTCGGCAGAATCACGAACAGCACGCTTTTCAACCTCGGTAATACCCGACGGAATACAAATCACCATTCTTAGAGTTGGGTTGAACAAACTTCTTCCAGGATTTATCATTTTGATCATACCCCTAATCATTTGTTCGGCGCTTTGGAAATCGGCAATTACACCATCTTTTAATGGTCGAACCGTTTCGATAAGCTTGTGAGTTTTTCCGTGCATTTGTTGCGCCTTCTTCCCGATGGCTACAATTTTTCCGGATTGGATGTCCTTCGCAACTATTGACGGTTCATCCACAACTACTTTATCATTCCAGATAATGAGTGTGTTTGCCGTTCCAAGGTCGATGGCAATCTCTTGCGTTAAAAAGCTAAATAATCCCATGTTGTGTCTTCACTTATACGATGACACCTTCTTATTCGATTTATGCTAAAAAAGGTTTCAATTCGTGGATATTGTTCAAAATTAATGTTTAAAATGACGTGTTCCTGTAAATACCATACTCATTTCGTGAGCATTACAAAAATCAATGGATAATTGATCTTTTACCGAACCACCTGGCTGAATCACTGCGCGAATTCCAGCTTGGTGTGCAATCTCTACGCAATCGGGAAAAGGAAAGAAAGCATCACTCGCCATTACTGCTCCGTTTAGGTCGAAATTGAAAGATTGGGCTTTAGCAATTGCCTGACGAAGTGCATCCACTCGTGAGGTTTGTCCTGTTCCACTTGCGATTAACTGTCCGTTTTTGGCTAAAACGATTGTATTTGACTTGGTGTGTTTTGCAAGTTTGTTGGCAAATAATAAATCTTCCACCTCTTCCGCAGAAGGAGACAGGTTTGTTTGAACAGTTAAATCGTCCCTGTTTTCAATTTTTGTATCTCGATCCTGAACCAAAACACCATTCAAAATTGTTCGGAATTGCTCGGTTGGAAGATTGGTTTCTTTTTGCAATAAAATGATTCTGTTTTTCTTGGATTTTAGTAGCTCCAATCCTTCACTGTCGAAACCTGGTGCAATTAATACTTCACAGAATAATTCATTTATTTTTTGAGCAGTTGAAAGGTCTATGTACGCATTGGCAATCAAAATTCCACCGAAAGCACTTACTGGATCTGCCGAAAGTGCAGCATCATAAGCTTCGGAAATTTGGTCACGTGTAGCTATTCCACAAGCATTGTTGTGTTTTAAAATGGCGAAAGTTGGTCCAACGCCTTTAAATTCCTCCATTAATTGAACCGCTGCGTCTACATCGAGTAAATTATTGTAAGACAATTCTTTACCGTGCAACTTTTCAAATATTTCATCCATATTTCCAAAGAATGTTCCTTTTTGATGAGGGTTTTCTCCGTAACGCAAAGGGCTAGATTGAGCAACACTCTGCTTGAAATATGCACTTTCACCAGCCAAATAACGGTGAATCATAGTGTCGTAATGCGAAGAAACATGGAATGCTTCTGCGGCAAGTTGATGACGTTGTTCAATTGTGGTTGTTCCACCTTGATTTTGAAGAATGTTGAAAATCTCACCGTACTGCGCCATCGAAGGAACAATTACAACATCATTGAAATTTTTCGCTGCGGCACGAATCAAAGAGATTCCTCCAATATCAATTTTTTCAATGATAGCAGCATGGTCAGCACCTGAAGCAACTGTTTCTTCGAAAGGATACAAGTCCACAATTACTAAGTCAATAGAGGGTATATCGTGCTCTTCAACAGCCACTTGATCGTCGGAAAGAGAACGGCGATGCAAAATGCCACCAAAAATTTTCGGATGTAAAGTTTTAACGCGTCCGCCCAAAATTTCCGGAAAATGAGTAATGTCCTCAACCGCCGTAACAGGAACACCTAGACCTTCAATGAAAGCTTGTGTACCACCAGTAGAATAGATTTGAACACCTAACTTATTGAGCGCGAAAATGATTTCGTCTAAACCATCTTTACTGTAAACACTAACGAGTGCGGATTGAATTTTTTTGTCGGACATGCGTTTTGAAATAAGGGCGCAAAGGTAGGGATTTGATAGGGAAAAGATTAAATAATTTCAGCTTATTCCTCTTAAAATTGAATTCGATAAGAAAAAATGAGTCCACTTTGAAAAGGAAGTTCGTCACGGCGAATCAACCAAAATCGACGCGGAGCGAATTTTGAACCGGTCCCGATCCGATAGCTATCGGAATAACTGTCTAGTGAGTCGTTATTCCATGACTTCAAATTTTCAAATTCCCCTTCGACTTCGCTCAAGGCATCGCCCATTCCCTCATTCCTCCTTCTCCTTCTCATCCTCATTCTCATTCTCCTTCTCCTTCTCCTTCTCATCCTCCTTCTCATCCTCATTTTCTTTTAATAACGTCTTGTCGCCCCCCCTCAAACAAAAACCAAAAACCAACGTTTTCATAAAAACAAAAAAATACAATTATGCAATACAACAATCTTGGTAAGTCTGGACTACAAATTTCACGTTTGTCTCTCGGTTCGTGGTTAACTTTTGGAAAACAAATTGGTGATGATGTCGCCGAAAAATTAATGGACATCGCCTACGAAAATGGCATTAATTTCTTTGACAACGCTGAAATCTATGCACGTGGCGAAAGCGAAAGAGTGATGGGTCGAATTCTTAAAAAGAAGGACTGGACAAGAGATTCCTACATTGTTTCCAGTAAAGTGTTTTTCGGTGCTGGCGGACAACTTCCAACCCAACGCGGATTAAGTAGAAAACACATTTTTGAGGCTTGTCACCAAGCTTTGGAGCGTTTTCAGTTGGATTATTTAGACTTGTATTTATGCCACAGAGCCGACAAACGAACGCCTATCGAAGAAACCGTTTGGAGCATGCACCAACTTATAATGCAAGGTAAAATCTTGTATTGGGGCACATCGGAATGGAGCGCACAAGAAATTATGGAAGCCCACGTTTTCGCTCGTCAAAATCACTTAATCGGTCCAGTTGTTGAACAACCTGAGTACAATATGTTTACGCGTCACAAAGTGGAAGTGGAGTTTGCTCAAATCTACAAAACCGTTGGACTAGGTACTACAATTTGGTCGCCTTTAGCATCAGGGATTTTGAGTGGAAAATACAACAATGGCTTCCCTGAAGGAACTCGTTTAGGAATGGAAGGTTTGGAATGGTTGAAGGACAAAAACTTAACAGAACAACGACTTACTGTTATTCGTCAATTGGCGGATTTGGCTGGAGAATTAGGTTTGAGTTTACCGATTATGAGTTTGGCGTGGTGCTTAAAAAATCAAGATGTAAGCACAGTGATTTTGGGCGCAAGTAAGGAACACCAACTAATTGAAAACCTTACCGCAATTGAAGCACAAGAAAAATTGACACCTGAAGTTATGGAACGCATTGAAGTTATTTTGGACAATCGTCCAGTTCATCCGACTGTTTATTTGTAAAAAGACAGTTTTTTAAATATTGCAGAAAAACAAAAAAGGGAAGTTTCAAACACTTCCCCTTTTTTTTACATGATAGCTCTAATTTTCTATTGCTTTTGTAACATAAGGACAGCGCCTCGAATTCTTAACAAGTAAGTACCCGTATGAAGATTGTCCATATTGATTTCGAACGATGTCGAATTTATTTTATCCTCAGAAATTAACTTTCCAGCCATATCAACTAACTCAAATTTCTCACTCAATAATTGCTCTTCCACTTGAATTTTAACGCTGTTTAAAACTGGATTTGGATGAGCGCTGAATAAAATGTTTCCGTTTTCGTTTAAACCAATTGTAAAATTCACACTAATCTCATCCGAAGCACTACAACCTGCTGCATTGGTAACGGTAACACTGTATGTGCCATTTTGAGAAACAGAAATTTCTTGAGTTGTTGCGCCTGTACTCCATAAATAAGTGGAAGAAGGATTTTGGGCGTTTAACACTATTGGTCCAACCACACCAGTAATATCATCACCTAAGTTTACAGTTGGCAATGGAGAAACGCTAACAGAAACGCTAACTGGTTCAGCACTACATTCATTTGCCGTGTAGTTAACAGTGTAAATCGAGTTATTGGTGGGTGAAACAGCAATGGAACTTGAAGTAGCACCATTTGGCGACCAAAGCCACTCACCACCAGGAACGTTCACGGTAGGGTTCAAATTTGCGGTTAGGCCTGAACAAATAGTTTGATTGCCAATAATAATAACAGGGATAGGATTTATAAGAACCGGAACTGTTTCAGAATCATTACAACCACCAGCGTTTGTTACGGTAACACTGTAGTTTCCAGAGGCATTAACCGTGATACTTTGAGTCGTTTCACCACTACTCCATAGGTAGGTATTTCCTGCGTTTCCAGCATCAAGTGTAATTGGCTCTGCACAAGTTGGTTCAGGTGTAGCAATATTTAGAACAGGTGCAGCATTGAAAACTGCTTGTGTAAATCCTCTCAAAGAACTACATCCTGGCGTTTCTGCCGCAGCGTAAAAAGAAGTTGTTTCTGTTAATACACCCGCATTGAAGCTTGAACCAGTACCAAGTGGGGTAGTTGAAGTGTTACTACTGTACCATGTAATAGTACCATTTGGTGCAGTAAGGGAAACAGTAGCTTCTTGTCCTTCACAGAAAGGGTAATTTTCACTGCCATTTGGAACCTCAAGAATTGGACAAAGGATATTAACAGTGTAATCTTCAACCTCACCTAAAAAATTTGGAAAATCTTCACATGCTCTATCCGCGGAAAGGGTATTTTCTCCTAATATGTCGTATGCCGCGCGAATTCTCATTTTCACTCCATTTACAGGAAGGGTAGTGCTAGGAATCGTTAAGGTTCCTGTGTGAACAGTATTTCCTGGAGAAGTTGCCACGCGCTCGGATGCTTCAAATTGACCGTCGCCATTAAGGTCAATCCAAATATGGAATGATTGAGGATAAAATGGTTCTCCCGAATAATATCCTACTTCCGCCGACCAGTTGTAAGTTGAACCTTGTCTTAGATTCCAATTTTGGATGGTGAAGTTGTTGTAACCATTTGTTCCACAGCCAGAATTACCAGTTGCAGGAATATTATCGAGTATAAAAATTTCAATATTGTCACCAAACGACGAACAATCATCAAAAGGAGTGCTGGATGTTGGGCATTGAGCAATTGAAAATAATGGAAGAGCTATTAGAGCCGTACCAAAGATTGTTGAAAGTAGTTGCTTTTTCATAGGCGTTGAATTTTTACGAAGTTAAGTTTTATTCACAAAAGTTCAAGGTAAAAATGATTTAGCGATGAAGAGGTGGTGGTAAACGCTTTGGAGGCAATAAAACTCTTTCAGCCAATTTATCTAATTTTTCTTGTTGCAGAGAATTGCACAAACCTCTGATTTTATGGAAATAATTGAAAGTCATTTCGTCAATCTTCATGTTTTTGCTAGCGATGTCCTGTAGGATTTCTTGGATTTCAAAATTGTTGTTGCTTTTTAACAAACGCAAAAGATTTTTTCGTTTTTCCCTGAGATGAGCGACTAAAACATCCTTTTCTTTAAAGTGTTGAATTTCCAAACTATCAACTGTTTTTTTTGCTGCTCCCTTTAAGTCTAAGACCTGTGAAATTTGCGGTCGTTTGTGGTGAGGTGGGTGGTGCAAGTCATGATTGGAATTCAATTTCCAAATCAAGGTACCATTAAATGCAATCAACAAAACAATCAATGTTTTATAAATCCAAAGCTTATTCATAATACCAAGCGATTAATGGTTCGGAATATTGGTTGGCTACCTGAGCAATTTGCTTTTCCTGTTTTTGATTGAACAGAAAAGCAACATTTATCAATACAAGGACCGTACACACACCAACAAAAACTTTTAATTCCCGTTGATTTCGTCGCCAAACTTTAGGAATATTTTGCCATTGTTGGATTTTCTCGTCACGTGGCGCAATTTCCTTCCATTCTAATTTTTTAAAAAATTCAAATTCGTTCGAATCCATATCTAGGTTTTTAGAAGTCATTTTTTGGTTTTTCTTTCGGTTCATCTTTTAATCTTTCCGAAAGTTTGATTTTTAATTGTTGCTTTGCTCGAAACATCAAGGATTCAACTGCTCCAAGTGTCGTTTCCATTATTTCACAGATTTCCGCATAACTTTTGTCTTCAAAGTGAAATAAGGTGTAAGCGATTTTTTGGTTTTCGGGCAATTCATCCAGGCATTTTAAAAGCATTAATTTTCGTTCATCTTCTAGAAGAAAATCATCTGGTTTTTTCTCTACTGAAATATTCAAGAAATCACTTATTGCCACAAACAAACCAAACCTTTTTTGTCGCGAATTAAAACGCTTGAACTCCGTACATTTGTTTACAGCAATTCGATATATCCACGTGGAAATGGAAGACTCACCTTTAAACTTTGGTAGAGAAACAAAAACGGTTGTAAAAACTTCCTGAGCAACATCTTCCGCGTCGGTTTTGCTTTGAAGAAGAAAAAAACAAGTTGAATACACTTTTGGTCCAAAATACTGAACTAAGCGTGCAAACTCACGTTCGTCACCTTTTTGAAGTAAGCTAATATTAAATTCCAAAACTATACCGTGTGATTTAGAATGTATTTCTCCGGAAAACTTGCGCAACTAGAAGAAAAATCTTCCATTTATCCATTCCGAATCGAGAACTGCATTGTGTTTTCTGTAGAACGATAGCGCGGGTTCATTCCATTCTAAAACCTGCCAATCCATTCGTTTTACACCTCTTTGTTTGGCGATTTCAACCACAGCTTCAAACAATTTTTCACCTATTCCTTGCCTGCGAAATTCAGCTTTTACGTAAAAATCTTCCAAGTATAAGCACGCTCCTTTCCATGTGGAATAATTGGTGAAATACAGGGAAAAACCAACCACATCACCGTCCAATTCTGCCACGATTGCATCACAGATTTTTTTGTCAAACAAGTCGATTTCTAGTTGCTCTGCGGTGTTAGTTACTTGCTCAGGGGCACGTTCGTATTCGGCTAATTCTCGAATCAATCCGAAAATTGCATTGACATCAGCTCTATTCGCATCCCTAATTATCATTGGCGAAGGGCATTCAAGTCGAAACGAACAGTGATCCCCGTTTTAATCGAACCTGTCACAAAACTTGTTTGAACACGCGGAATATTCAACGATTGGTCGTAGTAGAAAATCACCATTAAATGATCGGTAAGTTTGTAGTTCGCATCCAATTTGAAGCTAAAAGTTTGTTGTCCTGCTGTAGCTTGATTGGTGTTTTCTACCACTTTACGAATAACCGTTAAATTGTCGCGGTAGCTGAAGTTCAAGTTTACAATCAAGTCATTTTGTTTCACACGTTCGAAAGGCAATTTCAATTTTGGCACGTTCAACACAGTTCCAAAAGTAATTTCCTCGGTCATGTTTTCGGTAACTTGATTGTTTGCCAATGAAAGCGTTGCATCACGACTTTTCTTGTATTCGAAATTGGTGGTAAGTGTTTTCCCAAAAATTGTCCAAGTAGCAAGTACACCAATAAGCGGCGCAAATTTTTCAGAAATTCTCACATTTTGCAATTGCATTGGCGAAATGAAATTGTTGTTCAAATCCCTTGCGAAGGCATTTCCTGTTGCATCGACTTGAGCGTTGAGGTTCGTTTGCATTCCGTCAAGCGAGACAGTGGAGTTGTAACCGTGGTTGAGTTTGAAGGATTTCAAGAATTTCTGAGTGAATTTGAATTTCGTAAGTCCGTTGTAGTTCAAAGTCCAGTTTGGAACAGGAATATTTCTAACTGGATTAATGTTTCTGTCCGTCACGTCATTGTTGGTGTACGCGGTCAAGAAAGCACCTAAAACCACATCTTGTTGCGAACCGGAATATCCATCGTAGAATCCACTCGCGAGGGAAGAAGAATTAGCGTTTTTACTTCCAATCAATTGTGAAACTGCGGTGCGATTGTCTAACATATTTTGGAAAACTTGAGAGGTGTATTCGCGTCCGTTTCTCACGAAAGCTGTACCCCAAGTAACTGTTGAATAAGTCAAACGTGAAGTTTCAAATTTACTTTGACTTTCAAACGCATCAGTTAGAGAATTGTAGCGGTAAAATTCGCCTGAGTTAATACCGTAATTTCTGGTCAAATTCAAGTTGATATTCAAATCTCGGATAGGTTCTAAAGTTGCTTTTGCAGTGAGGTTGGAAGCATAAGTTGAAGTGAATTGTTTGTTAATGTTTTCATTGTAAACCAACCAATCGTTTTGACGCGACAATTCCGCAACATTAAAGTTATTTTGACGACCCCACACATCATAAGATTGTCTTCCAAAAGCAAAGCCAGCAAGTCCAAAGGTATTCGCATTCATACCAAGAACACTCGATTCTTCAGCAAAACCAGGCAACATTGTTCCGTTGTTAAGGGAATAAGTACCCGATATATTTCGAACGGTCATCAAAAGTCTGGCAGCAAAATCCAAAGCAGGTTTAACCGGTTCTTTTTCCTTTTTCTTACGCTCTTCCTCGCGTTCTTGCTTTTTCTCCCAACGTTTTTTCAAGCGCTCAAACTTTTTTAATTCCTTCGGAGTCATTTCGTCCAAAGGTTTCCACGGCTTGAATTCTTTTGGTGGGCTTTGCGGTGTGTTTGGTTTATTTGCATTTCCTCCCAAAGGACGAGCGGCAACAGACGCCATTCCCGTTTGGTTTGAGCTCAAAACTCTTTTAAGGAATGGTATTTTGTTGTACAGCGTTAGCATGTTACCAGTTGCGGTCATGGTTACTACTCTACTATTTTGAATCGTATTTCCGAATGCAGTTTGACCAAGTGGTGCACGTTGCCAGTTGTAAGTTCCAGAATATTTAATATTGGAAGACAACCAACTCGTTGCTGGAATTTTTTCGAAAGGGATGTTGTACTGAATGTTGTAGTTGTGTGTGTAATCCATCGTTCTACCAAAAGTTGCCATTTGCGAACGAATAGTGTCTCTAAATTCACGGAAACCCTCAGGATTATTTACCCTATCCACTCCATGATTTCCTTCTTCAAAAATAGCGCGGTTGTTTGCCGTAAACGTTGTTTTTAAATTTTTGGTGATGTCGTAGCCAATGGAGTAGTTACGATTCCAATCAAAACGTTTTAGGAAAATCGGTTCAAAATTCAATTCTGGAACGGTGATATTTCTGACGATTCTTTCATTGTAAATTCGCGAGTAATCGTTTGTAAATGCAATATTCTTTGGCATTAAGAAGAAGTTGGTCTCTCGTACAATTTTCAACCATTCCGATTTTTCAATCGCTTTCCACTTTTTAAACGGTTCGATTGCTTTTCCAGGGAAGGTGTAATTGTAGTTCAAGGCTCCTGTCCATGTTTTGGTTAAATCTTGTGTAATGTTGAAATCGCGGCGAAGGTTTTCAGCGTAAGCATACGTTGCGGACCAATTGGCTATGCTCCAGAAATGTGGTTTTGCTCCAGCTTTTGCTTCCTTTCGAACATTGGTAAAGTTGAATGATTTTCTCTCCGTAAAATCCTGACCTAATCTTTGACGCTCTTTTTTCGTTTCACGGTCGTAGCTCGCCAATTTGATGTCAGGATTGAACGGGTCAAACTCAGGGTTTATAATTCCTAATGAATAACCGTAGAAGAAAGGAAGCGAAACACGTGCTTGTTTTCCAAAAAACTGACCTAATTGCACCGTTGAATTCACGTCAACACCGATTTTTTGATTTCGTTGACGCTCCTGAACTCTACTTTCAACACTTCCCCAGTTAATTCCTGAATAGTTAGCAGAAGCATTGATATTGGCAAAGTCAGCTAATTGTAGTTGTGCTTGTCCAACGGCAGCGGAACCTCCATCACTCACAAAATCCGTTAATCTCAACTCATTCACCCAAATATGAGCACATTCTGCTTCACCGTCGTCGGGTTGCCAAATGTTGTTTGGATCATTTTTTAATGGATTTCGCACTCCAATCATGATGGTGCGCATTCCTTGTAAGTTCGGACTACCTTTAACCTTTATTTTTCGCTGGTTATTCGCAGGGTCGGTTTTAATAAATTCGGTGATGTAGGAAACGCCAGGGATTCCTTGTTCAATGTTCTTGTTGCGTTCTTTTTTCAGGTCGAGTAAATCCTCAAAAACGATTTCAACATTATTTCCTTCCGGCCAAATTGCTTCCGCACTTGAAGTTCCCCACTGCGTAACTTTCAACGGCAATTCGTACTCGTAGTAATTCTCAACATAATCAGTACCCAAACGAACGAATAAGCTCAACTCGTCATCCTGCAATTGGTTTTGCACAACGGATTCCGCGTGAACGAACATTTTCATTTTCTTGTATGTACGAACGTCGAATTGAACGTTTCTGTAAGCTGCTCTTGCGTCACCGTCTTGAATATTACAAACCTCTAAAACCAAGGATTGCTCATTCATTTGACGCTGGTAAACTTGTGAAGGGTCGATTTCGCGGATAATTCCAGGAGGAATTACATAATTAATGGGTTCACGTTGAGCGTTTTCTTCAACGTTTAAAGCTGCAATATTGAAAGTGGTAAGGTTTGGATCCGTTTGAACACTTAATCCAGGTTGATTCATGTCCAGCATGTAACGACGCCATTCACCGCGAATTAATTCCAAACGAGCGAAACGCAAAACAACCTCCTCGTCAAAGTTTTTCAAGAACATTCTCATGAAACGAATCGAGCGGAAATCCTGAATACCATTTACACGTTTTTCAAACTCCACAATCGGAATTTTAAATTGGTACCATACCTCTGTTTTGTTTCCGTTTTGATAAACTTGTTTGTTAGTGATGTAATTCTGTCCAACATTTTGCATATCATTTGGACGTAAACTAACGCGGTATTGGAAATAACTTTCACTTTCTGATAAGGTATTATCGGCGTTTATATCTTCAATATCTGGTAGGTTGGTTGCTTGAGTAGGATAACCTTGTGCATTCATCGCATTACTCATTTCTTGAGTCGGAGAGTTTCCTTCCATTCCATTGAAACGCTTATAACGCTGTAAAATATCCAAAGACTGCGCATCGTAATTATCATCTAAATAGTACGTGTAGTCATCATTGGAAGGGTCTGCAAGCAATTTATCTTTAGCTTCGTTTGATAGTAAAGGGTGGTTTTGTACCCAGTTTGCAAAATTATTGTAGGCATTTCTTTCGTCTTCTGAATTCCAACCATCAATACCAATATCTTGAAAAACACGAGATTGTTGGTCATTATCAAAAGCATTTACAACTACTTGTTGTGTTGAAACTCTTGCCCATGCGGTTGTATCCAGTTGATTTAAGTTTAAAGAATTTGGACCAGTAGGTAAACCGTTTTCAAAACTTCTTCTTGAATCAGGTAGAATGTCTTCCGAAATATTTCCGATATTGAAATACAAATCTCCACCCGAATGAGCAGAATTAGGGTTTACATTCTCGGCATCTTCATTGAACGGGTCAAGCACCCAAAATTGGATAAACTCAATATTTGCTAATTCAAAGTCATTTGTGGTGAGGGCACGCATGATTCCTCCCCAACGATTTTCTGGATTAATGAAATTTCCATCTGCGTCAACCGTGTTGGTTGTATCGTAGTTGTACATTCCACGCTCTTTCGGATAATAAGCCAAATCCAAAACGGCAACGTTAGGAATTGAACCGTATTGTAGCTGTAGATTAGGGAAAATGTCACGCTGATTCACCAAACGCATACGACTATCCGATAGCATTTGTGGGTTTTGTTTAATGTGTTGTGGCGTTAGTTGGTTCCCTTGATAAAAAATAGGGTCAATGGTGTACCATGCCAAATTTGAACGTCGGAAACCTGCCGATAAATCTTTTTTATTGCCCTCTGGAAATAAATCTGGTTGTCCTTGCGGAACGGAAGCCAAACGCCAAGCATTCATTCCTTTCAAATCTATTGCACTTTGACTCGCCTCAAAATCATCAATGTAAGATGTTCCTTCCTTGTTAATCGCTCGCGGCTGACCTGGAATTAAGTGTGCCACTTCGCCGTTTACCGATAAAGTGGACATTTGATTCGTTGAAATCACGGGCAATAAATCCACCAATTTTGTTAGGAAAGGGACATTAGTTCTGAAGGCAAAATCAGCACCGATGATATTATTCTTAAATGGTTCGCTTCCAAAATCCACTTTTTGAGTGACTGGTCGTTCCATCATTCGAACCCATGTTGCACCAACGCGGATGTTTTCGTTAAAACGGTAAGCATAACGACCTCCAACCATAGAACGAGCTTGGAAACCGAAAACCGAATTACTTTCTATCGAAACTTTTATTGGCGTATTGGATTCCAAAATCCCTGTGTTTAGAATTCGTACCAATCCCGACGCGTAGTCAACCGTGTAATCAACGCCCTCTGTTAAACGCATTCCTCCTGCTGTTACGCTCACTGCTCCCTGCGGTACATTCATCGCATTTAATGGAATACTTGAACTTACAGAAGATTGATATTCCCCTTTCAACATGAAGCGGTTTTTGCTAGGGATTTGTTGAGCAGCCGTCTTTGTGGAATCGTATAATTCGTAGAAAGAAACGCGATCTACAATTAGCGGCGAAATGCCTGCTTCGGTTAATTTTTTCGCTAAGGTTTTTCCAAAAGGTTCAATGGTTGAGAAGATTACACGTCCGTTTTTACGGTTGATTGTTCCTCCATTGTCCATTTTGTTTCCAACGATATTGAACGGCGCAAAATCAAAAACTCCATCCGCAAAAGGTTGGTTGTTTTGGTTGATTTTGTCCATATCCAACAAGGTCACAATTTGTTTTGTGTCAACTCCTGGAAGCGGAACAAAAGGTGCTAGAACTGAAGTTTCAGGGTTGTTGTACAACACATCAACTCTAAAGCCTTGCTGATCTACTTGGAACGCACCAATGGAGTAAACGTTTTTCATCATCAAATCCCAAATTTTGATGTTTGGGTTGAGTAATGTTGGTTTCAATAATTTTTGAATCAAGGCTTGTTGTCCACTTGCACCGTCAGTTGAAAATTCACCAACTTGGTAGGTTTGTCCGCGATAAGTGTATTCATAGGCCACCGAAAGCACCTCATCATTGTTTAGTGCTTGGTTTAAGGAAACGAATCCTAAAAGTGCGTTGTAGGTGTATTCACTTTCTGCCAATCGACGTGCATTTTCAACTTTTTCATATTCAATTGCTTGGTTGAACGGACCCGGTGAATTAACTTGAGAAGCAAGTGCGGTAACGGCATTATTAAAGCCTCTAACTAGAGGTTGATTTGCTGCCCAATCGTAAAGCCCATTGGCACTGTTTTGTGGAATTGGATTGGTAGAATAATTCCCTGGGTTACCTTGACAGTTTTGTTGTTGTGCTTCACCCAAATCGGCAAAAGCTAGAATATTTCTCGTGTTTTCGGTGTTCGCTGTTCGGTTGGTAACCCAAACTTCAATACGTGTAATGTACATCGTTGAGTTCACCACAGGAAGCGTGGACATCGCCGAGTCGTAGTTTTGTTGATGATAAAGGTTGAGGAAGTAGTGTTTATTTGCTTCGTAATTGTCTGCCGACATTTCAAATCGTTGAACTTGTGCTTTACCCGAAATATTGATTTCCGTTCTTTTTCCACGGGAAGAAGCAGCGATTAAGTCAACTGTAGCACGACCAAATTTAAGTTGCGTTTTAGCTCCGAAAAGGGTTTGCGAACCTTGTATGAGTGAAGTTGGCAAATCAAGTGCAACATTTCCTAAAGCTATTTTTTGGAGAATTTGGTCTTCATTTCCAGTGTGCTCAATTTTGGAAATATTCTCGAAGTCAAAAGTAGCGTTGGTATTGTACTTCATGTTCAACTTCATTTTCGTACCGATTTGTCCGGTAACGTCTAAGTTGATATTTTGATTGAAGTCGAAACGCGTAATTCGACGTTGACGCATCGGCAGCATTGGGTTGTCGTAACGCGAGTGATTCGCACCCAATGAAACTTCTAAATTTCCTCCTGGAATAATTTTGATTTCATCCGAACCAAAGAAATTTTCAAAGACCTTACTTCCAATTTTAATAGGCAATTCAAAAGTGCGGTTTTCAGAGCTTTCTTCCTCGATTAATTCTTGCCAGTCAAGGGTTTGAGACTTTTTCTCTTGATACTTAATGTATTCATCCAAAGTCATCAAGGACGGATTTCGGAAAGGCAAACCGTTGCCGATAGTTTCTACAAATTTGTACATACCCGTATTTGGGTCGTAAATAATTTGTTGTTGTAAATTGGTTGGGTCACCCAAATCAAAACTTTGCGGTAGATTTTGATAGGGATTTAAAGGATTGGTAATGGGAAACGGAAGGTCGGGATTGGTTTGCGCGAAAAGTTCGAAACCGAACACCACCAACACAAGAAGTGTTAGAAGGTGCTGTAACGACAATCCTAAACGGTATAAGTTGTTGATTCTGAGTTTCATTTTAATTACAGGAGCTTCAGCGCTTCTTTGATTAATTGCTCTACTGATTGTTGTCCGTTGTCAATTCTGTCAAGGACCTTTTCAGCTGCTTTTTTATCAAATCCAAGCGAAGCTAAGGCAGTTAACGCATCAAATCTATTCGTATTGTTTTTTGAACCTACATTTTCTGTCTCGGCACTGAATTTTAACACTTTCCCTTTCAGGTCGATGATCACACGTTGTGCGGTTTTGGCACCAATACCTTTAATGGATTGTATGGTGCGTACATCTTCCGTTTGGATCGCTTGTGCAACTTCTCCTGGAGTAAGCGAAGAAAGCATAATCATTGCGGTATTAGGACCAATTCCCGAAACAGAAATCAAAAAATTGAACATTTCTCTTTCTTCTTTCGTGGCAAATCCATAGAGTAATTGCGCGTCTTCACGAACAATGAACTGGGTGTAGATTTTTACAGCTTCATTGTCGCCTAACTGCGAAAAAGTGTTCAATGAAATTTTTACTTCGTATCCAACTCCGCCACAATCAATCACTAATTCAGTTGGATTTTTTTCGACCATTCGGCCGTTGAGCATACTAATCATCCTACTTATTTGTTTTGTGCGTCTATTACCGCGATTTTTACCATGTTTACAATTTCCCTAACGGATGAACCCAATTGGAGTACGTGAACTGATTTTTTCAAACCTATTAAAATTGGACCAATCGCATCGCCGTCTGTTACTTGTTGTAAAAGTTTATAGGCAATATTTCCCGATGAAAGATTGGGGAAAAGGAGTGTATTTACTTGTTTTCCTGACAACACAGAGAAATCAAATTTTTCTTCCATCAAGTCGCTGTTCAACGCAAAATTGGCTTGTATTTCACCGTCAACGATTAAGGTTGGGTGCTGTTCGTGTAACAGTCGTACAGCTTTTGCCATTTTCTCAGAATCCGGACCAGGCGATGAACCAAAATTGGAATAACTTAACAAAGCAATTTTTGGAACAACTTTCAACTTTCTAATGAATTTCGCAACATTGAATGTGATTTCTGCGATTTGCTCTGCTGTTGGATTGAGATTAACAGTTGTGTCTGCCAAGAAAAGTGGACCTTTTTTAGTATTCAAAATGTACAATCCTGCAACGGTTTTCACGTCTTTTTGCACACCAATTGTTTGAATTACTGGTCGAACGGTTGAACGATAACTTCTTGTTAAACCCGTAATCATTGCGTCGGCATCCTCTCTATCCACCATCATTGCACCGAAATAATTTCGTTCCCGCATGATTTGTGTGGCTTCAAAAGCTGTAAAACCTTTGCGCTTTCTTTTCTCAAAAAAAGCCATTCCATAAGACAAACGTCGTCTTTCTTCCTCTTCTGATTTTGGATCTATGATTTTCACTTCTGGAAGGTCAATGGAATATTCCTCCATCAAATCCAAAATGCGCTGACGTTTTCCAAGTAAAATCGGAATCGCAACACCTTCATCGTATGCAACTTGTGCCGCTTTCAATATTTTAATGTTGTCTGCCTCCGCAAAAACTACCGACTTCGGTGCAGATTGCGCTTTTGTGGTAATGTTGCGCATTAATTTGTTGTCCAAGCCCAAACGACTCTTTAACTCGTTCTCGTAGGCAGTCCAGTCAGTTATTGGTTTTCTTGCTACTCCTGAATCAATTGCCGCTTTTGCAACAGCAGGAGCAACATAATATATCAATCTTGGGTCGAGAGGTTTTGGGATAATTTGTTCGCGTCCGAAAGAAATATTTTTTCCACCGTAAGCCTCAATAACTTCCTCTGGAATAGTCTCTTTGGCTAATTCAGCAATTGCTTTAACGGCAGCCAATTTCATTTCCTCATTGATAGAAGTTGCCCTCACATCCAAAGCGCCTCGGAAAATGAATGGGAAACCAAGAACGTTGTTCACCTGATTAGGATGATCTGAACGTCCCGTTGCCATGATAATATCTTTGCGTACAGAAGTCGCTTCCTTGTATGAAATTTCAGGTTCTGGATTCGCCAAAGCAAAAACAATCGGGTCATTTGCCATTGCCGCAATCATTTCTTTAGAAACAAGTCCGGCTCTTGACAAACCTAAAAACACGTCTGCATCTTTGAAAGCGTCTTCAAATGAAACAGCTTCATCGTGATTCGCGAAAAAGGTTTTTAATTCGTCCAAATCGGTTCGTCCACGGTGAATTAAACCTTTTGAATCGAACATATAAATGTTTTTCAAATCGGCACCGAGTGCATGGTAAAGTTTGGCACAAGAAAGCGCCGAAGCACCGGCTCCGGAAACCACGATTTTAACTTTTCCAATTTCTTTTTCGGCTAATTCCAACGCATTCGAAAGAGCCGCCGAGGAAATAATTGCCGTTCCGTGTTGGTCATCGTGCATGATTGGAATATCCAATTCTTCCTTCAAACGTCTTTCAATTTCAAACGCTTCGGGTGCTTTGATGTCTTCCAAATTAATTCCACCAAAAGTTGGCGCAATTGCTTTTACGGTTTGAATAAAAAGTTCAGGATCTTTCGCGTCCACTTCAATATCAAAAACGTCGATGTCGGCAAAAATCTTGAAAAGCAATCCTTTTCCCTCCATAACTGGTTTCGATGCTTCTGGACCAATATCTCCCAAACCAAGTACTGCGGTTCCGTTGGAAATTACAGCAACGAGATTGGCTTTGCTTGTGTATTTATAGACATCTTCCTTATTTTCAGCGATTTTCAAACAAGGTTCAGCAACACCTGGAGAATACGCAAGTGACAAATCACGTTGAGAGGCGTAGGGTTTTGTTGGTACAACCTCGATTTTTCCTGGTTTACCAGATGAATGATAATCGAGGGCGTCTTGTTTTCTAATTTTTGGCATTTAATAAATTGAAGGGCGCAAATATAATGAAAGGAAGTGGGGGAGTGAGAGAGAAGAGAGAAGAGAGAGGAGAGAAGAGAGCGTCGCCGAATGGTGTAGTCCTGATAACTATCGGGAGAAAAGTGAAGGTTTTCTCATTCAAACGAAGCGTATGAATTTACCATCTGCAATGGAATCTTCTACCAATTGTGACACATTATTTCGCTTAAAAAATAATATGTGGTAGAATGACAACACGATATTCGATACAATTTGAATCCTCCTCGGTGCAGACATTAAATGTCATCAACGATATTATTTCTTCTTCTGATTATCCAATTTATAAGACAACCCAACACCCAGCACAGATTTGAATTGCGTTCTCGGACCGACATTTCCATTGACATCACGAATTTTTACATCGTCGTCGTAAATTAAATTCCATTGTAAAGATGTTGATATTAACGAGTTGACGCGCATCAAAATCATCAATTCCGCATTGATATCAATGTTTTGTGGGTTGTTCAAATAATTGCTAAAGAATTCCCAAAGCGAACGTAATTCAATGTTTTTCGCCAATTTTTGGTTGTAACGTATTTTGATGTAAGACCCAAATTCATTCCTTACTTTTTCACCAGGAGAAACCCCAAAAGCACCCACATTGGACAGCGAATCGTCGAGTACATAAGTTGTTTTGGAGGATAAAGGAGAAACTAAAACCTTAAAGTTGTCATTTTTGGCGTATTCCACCCCAAGAGCAAAGTTCATATAACCAGGTGCCATAAAGGAAGAAACTTTTACTGAATCATTCGGATACACAAAACCAGGTGCCATTTGCGTTTTGAGTACGCCAACAAATGTCAAGAATAATTTTTTCTGAAATTCGTATCCAAATGAACTTAAAAAGTCAAATCTGTCGTCTGTTTTTTGTTCACGAAGTGCTGCTTTTTTATCCAAATAGCGAATCCCTCCAAAGGCAATTGTTAAATCACTGTTCCATTTTAATCGATTCTTGTTGTAATTCGCATTCGCACTAACCGAACCCAACAAAGCAATATTATTTCTACCTCCTGCATTCCAATTGACAAAAGAATTTTGTGTTCCCGTCAACGTGTAAAGCGAACTCAATTTCCAAGGTTTTATAGAATCTTTAAAAGTTTGTGAAAACACTGTTTGACTTATCAGTAAGCCCGCTAATAAAAACTTAATTTTACCGACCTATTTTTTTTCGGGCAAAACTATGAAGCTCAATATTACGATTTTTTCAGTATTCGTTTTTCTTTCCACATTTTATTGTGATTCGCAAATAACGGATTATAGTAAGTTGGATGCTTGGGCAGTTACTCCAAACAAATCTCCAGCTATTCTGAACGACTACATCAAAGATTCTACACTTATTCAAAATGTGGATGTTTTTTATGTTTATCCAACCTTATTCCTCGACAAAAATGACCAACGTTGGAACATTCCACTTTCGGACGAAGAACAAAGGAAAAAAGTGGTCGAAAATGCGGTTCGTTTTCAATCTTCTGCGTGGGCCGAAGCGGGAAGGTTATTTGTTCCTTTTTACCAACAAGCCCATATTCGTTCCTACAGATTAATAGATGAAGGTGGAAGAGATGCTCTTTTGAAAGCATATACCGACGTTCGAACTGCCTTCGAATATTACTTGAAACACCACAACAATGGAAGACCAATTATTTTAGCAGGACACAGTCAAGGAGCAACGCATTTAACCCTTTTGTTGAAAGATTATTTTGACAACAAACCATTACAAAAACAGTTAGTCGCAGCATATCTGCCAGGAATTGGAATTACTGAAGAAGACTTTGAAAATTTGTGTTTGATGACGAAAGCAAATGAAACCGGTGGATTTGTATGTTGGAACACGTTCAAAAAGAAAATCAATCACGAAAAGTACGATAAATGGTACAAGGGAAAAGCAGTCGTGAATCCTGTCACATGGGATTTATCACAAAAAGCACCACGCACAAAGCACAAAGGATTTCTCTTTTCGAATAATAAAGTGTACAAATCTTCTTTCAATACCCATTTAATTGATGGGGCAATTTGGATAAGCACGCCTCATTTTCCTTATCGCTCAATGGCTTGGACAATGGATGATTATCATATTGGCGATGTGAATTTATTTTGGGAAGATATTCGTGAAAACGCCAAACTACGGGCTAAAACATACATTAAAAACAATGGCAAATAAGCACAATTTCCCTTTTGAAATCAGAGGTTTAGAAAGTACAAAAAGTAAATTCTATCGACACGGATTTAATGTTTTTCCTTCCTTTAGAAGAAGCGGAGGTCGCGTTCAGTTTATTTCGGCTGATTGGCGTGAAATGGTTGTTTCCCTTAAATTGAAATGGTCAACTCGAAATATTGTGGGAACCGTTTTTGGAGGAAGTATTTACGCGTCTGTTGACCCGATTTTCATGTTTCAACTCATGCAATTGTACGGCAAAAACTATGTGGTATGGGATAAAGCCGCTTCTATCCGATTTCTAAAACCCATAAAGAAAAAAGTGTTTTGTCGTTTTTTAATTACCGATGAAAACCTTGCTGATATTGAAAATCAGTTGAACAAGGAAAAGCGTGCAAACTTAGATTTGATTTGCAAATTTGAAGACCACGACGGAAATATTTATGCTGAAATCACCAAAACTTTATACGTCGCTGAAAAGGATTTTTACAAACAACGACTTCTGGAGAAACAGAAAAGTTAGGAGCGTATTTCTTAAAATGCAACGACATATTCACTGAAATACCCTTTCCTCACCAATTTTTAAGATATTTTTGTTTCCGATATGGCACAAGACAAAAACCAAGATTTACTAGACAGAAGAGCTACCTCCAAATTAGGTGGCGGAATCGAAAGAATTAACAAACAACACCAACAAGGTAAACTTTCAGCAAGAGAACGTGTTACGGTTTTACTGGACGAAAACTCCTTTCAGGAAATTGGTGCATTCGTTGAACATCGCGCAACTGCTTTTGGACTGGACAAACAACGCTTCCCGGGTGATGGTGTAATTACAGGTTTTGGAACAATTCACGGTCGCTTGGTTTATGTGTTTTCTCAAGATTTTACAGTTTTAGGAGGTTCACTTTCCGAAACGCACGCCGCTAAAATCTGTCGAATCATGGATTTAGCGATGAAAAATGGTGCTCCTGTTATTGGTTTGAACGATTCGGGAGGTGCGCGAATTCAAGAAGGTGTTGTTTCTTTGGCGGGTTATGCCGATATTTTTTTCCGCAATACACGAGCTTCTGGTGTGATTCCGCAAATATCAGTAATTATGGGTCCTTGTGCCGGTGGAGCTGTTTACTCTCCCGCTTTAACCGACTTCATTTTCATGGTGGAGGAAACTTCTTACATGTTCGTAACTGGTCCAAATGTGGTGAAGACCGTTACCCACGAGGAAGTGACGTCAGAAGATTTGGGTGGCGCAAAGGCGCATGCAGAGAAATCAGGAGTCAATCATTTTATCGCAGGAAATGACGTAGAGGCCTTGAAAAAGGTACGAGATTTATTGACTTTCTTGCCACAAAACGCTTACGAACAAGCTCCATTAACAACCGTATTTGATTTCAACCCTTCCAAATTAGATCAAATTGGAAAAATTCTTCCTGAAAACGTAAACATCCCTTACGACATTCGAAAAGTAGTAGAATGCGTTGTGGACGATGCTTCGTTCCGCGAAGTTCAAGAAGATTTTGCAAAAAATATCGTTGTTGGATTTGCACGTATTGAAGGTCGTTCAATTGGAATTGTTGCCAACCAACCTGCTGCTTTGGCTGGTGTGTTAGATATTGATTCTTCGCGAAAAGGAGCGCGATTTGTTCGTTTCTGTGATTCGTTTAATATTCCACTTTTGGTATTTGAAGACGTCCCTGGGTTTTTACCAGGCACTGATCAAGAATGGCGCGGCATCATTACCCACGGCGCGAAATTGTTGTACGCTTTTTCAGAGGCGACTGTTCCTAGAATTACAGTCATTACGAGAAAAGCTTACGGTGGCGCATTCGACGTGATGAATTCCAAAAGTATCGGTGCCGACTTAAATTTTGCATGGCCAACAGCCGAAATTGCGGTAATGGGCGCTAAAGGTGCTGCGGAAATTATCTTCAAACGCGAAATTGCAAGTGCGGAAGATTCACAAGCGAAATGGTTGGAAAAAGAAGCGGAATATGCGGAAATGTTTGCTAATCCTTACCGTGCGGCAGAAAGAGGAATCGTTGATGATGTGATTTTACCGGCTGAAACCCGAGAAAAAGTTATCGCAGGATTCAAAATGTTGGAGAAAAAGGCAGAAACTTTACCTCAGAAAAAGCACGGGAATATTCCACTTTAATAGCGCAAATGGAAGCCCAAATTACCATTTTCGACTTTTCTCCACATTTGTTTTGGGACGTGGACAAAACCAAGTTGGATTTTGAGAAAAACAAAGAACAAATTGTTTATCAAGTAGTTGAGTATGGTTTAATGCACGATTGGTTACTACTGCAAAAAGTTTATCCTCCTGAAAAACTAAAAGCAATAGCCACAAGTTTACGTGCTCTGGATAAAAAAACCTTATCTTATTTAGCACATCACTTTAATATTGAAAAAACGGAATTTAGATGTTATACCGAAAGTCAGTCTCCGCAGAACTTCTGGAACACTTAATTTCTCGATTCGACAAAAACTTTTTCCTTTATTTCAGTTTAAAAATGATTGGTCTTAGTAATCTTGAACGCAACAATTCGTCGTTCAATTCCGCAGGTTTCCATTTAGGCATTGCCTCTAAAACTCTTAAAGTTTCTTTTTCCATGGACAAATAACCAGCGATACCCTTGTTTACCCTAATATTGCTAAGTGAACCGTCTTTTTTTACAATAAATTCCAAATATATTCTACCCTCAAAATTATCGAACAACGCGTCTTTCGGGTACTTCAAATTGTCATTGATGAATTTTAAAAGCTCTTTTAGTCCTATTGTAAATTTTTCCGAATTTATCAGTGTTCAGCTAAATTGAGTGTTGGGAACAGTATTACAGAGAATACCTAGAAAAAAAGTAAAATTCAAGTTGATATGAGAGCAGTATAAATCCCCGCTGCTTCTAAACTATTCTTCAAGCATCATCGTTAAGATTCCTCAAAACATCCAAAATGTGGGGCGATTGGCTCAGATTAATTTAACATTTGTTTGGATAAAAAAGGAAAACTCATCGAACACAAGCACATTTATCTTGTTTAAGTTTCATTCGTTAATCATTAAACAAAAAAAGATGAAATTGAATTACTTTAAAATTTCTGTTCGAAAGATTGCGCTTTCCTTCGGATTAATTTTGGCCACTCTTGGGGTCAATGCGCAGACTAATGTTTATGACGACATTATTAATCAAAGTCTAAATCACACTTATTTGGCAGCAGCAATTCAACAGCAAGGTTTAACGGGTGCTTTACAAGACCCAAATGCTACTTTGACAGTTTTTGCGCCAACAAATGCCGCATTTGATCAATTAGCTGCAGCTTTAGGAACGGATATCGCAGGTGTTTTGGCGCTACCAAACCTAACTGATGTTTTGTTGTACCACGTCGCAGGCGCAACAGTTCCCTCAACAGCTTTAACTAACGGTCAGTTGGTTCAACCATTATTTGCTGGTAATACCATCAAAATGACTGTTGGTACAGGAGGTGTTTATGCTAATCACGCAATGGTTACTACAGCGAATTTAACGGCTGATAATGGTGTGGTTCACGTAATCAACAAAGTGATTTTATCGAACTCAACAGTAGTTGATGAAATTCTTGCAAACGGTTTAACAACACTTGCAACCGCAGCTATTCAACAACAATTATTACCAGTGTTGACAGATCCTTTTGCAACGTTAACTGTATTTGGTCCAAACAACGCAGCATTTGAAGGAGTTGCTACAGCATTAGGGGTTCAGGTTCCTGATTTACTTGCTTTACCTAATTTAACCGATATTTTAACTTACCACGTTTTAGGAACTGTTGCAAACAGTGGTGATGTAACCAATGGTTTGATTGTAGAACCTTTGAGTACAACAAATACGTTGAAATTTACAAGAATGATAAACAATAACGTGTTTGTGAACCAAGCACAAGTTATTGATGCAGACAATTCCGCTTCAAACGGAGTTCTTCACATTATTGATAAAGTTGTATTACCGGTTGAAACGGTTGCAGATAAAGCAATTGATGGCGGTTTTTCTACTTTAGTTACTGCCGTTGTTCAAGAGCGTTTATTACCAGCATTAACGGATCCATTCTCTACTTTAACAGTATTTGCTCCAACAAATGCAGCATTCGACGCCTTAGCAACTGCTTTAGGAACAAATATCAATGGTTTATTGGCTCTACCAAATTTAGGTGAGGTATTGAAATATCATGTTCTAGCGACGGAAGTTCCTTCTGTTGGTGCTACAAACGGTGCTATCGTTTCTCCACTTTCAACATTGAATACCTTGAAAGTTACAAGAACTACAGCGAATGAGGTATTTATCAATCAAGCACAAGTAACATCAGCAGATGTTGAAGCTGACAATGGTGTTGTTCACGCAATCAACGAAGTTTTATTACCAGCTGTAACGGTGGTAGATAGAGCTATTGCAGCTGGATTTACTTACTTAACAACAGCATTAATACAAGAGCGTTTATTGCCTGTTTTAACAGATCCTTTGGCTACTTTCACTGTATTTGCTCCAAACAACGAGGCTTTTGAAGACTTGGCTAGTGCTTTGGATCTTGAGGTTGCTGATTTATTGGAATTGCCAAATCTTTCTGAGATTTTAAAATACCACGTTCTTGGTACAGAAGTTTTATCTGCTGCTGTTTCTAATGGAGCTATTGTTTCTCCACTCTCTCCATTGAACACATTGAAATTGACCAGAAAGACAAGCGGTGAGATTTTTGTAAATCATGCAGAGGTTATAACAGCGAATGTTGACGCTGATAACGGAGTGGTTCATGTTCTTGATGCAGTTGTTCTACCAATAGAAACAGTTGTAGATGTTGCGATTGACGGTGGTTTCACTACTTTAACACAAGCGGTGGTTAAAGCTGAGTTATTACCTGCTCTTACCAATCCGTTAGAAGCATATACAGTATTTGCACCAACAAACACTGCGTTCAACAACCTTGCAACGGCTCTAAACACTGATTTGAATGGTATTTTGGCTTTACCAAATTTGGCTGATGTACTTTTATACCACGTTGTTGATGGTGTAGTTGAGTCAACTGATTTAGTGGCTGGTCCTGTTGAAACATTGAACGGTGATGACATTATCGTATCTTTGACAGGTGGTGTGAAAATCAACAATGCAAACGTAACTCAAGCAGACGTTGAAGCAGATAACGGAATCGTTCATGTTATTGATGCGGTTTTACTTCCAGGTACAGCAAGTTTAACTGAAAACGGTATCCAAGCTTTGGTTGCTTATCCAAATCCAGCAATTGATGTACTTACAGTTAAAGGTATCGAAACTGGAAACTACGAAATTGTAAACATGATGGGTTCAGTTGTTGCGAAAGGAAATTTCAACAACGACATCAATGTTGCACCTTTAACAGAAGGAAATTACATTTTAAAAATCACTAACGACAATCAATTATTCCAAGGTCGTTTCGTGAAGAGATAAAAATTGCGAATCAGCTTCGCCAATAAGTTGATTGATGAAAAACCGTCGTTACGAGAAATCGTTCGGCGGTTTTTTACTTTTTGCTCGTTTTTGTGTTCACCAACAAAATTCCTCCCAACACCACCAACACAGAAAGAACTTGACCAAGAGCAATCGTTTCTCCGAAATAAGTTCCAATAATTACTGCTACAATCGGAATGAAATAAGTGACGCTACTCGCAAATAAGGTGGAGGACATTCTTATGATTCCGTTGAAAAGAAATACAGCTAGTGCAGTTCCAACTAAAGCCAATACGGAAATATAACCAAAGGCACTCCAAGCTTGTGGGTGTGTTTTTATTACGGTAATAGTATCAAATAGGAAAAAGGAAACTAATGCTGGTAGAAAAACGATTAAAAATGCCATAGACGTAATGGTAACGGGTTGATAATGTTGTAATTTGTGTTTGATGGTATTCAATGAAACGCCGTAAAGGAAAGTAGCTAAAACAACTGCCAAAACATGTACTAATCCAGCTTTGGTATCTAGTCCTTTTCCTGCCCAAACCAGCAAAATAATTCCTACAGTTGCGACAATTGAACCGACAATTTGCCGTGAGGTCAATTTTGTCCCAAATACAATCCAACCAATTCCCATGGTGAAAATTGGTGTAAAACTGTTCAACATTCCTGCAAATCCAGAGGAAATACCCGTTTCAGAGTAAGTAAACAAAAACGCGGGAATCAAATTTCCACAGAAACCAACAACGGCAAAAAACAACAAATCCTTCCAAGCAACAATTTTTCTCACCGACCGCAAGGCAAACGGAAGTAAAGCAATTGAGGCCAACAACATTCGTAAAGCTGCAACTTGTGGCGCACTAAAAATGGGTTCATGCTCCTCGGTAAACATTCCTTTTTTCATCAGGATAAAAGAACTTCCCCAAATACATGCGAGCAACAGCAGTAAAATCCAACTTTTTAAAGTTTGTGTCATGGCGTAAAAGTAGGTAGATTGGCAAAAGGATAAGATTTAAAATCAGGCATCAAGTATTAAAATCGGAATGACTTCATTCATACAGGAATGAATTTCAGTAATTCCCCCAAAAAAATCAATTTTTAAGGTACATTGATTGTTATTCAAAATTTAGAATTCCGATCAATTCTTAGTGCTAAAATTGACTTTAACAATTGTTGAAAAAACACGATTTTAATAAAGTATTAATCCCCTATTCTTCCCTCGAGTTGACTATCTTTGTTCGCTTAATTTTTTGAGTAAAATTTTAATTACGATTATGTCAGAAGAAAGAAAAGACAATTATTCCGCGGACAATATTCAGGTTCTCGAGGGTTTAGAAGCGGTGCGTAAGCGTCCTGCAATGTACATCGGGGATGTTGGTGTTAAAGGCTTACACCACCTTGTTTATGAAGTTGTTGACAATTCCATTGACGAGGCTCTTGCGGGATATTGTAACAATATCAAAGTTTTTATCAATGAAGATAATTCAATTACCGTTGTTGATAACGGTCGTGGTATTCCAACGGCGATGCACACTAAGGAGAAAAAATCTGCTCTTGAAGTAGTAATGACCGTTTTGCATGCTGGTGGTAAATTTGACAAAGACACCTACAAAGTTTCCGGTGGTTTACACGGTGTTGGTGTTTCTTGTGTGAATGCCTTGTCTATCCATCTAAAAGCAACTGTACGCAGAGAAGGAAAGATTTTTCAACAAGAATACAGCATTGGTAAACCGTTGTATGATGTGAAAGTGGTTGGAGAATCAACTGAAACGGGTACAGAAGTTACGTTTAAACCAGATGGAACTATTTTTGAATTCACGGAATACAACTACGATACACTTGCCGCAAGAATGCGTGAATTGGCATTTTTGAACAAAGGTATCACCATTTCTTTAACCGATTTACGTCAATTAAAAGAGGATGGAACGCACGTTTCAAACACTTTCCACTCTGAAGGTGGTTTGCGTGAATTTGCTCAATACTTGGACAGAAACCGCGAAGCTTTAATTAGCGATGTGATTTACTTTGAAGGAGAGCGTGAGAATATTCCAGTGGAAGTTGCCTTAACATACAACACCTCTTACACCGAAAACATTCAAGCTTACGTAAACAACATCAATACGCACGAAGGAGGAACTCACCTTTCAGGGTTTAGACGTGGTTTAACGAATACTTTAAAAAAATACGCTACCGACTCAGGAATTCTTGCGAAAGAAAAAATTGAGATTGACGGTGATGATTTCCGTGAGGGATTAACTGCCGTTGTTTCGGTGAAAGTACAAGAGCCTCAATTTGAAGGACAAACTAAAACCAAATTAGGAAACAGAGAAGTTACTGCACCTGTTAGTCAGGCAGTTTCTGAAATGCTTTCAGCTTATTTAGAAGAACACCCTGCTGAGGCAAAATTGATTGTTGAAAAGGTAATTCTAGCTGCTCGTGCACGTCATGCTGCAAGAAAAGCACGTGAGATGGTTCAACGTAAGAATGTGTTGACAGGTTCAGGTTTACCAGGAAAATTGTCCGATTGTTCTGAAAAAGACCCTGCACAATGCGAGATTTACTTTGTTGAGGGAGACTCGGCGGGTGGAACTGCGAAACAAGGTCGCGACCGTCATTTCCAAGCAATCATGCCATTAAGGGGTAAGATTTTGAATGTTGAAAAAGCAATGCAACACAAAATCTTTGAAAACGAAGAGATTAAGAATATCTACACTGCGCTTGGAGTTCGAATTGGAACAGAAGAAGATTCAAAAGCGTTGAATTTGGAAAAACTTAGATACCACAAAATCATAATCATGTGTGATGCCGATGTTGATGGTTCACATATTGAAACGTTGATTTTGACATTCCTTTTCCGATACATGAAAGAATTGATTGAAAACGGATACGTTTACATTGCTACCCCGCCTTTGTACCAAGTTAAGAAAGGAACGAAAGCAGAATATGCATGGAATGAAGACCAAAGAGATCGCTTGATTCAAGAATTGAAAGGCGCTGGAAGCGAGTCCTCAGTAAACGTTCAACGTTACAAAGGTTTGGGTGAGATGAACGCGGAACAATTGTGGGATACAACTATGAATCCTGAAACAAGAACTTTACGTCAGGTTACAATAGAAAATGCAGCTGAATGCGATCAAATTTTCTCCATGTTGATGGGAGATGATGTTCCGCCTCGTCGCGAATTCATTGAAAGAAATGCGAAATATGCGAAAATTGACGCTTAAGCAGTTGATTTGATTTAGAATTAAAAAAGCGACAAGTGATTGTCGCTTTTTTTTTTGGCATTTCTATTTGTAAAGAATTACTTTTTACAAGTGTTTATCCCCAAAGGCAGATAAAGTGGACAGAAACTCACAAAAGAAGTGAGTACAAATACAGCTGCTAGGACGAGTAGAATTATTCCTAATGTGCCAGTAACGACATTTGTAAGGTTAAGGGTAATTAAAACAAGCGCCACTGCAATGCGAATCGCTTTGTCAGTTGTTCCCATGTTTGCTTTCATAAAAATAGGTTTAGAATTTAAGGTAAAGTAAACTCTTTAATTTTAAATGCGAATCAAGAGTTAAATTGCTAAGTAAATGAATGCTGATGCAATTTTTCCGAATACATGAACAAGTAATCCTTTTGTAGATCTTACTTCACTAGCATTTTGAATACCTGTTTTCCTATT
>Ga0169931_10002038_pt1 | contig 33189 bp, 21 predicted proteins | sample Kivu_15m_20L_FD_129675 | JGI IMG/M metagenome (GOLD analysis project Ga0169931, IMG submission 129675) | Freshwater microbial communities from Lake Kivu, Western Province, Rwanda to study Microbial Dark Matter (Phase II) - Kivu_15m_20L... | ecosystem: Environmental > Aquatic > Freshwater > Lake...
TTATTATTATTATTATTATTATTTTTATTATTATTATTATTATTATTATTATTATTATTATTATTATTATTATTATTATTATTATTATTATTATTATTATCAGTTTTATGAGTATTATTAAAATCAGTACGAATTGTATTATATTCGTTATATTGTCTTTTGTCACTTTCAGAAGAGACAGATTCAGTACGTTTTATAGATTCTTTGATAGATTTTAGTCTATCATTTCTAGTAGACGATACACTTGATTTAGATGATTTAGATGATTTAGATGATTTAGATGAATGTGATTTTTTATGTTGTTTATCACTATGAAAACCAATATCAGATTCTGGTTCTTGAATTTCGCATAAATTACTTTTTTCTGTATCGGTATCATTATTTTCTTTAAATGTTTTGACAGTGATTACTTTGTTTATAGGTTTAATTTTATTTGGATCAGCAAGTAGACTAAAATTATATTCAGTGCTAGAAATAGATGATCGTTTAGTAGATATAGATTGTGCCATATATAGTTTAATTTAATAATAGTAATAAGAAAGATTTTTGATATTTGATACGCAAATAAGTAAACTATAATATAAATAAATGTCATTGATTACAAAAGTTTATAAGTGGAGATGGTACTATAAATTCAGGTTTTGGCATTAATCTCATAATACTATCTCTAGTAATATTAATTGGAATTATACAATTTTCATTGTATGTAATTTGATGCCATATAGCAAATAATATTACTAATATAATTATACATATTAATATTTTTTTCGTATTTATTTTTTTACTATTATATTTATTACGTTTTATAGATAAATATATTTTTTTCATATAATTCATCTTATACTAATTATTATATTTATAATTTATAAAAAAAATAATTTCATCATGTCAAATATTATAATGGAAGATAACATTAGAATATATGGATTTGATCAAGAATTTTTCAAACCACAAAATTATGCTAAATTACCTGTTATTGGTTGGTTTTTTCGACGAAAATTAGGTATGATAATAATAATAATATTATTGTTAATATTTTTGTATTATTATATTTATAAAAAACAAACCGACACAATAAGTATAGGATGTACACGTAATGGATGTTTTGCAACAACATGTCATGGACCGAAATGTAAAGGTGATAATTGTATTGGAATTGGTTGTCATGCAGGGTCATGTTATGGTGAAGAATGTCAGGGTGGAACGTGTGAAGGTACTGGATGTAAAGGAGGTGATTGTTATGGTGCGAATTGTAAAGTTGGTAATTGTGTTGATCCATATTGTCCAAATGACAAAGAACAATCTGGATTATGTAAGCCAAATTGTTCTTGGGGTCGTGCATATAATTTACCATCATATGATGAACCAATAAAAAGTATTAAAAATTCATTACCTTATAATACTGCATTTAATAAAAATTATTGTGTAAAACCTTATTATATTAGTGAATCGATGTTAAAAGATGATACTAAATTATATAATTTTTATGATAACATAGCAGGTGCAAATTATTATTATGGTGGTTTTTTATCTTTGAAAGAAATTCAAGATAAAGTTAAAAAAGGTTCGGTCATTGACGATAAAAAAGGGTTGGTTCGTCTAGATGATCCAATAATAAGTACTATACCAAATATGAATAAAAACTGGAATTGTTTATGGGAAACTAAATTCAATGATAAATTGATATCTGCAAAATTGTTAAATACATATAATAAGACAAATACAAATAATGTAGATCGTCATGATTATATTTGGACTAAAATAAAATCACCAGTTGTCATATTAGATAACAAAGGTAATGAGACGATGTGTCCAATATTATTAAACATGGGGCCGCATTTATTTACAAAATTTAGTTTTTATTTAGATATTGAGCAATTAAAAGATATAATGGGGATTCAAAAATTGGATAGTAGAATGTCACAAATTATGACTTTACAAAAATTATATTATGATAATGATTATTCTGGAATTAAAGCATATATGAAAACAATTGATTTTTATCAAGATAAAATAAATATTGATTCAATTATCAATAATATAAGTAATTATTCTAATAAAATTAGTTTATTTGAAAAAATAGAACAAATTAGAGGTACAATTATGTCATCATATTGTGATTCTTGTAGTCAATATGGTTCACGTGTATTATCGAATGATAAGTTACCATGTAATACATTTGGTCAAATATTACCATGCAAAGATAGAGTATATATATATGATAAAATTATAGAAAATTATGATCAAAGTTCAGTAATTGATAAATCATCTGTAAAATATAAACTTATTGATATGAAATTTGCAGATGGAGAAACTTTTTCAATATATGATAAAGAACAATTTATAAATAAAATTCATAGTTTAAAAAATAATCATCTAATGTTCTATTATGATACAGATATTCAAAATAAGACGATGATTTATATTTGTTTTTTTTGTGGTCAAAAATCATATTTGAAATTAAATAGTTTGATTAAATTGAATAATACTGTAAATAGCAAAGGTGTAAATTATTCATTAGGTAATTGTATAAGACCTGATGATTTTAATCATCATATGTATGAAATAATGGATAATAATCAAAATATATATTATAAATGTATAAAATGTTCGAAAACAACATATTAAATAAACAATTTAATAAATTAATATTTTTGTCTGATTCATATATATTAGTATAGTATGTACTGTTCCATTGAAGAAGCATGGCCAAATTATCCACAAAATAATATTATGAATAGAAATAACGATTATCCGTCTATTAATAATATTAATAAAAATAATAAAAATAATGATCTATATTCTATATCAAAAAAAGAATATGAAGAATATCAACAATTTCTCAAAGCTAAACAAGAACAAGAACAAGAACAAGAACAAGAACAAAGACAAATAATAAAAAGACAAGAGCAAGAACAAAGACAACCATATTATAGACAATCATATGATAATTCAATTGAACATTTTGTAGACAGTAAAATGAAGAATAATAATAATTTAGATTATGATGAAATAAAATGTGACTATATATTAGATCATATACATAAATGTGATAAATGTCTAAAAAAGGTATATATGAAATATAATTGTGTAGGTAATAGAAATAACAATATATTTAATATGTTAGATAAAAATCAAAAAGAAGTTTTATCGATTGTGTTAACTGGTATTTTGGTAATTTTGCTATTGCAACTTTTTGCTGGCAAAGAAAATTAATGTTTCCATATAATCAATAATATGTTATTTTCTAAAATATCAACATCTGACATATCCATTTTTATAAGTTTTTTTTTTAACCATTGAATACAATCTTTAACGTCATATGTAGTATATCCTAACATAAATTCCGGAACTTGATATATACAATAATTTAAACCCAATAAAAGTGATGCTTCTTTTACTTTATTACACACCATTTCTAATATAAGTTTATATGGCTCATATTTTAATTTTTTTCTCTGTTCATTATATTTTTTTAATTCATCTATGTTTATCATTTAATATATAAAAATATAAAAATATAAAAATATAAAAATATAAAAATATAAAAATATAAAAATATAAAAATATAAAAATATAAAAATATTTCAATTTTATGATTAAATTGAAATATTATTTTAAATTTCTTTTTATTTATTGCATAAAAATCAATGGACTTATATAAATTAAATACAGTTGTATTAAGTGGAGGTGGAATTAAATGTATTGGATATCTTGGTTTTTTTCAATCATTGTTTTCAAAAATTGATAGAAAACAAATTAATCATTATATTGGCACCAGTGCTGGTTGTATATTTTCATTAATATTAGTATTAGGTTACAGATTAGATGAAATTGAGAAAATTATATATGGTTATGATTTTAGTGTATTAATTCCGAATATTGACATTGACAACATATTTTTGAATTGTGGTTTATCTGACGGTGAAAAAATAAAAGATTTAATTATTCAGTTAATTGAATACAAAGGTTTTAGCAAAGATATTACATTTGGGGAATTATTTGAAAAAACTGATATTAAAATTACAATGACTTTAACTAATTTTACAAAACAACAAATAGAATATATTAATCATGAAACAAATCCAAATTTAAAAATATTAGATGGTGTTTTAGCAACTTCACGTATTCCATTGTTTTTTTATCCATATAAAATAAATGATGATATATATTTAGATGGAGCAATAATTAATAATTATCCTATTAATATTATTAATAATGATGATTTATCAACAGTAATTGGCGCATGTTGTATGATTAAACGTACAAGTGAAGATATATCAAAAATATTTTCAAATGAGAATCATTATAAAAAAATTTTCGAATATATTTATAATGTATTTTTGTTGAATTTTAATAATGTATTACACAATATTAATGATCAACAAAAAAAAAGAACAATAAATCTTGATAACCAATTTGTAAATATTATCGACTTTAATCTTTGTACAGAAACCAAAAATAAAATTATTAATTATTCACGTTCATTAACTGAGTCATTTTTCTTTTCATCATATTCATCTTCTTTATCATCTATATCATCTATATCGTTAGATGAATGTAATGAAGAAAAAGATAATTAATTTTCACTGTGATTTATTAAAATATCATTTACTAAATTACTTTCTATTTTTACTCCTTTATTAAGATTTTCATATTCTTTAGTTTTATCATAATATGCTTTAAGTTTTTCTTCTATTGATCGAGAATCGTTGTATTGTTCTGGAATATTTGTACTTAATAAATCAAATGAATCATTCATTGACGAAAAATTATTATCAAACATATTACTGTAATCAAATTTTTTAAAATTAAATAACGAATTTGCATCATTATATGTTTGAATTTCTTGTGTTACAATATTTCTGTTAATTTGTTCATTAAATTTTTTATTGAATAATTCAGAAAATTTATCTTCTCCATTAATTTCCATTTTTTGAGTATTTTTTTTAATATCTTCATATACATTGTTTCTTTTGTCAATTAAATTATTTAATTGATAATTCGTTTCTTCAACAGTTAATTTCCCAAATAATGTTCTATCTATACCATGTTGTCTATCTTTTTCAATACATAATTCTTCATATGTTTTTCCTCCAGTTGCTTCTCTAATCATCGCTTTAATATCTTCATCACGTAATTTTATAAAATTATCTCGAAGGTCATTATGAGTATTTTGTACTTCTGAAATTGTTTTTAGATATAGATCATATAATTCACGACTTATTAGTATTTGATATATAATTTGATTCATACTAAATTTTTTCTCTAATTCTCTTTTTTCTTCTTCACTTGCATTTGGAAATTTATCGGTATGATATTTTTTATTATTTTCTTTCCACTTCTTTTTTAATTCTTTTAAATATTCTTTGGTAAACATGTATTCTGAATCTGAAAATACTGTTTTGTCTAAACCCATAAACTCAAATATATCTACACGATTGTTTATTATACGAATAATTTCTTCATTATTAGATGTTTCCATTTATAAATTAATGATTAATAATATTAAATTAATGTTTAAATATTTGTTATTTTTTTATAATAAAATGTATGATATTTTTATAAATATAATGGACAACATTATAAAAAATTTAATTGTAACTGATTCTATAGCAGAAAATAATATGACCACTATAGATTCGATTATTCAACGAAATGTATTATATGGTATAAAATCCTATTACTATTTAACACCATGGATAATAATGAGTGCAAGTGTAAATGAAAATATATTTGAAACTAATATTAAACCAACTATTCATTTATTAATGTTATTTAATTTATTAGATATTATAAATAAACATAAAAATCAGGTTACATTGGATGTATTAATATTATTTATAGATGATGTTTTTAAAAATATTAACTTTGATAATTATAATAATTACCATGATATTAAAACATATGAACAATATGTTATTGATATTAATTCGATTAATAAACAAGAAAATGATATTTTCTTGATGGAAATATCAATTGTAATTTCTATTGTCGAATCCGATTATGAAAATATGTTAAATTTATCTTCTCAATTTATAAAAAAAATTACAAATAATGGAATAAAAATATTAAGTTTTATATCATTATCTATACTAATGTATTATGCAAAAAAATATTATTTGAATAAAAATAATTCTGATCCTGAAAAATGGTTAGATATGTTATTAGATCAATTTTTAAATTCAACAATTGATAAATATATTAATGATATTCAATATACTGATAAAAAAAAATTTACATTAATGTTAATTAATTATAAATCACATATGCCAGATAAAAATGATGATGAATATATACCATTATCACATGTTAGAATTGAACATTTAGAGAATATTTTTTGTGATAAAATAGATGAAAAAAATAATTATATTCCTGGTTCGACTGCAGATCAATTATTATTGATATCATATGATTTTTTTATAAATGCTAAAAATTGGTATGGTAGTTTAACAAGTAATTGTTTGTCATTTTGTCAAACTAGATGTGTCAACTTATTTGGCTCTATATTTTATTATTTTGTTAATAAAAATGTAGTTATGTTTAATAAATTTGATAAAATTAAATTAGATAATGATATAATTGTAACAATAAAATTATTTGAATCATTTATTAATCGTGCTATATGAATTAGTTATAAAATTATCTAAATTAACATAATTTAATTGAGTATTATTTGGGAATAATAATATAGTGTTGGTATCATAATCTAAAAAATAAATTTGTGGTAAGTAATTAGAATTATCTAAATATTTATTATCATTTGATATATCTATAGATATTAATTCAATATTTTTATTTTTTTCATATTTAGATTTAATTGGACTATAAATATTTGTAATAAAATTAGAATACAATTCATTATTTGAATTATGTAAAAACAATAATTTAGGTTTATTTGTTGGTTTACACACTAAATCATTTGTAGTATGAAAATAATCGTATATAATTAAAACTATAAGTATCCAGAGGAAAAATATAAATAACATTAAATGATAATTTTTCATAAATAATTAATATAAATTAACTGAATATATAGATATTATAATTTAAAATTAAATTATAATATTTTTTTCTTACTTATTATATATTATACTATTAATGAGTTTGACAGAACAAAAATTTAATTTTAATGAATTGAAATGGGCGGTTGTCCTTTCTTATTTACATACTAGCGGTAATGATGTCGTCAAAGTAAGCTCAGACCCAGTAAATTTTATTAATAAATTAACAGAGCATTACCAAAAATCTGCAGATTTTTTAAGATTTTTATTATGGGCACGTGAAATAAATGAATTTTTTACTAAATTGAATGATGTTTACAAGGATAAAACTTTAAATAAAATTAAAGAAAAATTTATTTCAAATGGTAAAAATACTTCCGATATAGTACAATGGGTTATGGCAAAATCGTGCATTGATCGTTTAGGTGGAGAACAATTAGATATAGATATTATCTTAGCTGTTGATTTTACAAATGTTTTTGCAGGAAAAGATCATAAACACTATGTTAGAGAACTTTTTAATATTTCAAAAAATGAATTCAATGATGAAAAATATTTTAAAATATATAAATTTGCAAATGATGAGACTCGTGCAGCAGATGGTACTATTGGACCTCCTGTATTTAAATTTAAAAATACAAATACAACCGATACAAATTATGAACATCTTTTTGGTGCAACTAGTGGTCAAAATAATGATGATGACGCACAACAAAGTGGAGGATTTAAACAATATGGTGGTGTAAAAGTTATCGAATTATTAATGCAAAAAATATTTAGTTTACCAATTCCAACAAATCCATCAAGTGTTTATAAACTATCTATGGGAAGATTTGGCATTGCTGTACCAATATCTAAAATACATTACAAACAATATGAATTTGCAATTATTGATAATCTTTCAGCAATGACAACTGGAACAAATTTTGGAACTCCTGTATATACATTTGACTTTGATCCAAATACAAATACATTTAAATTATTAAAAAATGGTAATGTTGTTGAAGATTCCTTGATTCAATTTGGTGTAAATAGTGAACATCAAAAAACATTAGGTATTAAAATTGCCGGTCAAGGTGTCAAACAAGCAATTTCAAACGCTTGTTCAAGATCAACTGGAAAAAAAGAAGATTGTTTAAGATGGATTAATAATAACATTGATTCAGGTGATAAATTTTCAAACGATGATGAATTCAAGGAAGTAAATCCAAGATTAGTTGTTGAACTATTAGATAAATTAAAATGGCCATGGATTTATGGAAAAGAAAACGGTAGAACAATTAAAACATATGGTACTAGCTTTGAAGAATATAAGAAAGTAAGAGAAAAAGAGAATGATACCATTCCAAATGTTAATCAACATGCAAAAGAATTTTTGGAAAAATGTGCGAAATATATTAATCAAGTATACATGGATGTATTAAATGATGGCAATCTCGTAATGAAAAAGAAATATCAAAATGTTTCACCTTCTGGTAAAATTGTTACTGAACAATTATCTTATCCATTATCATTAGCATTTGAACCAAACCAAGGTATATCATCAATGCTAAAACAAATCAATAGCGTAGGTATGACTCCAAATATCATCGCCAGAAACAATGCATACGCTAGTTTATTAAAAACATTAATTCATTCTGGTGGTGATCATCAAGTATTACCAATTGGTTATAATATGTTCAATAACAACAATAATCAAAATGGTGGATTACCACACGCACTATTTGTGCAAAGCATGATTGATGATTTTTATCAAAAATCGATTGACAGACTAATTGATGCGCTTAAATTAGCAAATAAACAACTTGATCAATCATCAGATGTTAAAATTAAACAAGCATTAATGGCATATAAATCAGCAAATGCGGAATTATCTGAAAATCATAAAACATTAAGACAATATCATAGAAATAATATTATTAATAAAGATCCAAAATACAATGTATCATTGGAAGATATGGAACGTTTTAATAAAGCATTTGATAATTCTGTAGATCAATTAAACAAAAGTGAAATAAGACTTGGGAAAGTCATTGTTTCCTTACAAAACTCATTAGTTGAAGCATTTGAAAAAAAAATAAATGAAAACACTGGTGTATAAATAAAGAAAAAAAATTGACATTTAATTGTATTGTATTCTATTTATTAAATAATATTACAATTATATTATTTAATAATGAATGAGATGAGTGAAATTAGTATTAATCTAAAGCAAAATAATGATATTAATAATACAGATAAACGTGATAGTATGAATATTGCAATTGTATGTAATGATGCAGATATCTACAACTTTTATGATAACCAAATTAATAATTCAAATATGTCTAATGAATCCGGGTTTGACTTAGTTGTTACTGAAGATATTACATTTACTAAAGAAAAACCTACACATTTAATCCCTCTAGGAATTAAATGTGTACCTAATTTTAATTCTGGATATTATTTATATCCAAGATCATCTATTTTTAAAACTCCTTTACGAATGGCAAATAGTGTAGGTATAATTGATATGACTTATCGTGGAGAAATTAAAGCACCTATTGATTTTCATCCACACTTATTTAACGATAACGAATCATATACAATTGTCAAAGGAACAAAATTATTTCAATTATGTAAACCTACATTAGAACCTCTAATCTATCATAAAGTGAATGAATCAGAATTATCAAATACAATTCGTGGTTCAGGTGGTTTTGGTTCAACTGGATTATCTATTGTATAAATATATAATAAAAAAATAAATCAATCTATTAATTTATTTTTTTTAATTGCTAAATGCTAAACCACCTTGACCATCAATTATTCTAAGAACATTCATACATAAACCATATAATCTAAATTTTGCAGGATTCAAATAATTTATTTCTTTATCAACCCCTACATTTATTACTATTTCATCCATTTTACTTAAATTACAAGAACCAGATGGTTGAGAACTATTTTCTGGAAATATTGAAAACGAATATAAATATAATCCATTTATTGCTTTATTAGAATGATGTTGATAAGATTGAATATTATTAAAATAAGATGATTTTCTGCTTGAAACTCTTTCAATACCATTCATAATTATTTGAACATTATTAATAATTTCTGATTGTTGGTTGTAATCCATAGAATAATTAGATTTTTGTAAAACATTATTATTAACTAGATAATCCATTTGTGCACGAAATATAAATTCTTTACAAGGTTGTGAATATCCGAAATTTAATTTTGCAAAATTATTTGTAATAGTACGATCATTATCATATATTAAGACATCTATTAAATATTCATGACTACTTTTTATATATTTTATTCTTTCATCAACATCCAAAAAAATATAATCGACTAATAAATAAGCATCTTTTAATGTTAATGAATTAATTTTTTCAAAATTACCTTGTTTATTAATATGAATAATTTCATTAACATCTTGTTTTGGATCAACATTATATGTTTCATCTAATGAATATATTTTGTATTTTGCTTTGAGATTAACATTTGATGAACTATAACTTAAAATTGGATTTGAGTTAATTTTATTATAATAAAGTCTATGTATATTATCATTCCGATTTTCAAAATAAAAAAATTTAATTAAATTTTTTTTATTGCCTATTTGTTGAAATAATATATCACCTGGCTTGAAATGAACAAAATTATTATCAATATCAATATAATGTGAAGGTGATAATAATAATACATCATTTATACTTGCAAATTCAACATTAATTTTAACATCTGAAAATTCTAATGCAACAATTGGTAACGATAAACCAGGATTTTTACAAAACCAAAATGATAATGGTATATGTAATAAATATTCATCTTTGTTACTACTAAATTCTGTTAATTCAGGAACATTTCCAATCATTTTATCTAATGATTTATTGTTATTTTTATCATTTGATAAAATTGACCATATATATAACCAATCACCATAATGACGATCGATTACATAACCACCAATTTCAATTTCTACAGATTTTATAAGATGCCAACCTAAATTTTGAACCCATGCACATTTATTCAATTCAGGAAGATCCAAAGATTGTTTTGGTAAATTTATTTTTGGGATGGTAACCAATAAAAATATTTTATGTAATAGATCTGCATTTTTTCCGATGGTACATGTTATTTTTTTATTAAAATCTGGTTTTGAATTAAAATTTTGTTTAACTGATTCAAAAGAAAAATTTGTATGTCGTTTATAAACATTTTTAAAAAATGTTATTTGTGGATTAAATGTGAGATATAAATTTTCATTTCCTTGTGCAACTAATTGTAACATTCCACCTGTCATGTTATTTTTATTATAATATCCTATAATAAAAATAAATAATTAACTTGGCCTTTTAATACCATAAAAATTAATATCTTATAATTAATATACACATGCACCATATCCACTAAACACACGAAAAATATTATAACTTCTAGATACAACATTAAACATCAAATAATTATTTTCATTATTTTCTTTATCCATGTCCCTTAATTCTATTTGTAATTTAATATCGTCTAATATAGAAAAATTTAAACTTCCACTTGGTTGATCTTCCATGGGTAATAATGAAAATGAATATGTATGTAATCCATTTATATGATTTGAATTATATTTTTGTCTTGGGATTACTGTAGTTGTATATATGTTATCATGATCCAATAAATTTTTACCACATATTATTATTCTAGATTTACTAATTGGTCCATCATCTTTATATTCCCTAATATTAAATATTTTTTTTTTTACACTTTCATATTCTGTTTTTGGAAACCAATCTAAATTAATATCATTTATACTAATATTCTCAAATAATATTAGATTATCATCATTTTGCATATTAGATAATGTATTATATCTATTTTTTAATATCTGTAAACTATTTGGAAAATAATCATTATACAATTTTATATTGTCAAGTGTTGCAAATATATTGTTATAAGTTGAACTATTATTTGTAAAATTAAGATAATCTTTTTTTAATAAATTATTTTCCGTCTTACAATACCACATAATATCTTTGACACAATTCTTAAAATTTAAATCAATTGTTTTTGAACCATTTAACATATCTTCTTTATTAACATAAACTGGCGATAAATATTGTATTTGTTGAATTAAATATTCATGTCTTGACTGTGCAAATTTAATTCTTTCATCCTCATCTAAATAAATATATTCTGTTATATAATATGGTTTTAATATAATATTATCATTAATCATATTACCATTTACAGAATACATTTTAAAATTATTATTATTAGTTATAACTAAATTATCTAAATTTTTAAATTTAACTTTGAATCTTACACTTGTATGTATTAAACTGACCAAAGGTAAATGTATTCCAGGTTTATTAAAGAACCATGGTAACATTATATATAATGTTGTACTCGGTAATTCATTGTTGTTTGTTAATAATTCTGACATATATCCAATATTTTGTAAATATTTTTTTGATTTTGATAATGATGTATTTAATCCATAATTTATATGTAAATAATCACCTGTTATTTGCTGTATCATTTCATCACCAACATACATTTCAATATAATCAATTATATTATGACCAAGATATTTTGTCCATTTACCCATTTGTAATTTTGGATTATAAATTGTATTTTCAGGAAAATTTATACAATTAATTATATTATCCGTCACATCAGTTCGATATTTTTTTATTCCTTGTAAATCCATATTTTTACTTATTATATTGTTATTAACACTTTCTAACATGATTGGTAAATTATTATCAAATGTACTATCATACCAAAATAAATCATTGTATTTCAAAAAATCACCAAAACCATAATATTTACCATATTCATTGTGTAACTTACTTATTAAATCATTCAAATAATCTTTAATTGTTATATTAATATCATTCTCATATTCATACTTTCCACCTAAATATTTCGATAAATAATTTTTTGTTTTATCAAATATATCATAATAATCATTATATTCATCCAATATATGTATTATATTGAAATATTGTAAGTTAATCATATTTTCATCATTACCATATATTTTATCTAATATATTTTGGAGTCCTCCATATATTTTTTCCCCGTATGAATTTACAATAAAATTATCATCTAAATTTTTACTTAATTTTTTATTAATATGTAGATATGTAAATATTGAATCATTTATTATTTTATCAATATATAAATAATAATTTAAAACATTACAATGACACTTATCATAAAAATTATTTTCAACATCTAATTGTATTTTAATAATGTATTTATCTAAAATCAAATTATCTTCTATATTAAGTATATCAAATGAAAAATTTGTTTTTCTTAATTGTACATCAATATTATAACCATATGTCAATAAAATATCTATTTCTTCGAATGATTTATTTATTTTTTCTAAATTTTTTTTCATTAATTGACTAACATCATTTTGAATAATATTATAATAATTTATTCCATTTTTTGTTAATTGAATTCTTTCTACATTAAGTTTATTATTATTATACGTATAAATATATCCATCAGGTAAATCTGTAGTTCTTACTAATCTTCCATTAACTAAATATAATGTTGGATATGTTAGTTTTCCATTTAATATTGTTTCTACACAATTACCATCATATCTTAATAATGTTAGTAATAAATAATTTATCATTTTAATTTGACTACCATTTATATCCTCGTATGCAATCACATTTGAATTATATGATAATTTATAATTTGATAATTTTAATATCAATATCGAATCTAAATAATTATGATTGCATAAAAATACTTTGGGAATTTCGATCTCATTTATTTTAATTTTTCCAATCCAATCATCAATTACAAAAGATTTATTTTTCTGTCTATGTAAGAAATCAATACATTCTCTATTATATTTTATTTTTGTAACATTATCATTTTTAATGGTACATATAAAATAATCATTAATTGTTATTTTATGTTCTGGAATCATTTGTACCATCAAGTATGCCAAATAATAATAATTGCATGGCAATACCATATTTGATATTTCTACTAATTCATAATTATTAACAAACATATTATCTATTTGTTCATCCCATTTTTCCAAATATACAGATAAATTATTATTTTCATCAAAACGATCTATTAAATATTGTGTATCTACATTCATGGAACTCATAAATAAATCTATTTTAGTTTCAACCATTGTTATCTGTTCATCAGATAATATATTACTATAATTTGATGTGTAATTGTATAAATAATTACGAGGTAATCTTATATAATATTTATTATAATTTAACACATCATAATTATTACCAAAATATAATTTAATTAATCTCCAAATAATTAATTGTTGTACTTTTAATTTGAAATATCCTATTTGTTCACATTTATTTATAATACAATCATGATAATAATAATTATCTAAACTATTAAATATATCTATTTTATTATTATGTACAAATGTTAAAATATCCATTACTTTCTGTTTTGAAATATTTATTCTCGCGTTATTTACTTCATATATATGTTGTTTAATAGACAAATAAATTTGATAAGTTGATTTGCCATAGTATTTTTTTAATTTAATTAAAAATGTCTTAATGTCATTTAATTTAAGTTTATCATTGATTGTACTGTTGATTAAAATTGATTCTATACAAAATGTTTCATCATAATTACAATATGGATATATATTATTATTATATTTATAATTCGATACTAATAAATAATCATCTAATGAATTTGATTCGACATTGCTGGAAATATCATAACTATTATTTGTATTTTGTTTATTTAAAATTTTAAGAATTTCATTAAATTTAAATTGTTGAACATCATATGATAAATTATTTATATTGGACAACATTTTTTTCATTAAAAAGTTATAATTATTTAAATTAATAAGATCATCAAATGAACAATTAAATGAATATATTTGATTTAATTTATAATTTAAATACAAACCATTGTAACATCCATTTGATATATATTTATATGGATTGATTATTTGTAATATAGTGTATATTATATCATCAATCGTATTTACCATATTTGATCTCATAAACACTTTTTTAAACGTATTTTGTAATATCGTCAAATCATTTATTGAATAATTTTTAACCATTCTACTTAATAATAAACTATTGTAATTTTGTATATCTTGTATATCACTAAGTGCAGATGTAAAATAGATGAAATCATTATCCGCAGACATAAAATACCAATTTAAATATAATGTATAATCAACATTATCTATTTGATTAAAATTATTAAATATTTCATAACAATACGCGTTAACTAATTTAAATGATGAATATAATGATTGTTTTTTATTTTTTAGTTTAAGTGAATCTAATCGAGTATATATAATTTTAGGATTATCAATATCATTAATATCATTAATATCGAAAGTATTGTCAACTTGAATATCTATTTGTTTATAAATTTCATTGACATTTGTAACCAAAAACAACCGATATATATTATTTTTGATATATATTCCAATATAGTCATTACGAAGTATATCACCTATTATATTAACTGTTAAACGACATATATCATTAATTTTTTGTGCATTCAATATATAAATTTGATTATTAATGTTTTGTTTATTTAATGTATACTTATTGTAGTTATCATATAATTTATCATAAGTTACTTTCGAAATTTCTAATATATTTTTATTATCATCATAATATTTTATATTGTCATTTATAATTGACTTTTGATCATTTATTATATCTTCGATTGTATTTATTTCTAAAATTTCATTAGACATGTTTAAAATAAATGGTGAATTATCTGTGTTGTTTATTGTATTACTGAAATTATTTATTTCTTGTATGTCATAAGATAATATATTGTTTATTTTATCTATATTGTTACTAGTTGTTGAACCAATATTTTCGTAATTTAATATATTATCTATAGTATCATTATATAAATTTACAATCAATTGACCAAATATTAACATACCATTTAATTCATATCCATTAAATAAATAATTAATGTATTTATAAACATATTCAATTACATTTTTGTCAATCTGTTCATCTAAATATATAATTTTATCATATCTTTGTTCATATATCACAAAATATTTATTTATCAAATAAACATTTTCATCCAAAAATATCAAATTGTCATGTAATATTTTTTCTAATATATTCATACAACTGTACAATTTTATTATGCAATTCTCAATTATAATCCATTCAACCAAATTATATCTACCTAATAATGATTCATATATATTTTTAAATGTAATTATATTGTCAATCAAAAAATAACATCTATCTAAAGTTGTTGTATTTATAAATACATCGAATTCATCAATATATTCACCATTCAGTTTAATCATCTCTTTTAAATAATCATATATATGTTGTATTCTATTTTCTAATTTATCTTCTTCAATAATATTCCAAACTAAATATTCATTTCTATTTGTCCTATAACTCATTCTTTTTAGATTTTTTATAATATCATCATTAGTATATGTAAATAATAGTAATATATATTGGTTTACATCAAATAAATATTTATTAATTAATTCTTGTGCGATTAATTTATTAATAGCTTCATAGCCAATCATATTATTAAAATTATGTGAATATTTTACATAAATTCTATTATTAGCAGATAAATTTTGTACTCCAATAATCTCTTTGTACAATGTTCGATCTTGATCTTTGTTAATTGTACTATCATCAGATGAAATTATATCGCTTATTTTCATAAAAATTTCATATAATAGTTGATACATATCAAATTTAATTTCTTGGAAAATTCGAGGATTATTAATATTATTTGTTCCATCAATTAATGATACAATAATATATCTAATATAATCCATTATTAACACATTACCATTATAAATTTTATTATCGTCAAATAAATTTGTCTGATTATCTATATTTAAATTATATAATTCTCCATATTTTAATAATGTATTATATGGTTCCGTAATGTTCAAATATGAATAAAAATTGATTCTGTCACATTGCCAAACAATATTACTATAAATTCGATAATATATACTTAATACATTATTTGCATATTTACCAATATATCTTTTTCCATCATAAATAATATACAAAAAATTATTATATATACCTATATTGTAGTTTATTGAATAATTTATTAGTAATATTGATGAATCATCGTTATCTATATTATAATTGAGATATTGATTTATAAGTAAATTATAATACCTATTATTTGTTATAATAATTATTTTATCACCATTTGACATTTTTTTTATTTTATCTGTTCCATAATATGAATTTATATTAGTTACATATTTTTCATTAATTGTAGTTACAACACCATTTATTTTAATTCTATTTTTAAGTAAAATATTTTTTTGAACATTATTGTTATAAGATATATCAGATAATGTAATGGAATCCCCTGAACCGACATTTATTATGATACCATTTGTTAATACAACATATTTATTATTTTCCAATAGTTCTATATTATATTTAATATCAATTGTATCTAATTCATTCGATATACCATATAATCCAATTTTACTTACCACATTACTATTAAATAAATACATATTCTCAATCTTATTTGTCGTATATATATATTTATCTACAGAATATACCTTGATTTCATCATGAAAATCATAAAAATTATAATTACCTGTATTAGAACCATAAAAATTATTATTATTACTCAAAATATAATAATTATCAGTAAATGATTGTGTATAATCTAATGTTTCATTTGTTACAAACGAATTTTGATTTGAATCTTGTAATTTATCTTTGCTGTATTTATATAAAATATTAATTTGTATACCATTATCTAATATTAATTTAGCACCTTGATCAATCATTTTACGAACATCTTTTGGATAATTATATATTGACTGAACTATAGGATGATCTGGTTTTATATTATAATATCTAATTTCATATATTGTTTCATTAGAAGTGGTTGTAATAGTTGTATATGGTATAATATTTATAATAGACTTCTCATGACCTATTATATATTGATAATTATCTGTACCATTCATTAATTTAGGATTATTAATTTCTGGCATTTTAATATAATCAGATGTTTTTAATGATTTTAATAAATAATATGGTTTTGCATATTTATTTCTATTTTTAACTACATTTATGCTATTTGTATTAAAATCAAAAAATAAATATTCTAAATCAATACAATCATCATGAACTACATACATTAAATATTTATGCTGATTAATTTCATTTAATTGATTGGTAAAAGATATTGTATCAATAGTTGGATAATATAATTTAAGTTCCTCCGTATTTTCAATATAATTTCCATTAAGTAATTGTACAAATGAACTATCATTAACATTATCAATTGTTGAACTATATCGAGTTGTATTTAATTTAATTAATATATTATTACCTAATATAATTCTATAAAATTCAATATATACATTGTAAATTTCATTTATGTTATCATCATTTTTTTTAACTAATGCAATTATATCAGATTTTAATGCAAATAAATTAATAACCGGATTATCTATTGTTGGGAATGTATATGTATTTTCTTGATTTAAATCATCTAAGTGTATTAATTGATTATCATTTGTATACACAAAAATATGTTTATAAAAATTACAAATATGATTTACAATGCTATCATATTTATATATTTTATAAACATATGTATCATAAATATAATATAATGAATTATTATTTTGTATTAATATATCTTCACCTATCAAACAAATATGTTTAATTTCATTAAAATAAATATTATTTGTATTATGTGGAATCAAATATATATTACTTGAAGACCCATAATTACCATAATTATTAATTACAGTTTTACTAGTAGTATCAACTAATAATATATTATTGTTATTTTGTACATTAATATTGATTTTACATCTTAAATAAATATATTTATCAGTTACAGTATAAATATTTTGTAATGTTTGATTTAGTGAATCAAAATTGTTAATATTATAAATAACATCATTTATTATTAATTTATTATTTCCAATACAATATAATATATTATTTGCAAATAATGCAAAATCAATATTTGTTATGTTATCATATGTAACACCGTTTAATCCTAAAAATAATGCTAATTCTTTATTAAATGAAATTGTATATAATAATGATTTATTTATGGATAATTTTAAAATTTTAAATTCTTTGGTTATTATATTTCTGTCTTGCAACATTTTGATATTTTCAATTGCAATATTATATGACTGTATATTATTAAATATTATTTTATCACCATCATAATAATATTTTCCATAAATAATTCTACTATGTTGTTCATCAGTTATTTTAAAAATACGATGATTATCATCAAATAATATATATTCTTTACCATATGAGTATGATATATTAGTAATCTTGATATCATATAAATATTTATTTAATGTACTAGCATATATGTATATTGAATCTATTGTTGAAATATAATCATAATTATTATATGATGATATCATATATAATTTATCTATATGTTTATATTGATTATCAATTGAATATGTATTTGTATTATAATTTATAATTATTTTATATATTATATTATCATCTGTCTTAATATACAAATAATTATTTAGTGACATATTTAAAATTTCTAATTTCATCCATGATTCATTGGTACTATTAATTTCAATTATTGAATTTATGTTTGAAGTATCATTATCTAAATAAATAATAGTTTGTCCGTTTAGTTCATTTATTAAATTTTCAATTTTGAATATTTTAATAATATTTCTGATATCTGTATAATTTTTATCTATATAATGAATTATAATATAATTATGATCATATTGTATTGTTACATATGGATCATTAAATTCGCAAATTAATTCAGCATTTAAATTTTGATCGACATTTAATGCAATTTTTGTATTGCTTACCACAACATATTTATTATTATTATAAAAAATATAATTTGTATTAACATCATATTTACTTGAAAAATCTTTTTTTTCTAATAATTTAATAGTATACAATATTTGTGTATCAGTATGTAAGATAATTTCGAATGCATATAATATAATTTCATTTGTTAGCAAATATAATGTATATTTATTCGTACTAACATAAAGTATATTAATATTTTTAATATCTGAAGAAACAATTTTAATTATCGTATCATTTTCATATACAATAAAATTTAAATCAATTATATTTACATAAGAATTTACGGATAATGGTAATAAATGTATTGTTATAAATGTATCAAATATTGTGAATAAATAATTTTCATATATTATTTGATTACGAATTTCATTCAAAGTATATTTTTTTTGTAAATATGAAATATTACTATTTTTTGCAATATTATCAAATGCATTATTTAATCCCAATATAACACTTTTCCCATCAAAAATACCAGATACGTAATATTCTGTATTAATACAAAAGGTTGATGTAGGAATATAATTAAATAATTCTAATTTAACAACATGATTTAATTCAGTTATATAATATAATATATTGTCATTATTTACATTGTCAATTATGTATTTCCTATCACTGAAATTTGCAAACATAATATTATTTAACTTACAATTATCAGTATTAATATCATCATTCCACTTAATTTTATTAAATTTTGGTATTAATTTTTTTATATTATAATTAAATAAATTTGTTATTTTATTATTCTTGATAACATATATATCTGATTCATTATCTAAAATAATTGTTTTTTTTGAATTTTCTGATGTTACAAATGTACTTGGATTATACAATTTTACTGATATTTTAGTTATTTCATTTGTATTTTTATTAATTTTATTCAATACATAACTATTTGTGTGTATTGAACAACGAGTCTGAGATGTTAATATATTTGGAGAGCTAACTATCAAATATTCACTTTTGAATGTGTCATTAATAATAACATTTGTAATATCAATTGATGCATCTGGATATGTTAATTGAATATTACTTGTTAATGTTGCAATTGTACCTAAATATTTCATTTTTTTTATTTTATCATAATTACTAAATTCATTTCCATATGTTGTTGTAATTTTAATATAATTACTAATCATGTCTGTTAGATTATTTTTAATAAATTCATATAAATAATTGTATTCGACATCATTACTTTCTCTGTATAAAAAACTATTTTCTTTATTTGTTAAAATATAATTACGTATTAATGTTAATGAATTTTTTAATGTTGTATTACTACTTAGTAAATCTTCTGTAAAACTATTACTTGTAATATCATATAATAATTCTGAAACATTCATTAAAAAATTTTTACCATTAAACATATTTTTGAAAAAATTTAACAAATACGACCCATTAAATTTTATTGGTGATAATAATATACCTCTAAGATTATATAATATTCTTTCATTACTTAATCCAATTATTTTAGTACTATTTATATATTCATTATAATTTTGTATTACATCATTATTTAATTGTGTAAAATTATATTTGATAACCGGTATTGTAAAATTATTATTTGTTAAAATTTCAATTGAACCTGTAATAATATCTGAATTATAATCAATTGTACTAATTACAACATTATTGTCATCTATTATAATTTTAGATATTACAAAAACACTTATTAATTTTTTTTTATCATTATTCCCAGTAAATATATACAATATACCGTTTGGCAAAAAATAATTTGCATATTTATTTTCTAATAAAAATTCATATGTTAATGTTCCAGTTGTATTTGCTTTAATTTTATATTTTGTATTTAATTTGTATAATGTTCCATTTAAATTTGATCCAATATATGTATTAATTGTATCTATTTTATCAATATCATTTTTAAAAATCGTACATTTTATTCCATACATGTTATTTTCAAAATATATTGTATTAATCTTAATTAAATTTATAAAACGTTTTGTACTTGCACTAATAATTATAAAATAATCGTTATTGTTAATTTCATTATTAAAACTAGATGTTAAATTTATAATATATTGAGTCCATAAAACATATGTATTTATTATGTTTTTTTTATAATTTTTAATTTCTGAAATTGGTTGATTTGTTATTTCATAATAACTTATAAGTTCGTTTGATTTTAAAACATTATAATTTAATGAATCGATAAATAATTTATTAAATTGATTATATGTTTTTATTAAGTCATATGAATCATTTTTTTTCTTCAAAAGAATATCATAATTTTTATCAATTGCATAAAATATAGGATATATATTTGATTTATTCATCAAAAGATTTCCAATTTTTAACTTTATATTTGTACTATTATTAAATATTATAATCTTATTTATTGACATTTTTGTTGTATTTAATATATTGTTTAAATTATCTTCATTTAAATTTAGAATTTTTTCATAGGTAATTGTGTAATTCAGCTCATCTGTTTTGTCAAATGATAATTCTCCAGATAAAATTGAATTATATATATATTCAAAATTATGTAAATTTGAATTACCATCAGGATAAATTAATAGTAAATTCTTATCAATTGATTCAACATATTGTGATAAATTATAAAATAAATAGTCACGTAAAATTGTTGATTTATTAATATTATCATATATGTTTTCTACATTATTTAATAAATTGTTATTTTTTAAATATTCTTTTATTTTATCTGATAACTTAATTTTATAATCAAATTTTATTTTGGGAATATCTACTCTAAGATTTAATGATTTTAATAAATCTCCATAATTTTGTAATGTATATGTATTTGTCATATTATTTTTTGAAATATCTATAGGAATATCAATAAATTCAATAGAAAATAACGTTGGTTTTAAATAAACTTTTTTGAAAAAGGTTATGTTCGGATTTTCTATAAATAATTTATCTAAATTACCATATGATATTAATTGTAATATGCCTCCTGTCATAAACTAATATACTTTATAAAATCTTTATTTAAATAATATTTTTACAATAAAATTATTATTTATTGCAATTTTTAATAAAATTATTATTTAAAATAACTCCTAATGTGAATCATATAATAATTATTATGTACTAATTCATATTATAAAATATAAATTAATATATTTATGAAAAAACTGTTGCAACTAAGCCATGATGAAATCTTAAAATGTTATAATTAATACAATACATAATTAAATTATAATAAAGTCCATTTGCTTTAAGATATTTAGTAAACAATTCTTTGATATCAAATATTAATGTTTTATTTTTGATTAATGAAAAATTACATGTACCTGATGGTTGAAATTCTGTTGGATGTAAACTAAACGAAAATACATTTGTACCATCTGAAGGAGTATTATTATAGTATTGATAGGGGACAACATAGTTAAAGTATTCTGAAGTTATTTTTTTACTAGTTCTATCGATACCATTAAATTGGATATATTGTGTATTAATTGGATTAAATGTATTTAAATCAGAATCATTATAAACGATACCATAAAAATTATCATAATAATCAGCATAATCAAAAAAATCAGTATAAATATCAATATAATCATTTCCTGAATTAATTATTTTATATTTTCCGTCATAATATTTTGTATATTTCAGGTATATATATGAGTTTGAAAAATAATATTGATTAGTATCATTTTTTTTATTTATTTTTATTCGAATGATTCCATTTAATTGTTTAATTATATCGTTAATTTCAAATATAAATGGCATGTAGTATAAGTTATTTAATTTGTACTTTTTTGTTAATTGTGTTTCTTTGATAATCCAATATAATTCTTTAATTGGATGAAAAAATTCCATTTTTAATGAATAATTATTTACATTAATATCATCTGTAAATATTTGTTGATAATCTTGTATTAAATATTCATGAGAAAATTGACTAAATTTAGTTTTTTCATCAATGTCTAAATAAATATATTCAACTAATAGTGAACAATCACCTAATGATAATAAATTACTTAAATTTATATCAGGGTTATTAAAAAAACAACATTTATCTAGTGAATTAAATTGAACGTTAAATTCAATATCATGATATAACATTGAAACCAAAGGTAAATTGTTACCATTATGTTGTGTAAACCAAAATGGTAATGGAATATATAATGTTCTTGATTTTTTAATTTTATTATCATAATTAGTTAAATCGACTACATTTCCAATCATTTCATCTAAATTTTCTGAATGTTTGTATAACGTATTTAGTTTATAATATATATTTAAAAAATCAGTATCAACATTAGCAATATTATTGCCACCAATTATTACAGAACATGAATTAATTAAATTAAAACCTAAATTATCAATCCATGAGAAATATGCTTGTGTAGATTCGACTTCTGTTTTACTTTGTTTTAAATTTTTAATAATAATAAAAACTTCTTGTTCTTTTTTTTCATAAATTGTGATCATTTGTTTAATAAAATTATTGATATCATTAATTAGTTTCAAACGATTTATTTCATTACCGATATACTGTGATTTTATTGATAATGGAAATTTTTTTTCAAATTCAACAATTGAATTACCATTTTTAATATTTATTACAAATGAATTAATTTTTGATGCATTTTGTGATATTTTTTCTGCTTGTAAAATAGTATAAATTTTATTCCAATCACAATTTGTTATTTTAATTGCAATTTTAAGTTTATTCAAAAAAAACAAATTATATTTAAAATATTCTGAATAATTTGATAACATTATATTATATTTTTTAATATTATTATCTAATTGTTGTATTAATTCATTCGATTGGTATTTGTCATATTGAATAGATACTTCTGGTATGTTAACAACTAAGTATATTTTAGAAAGTAGATCACCTATTTTTGGAATTAATGTAATAGTTTGTTTATCAAAATTAGGTGTTCCGCTTAATGGAACATATATAGATTCCATTGAAAAATTCGTATATTTTCTATAAACAACTTTAAAAAACGTAATTTGCGGAATTCCTGTTAAAAAAAGGTCTTGTGTACCATGTGCAACTAACTGAACTAAACCTCCGGTCATAATTTATAAAAATATAATTAATAGATTTTTGTAACTTGAAAAAAATAATTTATATGTATAATTATTTTCTGTTAAATAATTATAAATATATAATGTGTACAAATTATGATAGTCATAAATGTCCTGAATATTATACAGATTCAAATGAAATGATAAAAAAATTAACTAAATATTTTATAGAAGGTTTTGTTGTTGCACTTGTCTTACGTTGGGTACCATCTCGTAATTTATCTGTAAAAGAAATAGCTATTATCAGTTTAGTTGCTTCCGGTACATTAATTCTTTTAGATACATATTCACCAAAAATATCAAATAGTTATCGTAATGGTATTGGTCTTGCATTAGGTGCACAAACTGTATTATCAAAAAATATTTTACCTTAGAATAAAAATTATATTGATGATATATATTGCCATTTAAGATATTTACATATTTTTTCCCAAATTTCATCTTGTTCTCTTAATTTTGTTGCTGATTTAAGTAATGTAAAATGTGGCAAAAAATGGTCTAATTCTAATAATTCAAAAAATTTATAATAAACATAATTATAATTCAAGAAGTTTTTTCTGTTTTTTGGTTTAAAAATTTCAAATGGATTTTGAATTTCTTTAAACATTGATTTTAATTTTTCTTCAATTTCTCTAGTTATTGTTGGTGAAGGTAAACCAGTTAATTTATTTATAATAAATGGAACATGTTCGAAATATTGATTTAATTCTAATTTTTTTAAAATTGATCTCATTTTATTTTTTTTTAGTTTATTTGGATTTGTTATTTTTTGTTTTTTTATTTCTCCAATAATCATATTTATAATTTTTGGTGGAATTTCGGTTGATTCTTTTGCTTGAAATTGATTCATTAGTTCCGAAAAATGATTCATTCTTTTGTATTTTGTACTTTTATTTTCATAAAATGGATCTTTGAAATTAATTTTTTCCATATCAACTATAATTTGATCACTATGACCACATTCGAGACAAACCATATAACCATCTGTAGATTGTAATATTTTTTCTACTCCGCAATCTTCACAAATTTGTGACATTGTATTTTGTTTTTTATTTGGTTTATTAACAGTACATTTTAAATAATCTTCATATACTTCGCTAGATTTACTTATTTTTTTTTTACTAGTTCCATCAAATAAACTTAATAAAGTTGTGCTTTCACTTTGATTTTCATTATTTGCATTATTTGCATTAGTTACATTAAAATCAGTTGTTTGATATGAATTTTTATTATTATAATAATTTGTTAAATTATCAATATTAACTGCAAAATAATCCATTTCATCATTATTTGAATTTATTTTTTCAATAATTTCTTCAATATTTTCAATAGTTTCAATTATTTCAGCTTTTCTGTTAATTTCGAGTATAGTGTATTTAATTAATGGTTTGTCATTGAGATTTTGTAATTCATTTTTTAACATATTTATTTTATTTTGATATTTTGGTATACTCTTTTTTTGTTTATCAAATTCAGACATAAATTTATTGTGTATTATATCAATTGTACCATAATTCAGCATCGAATTATCATTTTTTATTGTTTTTTTTAATGTATTATATTTTAATTTTTTTGTAATAAATGTGTCTTCCATTAAATAAAGTATATATATATAAATATTAATATTATCTATAAATAATAAAAACATAATATATATTTTTTTATAGAGCATAATTAAAAACAAATAATTAAACTAAACATCTATCCATTTAAAAATATGTATATAGAACATAAAAATAAATATGAACAATAAAAATAATAAATATATAAAAATATATAGTTTAGAATTTTAATTGTTATTTATGCGGTTTTCAAAAAAATTTTTTTCTGTGCCTATATATATATTATAATATAATGACTGGTGGTGGATTAATGCAGCTCGTCGCATATGGAGCACAAGATTTTTATTTAACTGGAAACGCTCAAATTACCTACTTTAAAGTAGTTTATCGTAGACACACAAATTTTGCAACTGAATCCGTTGAACAAACATTCAATGGTTCAGCGACTTTCGGTGGAAAAGCCGTATGTAACATTCAACGTTCAGGTGATTTAATCACAAAAATGTATCTTAACACAAAAATATCTGGTAAAAGCACTGGTAATTGGGCATGGGTCCGCCGTGTCGGTCATGCCCTTATTCAAGACGTAACACTCGATATCGGTGGAACAACTGTCGATAAACAATATGGTGATTGGTTAAACATCTGGTATGAACTTGCCCGTAATTATGCTCATGACCGTGGTTATGACAAAATGATTGGTAACACTCCAGAACTTACAACTATTGGTGTAGGTGAAAAATCAGTAAACCTTTGGGTTCCATTACAATTTGCATGCTGCAGAAATGATGGACTTGCCCTTCCAGTAATTGCCTTACAATATCACGACATTAAAATTAGCTTTACTTTTGAAAGACTTGATCGTCTTATAAATCGTGATAGTGCTTTTGGCACCCCATCATCTGCTGACTTCAAAATGGAAGCTGCTTCCCTTTTTGTAGACTATGTATACCTTGATGATGAAGAACGTAAAAAATTCGCTCAAGCTTCCCACGAATATCTTTTCGAACAACTCCAATTCTCTGGTGCTGAATCTTTAGCCAACAAAAATAACAAAATCAGACTTAACCTCAATCATCCATGCAAAGAACTTGTATGGGTAACTAAATGTGAAAAATATTCAACTGGTCAAAAATTCCTCGCATTTAACCCAAGCAATATGGAAGAAACTCGTGTACTTGCCACAAAACGTTTTGCATTAAAATGCGCTAAATATACTACAGGTAATGTTTTAGATTTAGAAGAGGATACCAATAAATTACAAATAAAAGATGCTGCAACTTACACAAGCTTTGGAACTATTTTCGACAGAATTGGCGCCGTATCAACCTCAAATTCACCAGATGCAGATGCTTTAATTATTACTGGTGAACTCTTGACTTGGGAAGAATGTTCTAAAACAGTTGGCAGTTGGTCTCTTCCAACTCCAAGTGCAGGTGACGGACACGCTGATAAAGATGTTGTTGTATTCCAACATGATAACTATGGTGTATTCTTAGATGGTTCAGTTAACCCAACCAGTGAAGTACTTTTACAACTTAACTCTCATGACAGATTATCTAAACGTGGTGGTGAATATTTCAACTATGTACAACCATACCAATGCCACACTAACACACCAGCCGATGGTGTTAACGTTTTAAGCTTTGCTTTAAACCCAGAAGAACATCAACCATCTGGAACTTGTAACATGTCTCGTATTGACAATGCTACCCTATCATTATTAGTAAACGATAAAGTTGTTGGTGTAAATGGACAATCAAGTGTTTACATTTATGCGACCAATTACAATGTATTAAGAATAATGTCAGGAATGGGTGGTCTTGCTTATAGTAATTGATCGATTCTTTCTGAACGTCGCACCTTAAAAACTAAACAAAAGATGAAATATATAAAAATAGAATATTTATACATTAAATTCAAAAATCCATAAAAAAAATTACTTATTTACTTCTTTTAAAATATTATACCTTTGATATTTTAAATTTCGATTATATTTTTATTGCTGATATACATATCAAACATCATACCAGCAATTTCTTTAATGTTATTGTTAATGTATTTATTTAATTCATTAACTTTCATACTAATGTATTTACTCGTTTTATCAATTATTATTTGTTTTTCATCAATTGTTAGTTTACGTTTATGGTATATTTGACAATATTTAATTAATAGATTGTCTAAAACAAAATCACGTTTTAAAAAATTACAATCGCCACAACAAGGCAAAACATTATTTTTTTCATAGCCAATATTATTATCAATTCTATCAACTCCATTTGTATGAAAATCATATGATTGCTTACCGCATAAATAACAACTTTGAGATATAATCATATTAAATTCTTCTTTTGATAAGTCAAATATAAATTTTTCGTTTTTTTGTGATTTTTTATTAGCTCTTTTTGCATATTTTATATATTTATATTTTATATCGCTATTACGATCTCTAAACAATTCAGAATAATCAAATTGATCATCTATTAATCCTAAATATGAAATTATGTGATGTATTTTACCGATAAATTCATTTAAACTTAAATCTTTTTTACTGTAATTACACGTCTTACAACACGTCACACAATTATCAATATTATAACCCACGTTATTGTCAATTCTATCAATGCCATTAAAATATTTTTCTCCATTGTCATTAATATCTTTACAATAAAAACATTCTTCTTTCATTAAACTTTGTGCATTTTCATCTGTTAATTCATAATTAATATTTCTTTTTTCAGCAGATTTAATATAGTTTGATGTCAATATAGTTAAACTTGTCTTTTTTAAATCATTTTGTTTCTGTCTCATATGTGGATTTGCATCTAAATACTTTTTCATCCTTTTTGCCATCAAAGCTAAATATTTTTCATCTCCTAACACTTCTCTCAATCTCATTCGATGCAAAATAGTATACATTTTATAATGTTCTGGATTAGTTTCTTTTAACATTTGCTTATACGCTTTGCGTCTTTCTTTAACTTCTAATCTGTTTTCATATTCAAAATAATCTCTATCACGATTAATTCGTTTATCGTCTGCACGTTTACCTGCTTCACGACATTTTAAACATCGTTCATAAATAATTATTTCATTTGACAATAAATCTTTTTTATCACTCATAAAAATATCAAATTCATACTCTTTAAAACATGATGTACATTTTTTCTTATTATTTTGATTATCATTGATTTTATTTTGATTTATAATATTTGCTCTTTTTTGGCGATCTTTTGTGGCTAATAATAATAAACATTTATCACATGAATTTGTTGGATAATTTATGTTTAATTCAGTTCTACAACCAAAATGATTATATTGATAACATGGTTTCTTATCATTATCTTTCAAATACGATAACCATCCAATAAATTGATGTTTTCCACAATAAGACGAATAAACTTCTGGTAAATTAAATGATGGTTCAACTACTTTTTTATATTTAATTTGATCAAATTTACAATCAACATGTAAACATTTATCATTATTTTTTATTGGTTTTTTTCTGTTGCGACATTTTTCACATACTTTGAAACCATTAAATAGATTACTAGATAATAATAGTCTACAACCACTACATTTTAATAATATTGTATCAGTCATATATGTTTTTTTATTGATATTAACAATTATTAATAAATTACATTTTTTTAAATGGCAAAATGATTGGAATAATGGTACCTTTGATAATATTTGTTTTAGGATATCTAAAAGGTATTAATACAATTTCACCATATTTTAATGTATTATTTGATTTATCTACAACCATATTTTTAATGCTAAATAATGTTGGACTGTCTGATATATTTACTTCAAGATTTTCATTGAATGATACAAATTTATTGTAGATGTTTGAAATATTTGATTCGCGATAATTACTAAAACAATAATTCATACTACTATCTTTTTCAAAAATAGATATTATACTCATTAATATAACATCTTCATTGTCAATCAATTCAGATGTTCTCGCATTAATCAATTTACATTTAAAAATATAACTTCCTGATATTAATATAACATCCGTCATATTATAAATATTTTTTTCATTTTCATTTACAAAAAATAGTCGATTATATTTATGATCAACATCTAATAATTTACCATCTAATGATTTAATTTTGTATGTATTGAAATTTTGTAGATTATTAAAACTATTAATTAAATCATGATATGGTGCTTTGAGTCTGCGTTTATCTAACTGGATATAATTAGTTGGTTTATCATTAGTAGTTGAAATACATTCACCAGTTGGTAACCAAATAACATTATGAAATTTATTTCTTTTTAAGTCACACAAATTTGAGTTAAAAATGTTCAATATTTAGTAATTATAATATATAATTATAAAATAAAATCAAATAAATAATTTAAGGATAATTATTACTATAATTATTATTATAATATAAAATGCCACAAAAAATCGATTATTTAATTGAGGATGATGAAATTCCAGGACAGAAATATTTAGTTATTTCTATTTTATCACCCGGATTTAATAAAAATTTAGAAAAATACGACATTAGAGGAATTAAAATTCGTGGAGTATATGCAACATATGAAGAAGCACAAGAAAGATGCGTATATTTACAAGTTGCAGATCCAATTCATAATGTATTTATAGGTGAAATAGGTAAATGGTTACCATTTGTAGATGATCCAGATAAAGCAAAAGATTCACAATATGCTGAAGCCAAATTACAAAAATTGATGAAAACATATATGGAAAATCAAGTTAAAGCAAAACAATTATATGAAGCTAGAAAGAATGAAATGATGATGCAGGCAATGACAGAGGAAATGAACAAAAAAGAAAAAAATAAAAAAAAGAAATCAAAAAAATCAAAAAAATCAAGTAATCCTTCTAGTCAAATAGATCCTAATGAGGATTTTGATTTATCTGGATTAAGATCTGAAAAAATTATTAATGTTAATACTGAACAAGTAGATAATGAATGTGAACAAGATATGGTTAATAAAAATAGTGTATCAAGTGGTTCAAGTGATGAACAAAATATTGATGAAAATGATGAAAAAAATAATAGAATTATTGATTTAGAAAATGAAATTACTCGTATTAAATTACAATTAGAAATGGAAGAAAATAAAAAATCAACAATTGATGAATTAAGAGATATTGCAACAGAAATGCACGAAATTGCCGCAAAACGAAGTGGACAGGAAATGTAAATATTTTTTTCAAATTTATTATAAATATTAATTTTGATATTTATATTTATAGTGATAAAAAATATTATAATATAATATAATACAATTATGAGATATAGATTAGTAACAGCGAAAAAAATGCCTAAAATGGATATTTCAAAAATTTTATTTATAGGAGGATTAATTTTATTATTAACATATCTTATCTATATTTACAAAGATAAACCATATGTATCAGAAATAGTAAATCAAAAATATGAACAGAATAGAGAATAAAGAATAAATACAAATTAATAAAATATAATTTGTAGTACAATTATATAATATATAAATGTATAAATTAAAAACGAATATTATAGGAAATTCTTTATCATCTTGTCCAATGAAAGAACTAATTGAAATGTTAAAATTAATAATTATAAGTCTAATATTAGTATGGATATATAGACAGATTTTTTGTCAAAATAACATTGATAATAATAAAAAAGAATATTTTACACAACAACAAAAAGATGATTTAAAATTAAAAACTTTAATTGAAATGCTAACAAGTAATTGTAAACCTGAATATTGCAATATGTATGATTGGAATAAAAAAGGTGATATACCAGATAATATGTCAGTTGGTAATTTTAGTACAAGTAAAGGATGTTGTTTAATACCAAATGATTTTAAAGTATTTTTATATGAACGAAGATGTGGTAATTCATAAATGAAAATATTTAGGTAAATTATATATAATTAATTTATATTAAATTATATATAATGAATTTTTTAGTTGAAACTAAAATAGAATATACTACTCAACTTGTTAATATCGTAACACCCTTTATTTATGAAGGTTTTAAAGCAATTTATGATGATGCAATTAAAGTTGCTAAACAACCTGAAGAATTAAAAGTATTTCAAACGTTTTTAAGAAAAATACCATTTTGGTCTGAAGAAATATATAATGCAGAATTAAATAGAATTAAAAAAGATTCAGAATTTGGTGATATTTTAGAAGATTTACTTAGAGCAGTTATCAAAGCAAATATCATGTTGTTAACTAATACAACTCCAGATAAAAAAAATAAATTAAAAATTAATTTTGTAATTGAATTAAATAAATTTGTCCATAATTCATATATCGAATCTGCAAAAGCAATATTCCAAAATCCTTTTTTATTTTCTCATAGATACTCACAACTTGAATTAAAAAGAAATCAAAAAGAATGCTTAGAAGTTATTAAAGTAAGTATTAGTGAAGCAATTCGTAAAATGTTGCCAATAAATATAATTCTAAAAGAATATCTAGGTCAATCTTTTACAGAAACACAAAAAAATGAAATAGATAATGTTGATAAAATAATGTCAGAAGTTGATAAATCTAGGGTAATGCATTTACTAAAAGCAGATGAATTTCAAGATAGAGAAATTTCATATAATTTAACTAAAATAAATGATAATAAAGCATTCATATCTATGAAAAAAGAAAAAGAAAAAGAAAAAGAAAAAGAAAAAGAAAAAGAAAAAGAAAAAGAAAAAGAAAAAGAAAAAGAAAAAGAAAAAGAAAAAGAAAAAGAA
>Ga0169931_10002039_pt1 | contig 33183 bp, 34 predicted proteins | sample Kivu_15m_20L_FD_129675 | JGI IMG/M metagenome (GOLD analysis project Ga0169931, IMG submission 129675) | Freshwater microbial communities from Lake Kivu, Western Province, Rwanda to study Microbial Dark Matter (Phase II) - Kivu_15m_20L... | ecosystem: Environmental > Aquatic > Freshwater > Lake...
ATCGAAGCGCTACCGCGACTGATTGCGGTTGAGGATGAGAGTTCGAGCAAACAACTCGAGCGCGCCTTCCGCAAACGTGGCATCGGATTTGAAGTTGGCGTTCGATTCAAGAGCGCAGCGGTCGCAAAAGATTTAGTAACGGTGACTCTTGAGAATGGGGCCACCCACACTGCCGAACTTCTTCTTGTTGCTGTGGGACGAGGACCGGTCTCTGCAGGACTTGGCTATGAAGAACAAGGGATCTCTATGGATCGCGGTTACGTTCTCGTCGATGAGAAATGTCGTACCAATATCCCTGGGATATGGGCGGTGGGAGATCTCATCCCAACTTTGCAACTTGCCCATGTCGGTTTTGCAGAAGGAATCATGGTCGCCGAAGAGATTGCAGGGCTCGCTCCACTAGCAATCAACTATGACGGAATCCCTCGGGTCACCTACTCAGAACCTGAAGTTGCATCTGTCGGTCTCAATACCTCGACCGCTAAAGAGCGTGGCTACGATGTTGTGGAATTGAGTTACGACCTTGCGGGAAATGGAAAGGCACAGATTCTCAAAACTGCGGGTTCAGTGAAACTTGTCGCTGCGAAAAATGGACCAATACTTGGGATTCATATGGTGGGATCAAGAGTTGGCGAACTTCTCGCTGAAGCTCAATTGATCTTCAATTGGGAAGCTGATGCCAGCGATGTGGCTCAGTTCATTCACGCTCATCCGACGCTCTCTGAGGCTATGGGTGAGGCACATTTAGCATTGGCCGGTAAGCCACTCCATGCTCACGGGTAACCTTCGGGTGCTCCAGCATGGTCTGACTGTGATGGGTTGGTAAGGGAGAGCAATATGTCATTCTCAGTGCGAATGCCAGCACTCGGTGAAAGCGTGACCGAAGGCACGGTGACTCGTTGGTTGAAGAACGAGGGTGATGTTGTCGCACTTGATGAACCACTCCTCGAAGTTTCGACCGACAAGGTAGATACAGAGATTCCGTCACCAGCAGCAGGCACTCTCGCAAAGATCGTTGTTGCGGTTGATCAAACGGTCGCAGTTGGCGCAGAACTTGCGCTGATCGATTCAGCAAATGCCGCGCCATCAACTCCTGTAGCAGCGCCAGCTCCCGTGGCAACGCCAGCTCAAGTCCAAACGCCCGCACCGGTAGTTTCAACGCCAACACCAACTTCCGCATCATCCGCCGGAGCAACAGTTGTCTCTATGCCGGCACTTGGTGAATCAGTAACTGAAGGAACTGTGACTCGTTGGTTAAAGGCTGTGGGAGATTCCGTTGCAGTTGATGAACCGCTCTTGGAAGTCTCTACCGACAAAGTGGATACTGAAATTCCCTCCCCCGTGGCGGGAAAATTGCTCTCCATTGATGTTGCAGTCGATCAAACAGTCCCAGTTGGAGCGCGTCTTGCTTCGATTGGATCTACTTCAGCGGTCTCTGCCCCAGCTCCTACCCCAGCAACTCCAGTAGCTGTACCAGTAGCCACACAAACGCCCACAACAATTTCAACGCCAACACCAACACCCTCGCCAGTTGTGGCCCCGGCTCCAGTCGCGCTCGCTCCTGCCACCAGACTCAGTGATGCTTATGTGACTCCAATAGTTCGAAAGCTTGCAGCAGAACTTGGAGTGGACCTTGCCTCTGTTCGCGGTAGTGGCGTTGGCGGTCGAATCAGAAAAGAAGATGTGATGGCAGCAGTACCAGCGCGGACAACTGTGGCAGCAACTCCTGCGCTTCAAAGCTCATCATCTCCAGCGCCAACAGCGCAGCTCTCACCCGTCACTCCTTCGCCACTTCGCGGAACACGTGTGCCAATGTCTCGTCTTCGCAAGGTGATTGCAGCTCGTATGGTGGAGTCGCTACAAGTTTCAGCACAATTAACCACTGTCGTCGAAGTAGATGTCACTGCGATTGATCGACTTCGAAATAGAGCGAAAGCAAGTTTTGAAGGCCGCGAAGGAGTCAAACTCTCCTTCCTTCCCTTCTTTGCCATAGCCACTTGCGAAGCTCTCAAACAGCATCCCGTAGTGAACGCATCTGTCGATGGCGAGGAGATCATCTACCACGGTGCCGAACATCTTGGCATTGCGGTCGATACCGATCGCGGTCTCTTGGTGCCAGTGATTCGTGATGCCGGAGATCTCAACATGGGTGGGATTGCACGAAAGATCGCAGATGTCGCGTCAAGAACGCGCGATAACAAGATCTCCCCTGATGAACTTGGCGGCGGAACCTTCACCATCACAAATACAGGTAGCCGCGGCGCTCTATTCGACACACCCATCATCAACCAACCTCAAGTAGCAATCCTCGGCCTTGGTTCAGTAGTAAAGCGACCAATGGTGGTCAAAGGCGCTGATGGCGGAGAAACAATCGCAATCCGATCCATGGTCTATCTCGCCCTCTCCTACGATCATCGAATCGTTGATGGCGCTGATGCAGCTAGGTTCCTGACGACTCTCAAAGAGCGCCTCGAAGGTGGACGTTTCGAATCTGATCTGGGTCTATAGATCCTGTAGGAGGCAGTGATGTCTTTGCCACAGCGTGTAGCGATTACCGGTGCTTCGGGATTGATTGGTTCGGCACTCGTTGGTCACCTCAAGTCAGAAGGCCACACCATCCAACGTCTTGTCAGACGAAAGCCCGTCGCGCCAGATGAAGTCTCGTGGGATCCGATTACTGGATCCATTGATCTTGCACCGCTTGAAGGAGTTGATGCGGTTATTCATCTCGCTGGTGCAAATGTCGGAGATAAGCGCTGGACAAGGAAGTACAAGGCGCAGATACTCAACTCTCGACTCTACGGGACAACTACTATCGCTAACGCGGTAGAAAAATTGAAACCAAGCGTCTTTATCTCGAGTTCTGCAATCGGTTGGTACGGCGAAACTGGAAATCGGGCTGTGACCGAGAATGACCGTGCTGGTGATGATTTCCTAGCATCGGTCTGCAAAGAATGGGAGGCCGCCGCAGATATCGCCTCGTCAGTGCGCACCGTGAAGATTCGGACTGGTCTTGTCCTCGATCCAACTGGTGGCGCGCTTGGTCGAATGTTGCCACTCTTTAAATTTGGCCTTGGGGGACGTCTGGGAAATGGGAAGCAGTGGTGGTCATGGATCACTCTCCACGATCAAATCAAGGCAATTTCGTTCCTGCTTGAAGGGAAAGTCAGTGGCGCGGTAAATCTCACAGCGCCAAATCCCGTCACAAATAGCGAGTTCACGGCAGCTCTAGCTCGTGCTCTCAAGCGTCCGGCGCTCTTTCCTGCTCCGGCGTTCGCTCTCAAAATTGCTCTTGGTGGATTCTCTACCGAGATACTTGGAAGCAAGCGCGTTCTTCCCGAGAAATTAGGTGAAGCAGGATTCACATTCGATTTTCCACACCTTGCTCCAGCACTGGTAGAGCTCGTCAAATAGTTCTCGCAATCTCCTCGGCGGCTGCAACTCCAGATTCAAGCGCGCCTTGCTGGCTCGGGAGAGAGATGTGATCGCCAACGAGGAGAACCCGTTCACCAAGCGGAGTGAAAGTGCCAATCGACTTGCCTGGTGGATGATTCGGCAGAGACTTCTTGATCACATACTTCGCAATCAACTCCCATCCTTCAGTTTCAACTCCCCAGATCGATGCCAGGTGTCTTCGAACACTTGATTCGCTCGTATTCTCACTTGCAGCACCAATAACTGTGCTTGAAATCAATGTCTTTCCAGGTGGCGCATACTCAGGTGCGAGTTTCGAGATCGCGATCGAGTTTGTTACTGGTCCCATTCCAAGTCCATCGATTCGAAGCGTCGCATCAAACCCCAGATCATCGAGTGCGTGATACCAAGTAGTGCTCGTGGACATCGTCATCGAGTCAAAGATCATCGAATCCCGTGGAAGATCTAGCTGGGCATCGCTGAGCAACAACTTCGCAGCCAACGCATCTGTGGCAAGGATGATTCGGCGAGCCTTGCGTTTTCTCTTGCCAATTCGTAGGAAACCTTCTCCTATCTCATCCACATGCGAGTTGAAGTTGATGTGAACTTCTCTTGCAAGCTTCTCCGCAAGGCTTGAGACTCCACCAAAAGGCAACCCTGGTGTTCCGTTAATGAAGTAATAGATCAATCTATTTGCCATCTGGGCTGAAATTTGATCGCACCGATCTAGAAAGACTCCTTGAGCAAAGGGTCGAATCACTCGCGAATAGAGAGATCCAATACCGAGAGAAATCATGGATGCCTCGAAAGATTCATCCTCCAGCGCTCCACTTATCGCTCGACCCTGCCCTCTCAAACCGAGGAGAAATTTTAAGAAGCGTAATTTTTCGCTAATGGAACCCGTCGCAGGATTGAGACCCGAGAAGATATGTGAAAAGGACTCACGCGGATCGCCTAAGCGATGGACTTTGCCGGCGATAAGGACATCAATCGCCTTGCTTGCCCTATGAAACTTATCTGGGTGGTAGAAGCGTGCTAAATCGGGGTAGGAGAGATTGACTAACTGAAACCCGCGGTCGCATATGTACTCCCCGACACGATCACTTCGAAGACGTCCACCTGGGCCATCGCCTGATTCGAAAATCTCGAAATCAATTCCAAGTTCCCTCAGCCGCAGACCAGCTGCAATACCTGAGAGTCCCGCGCCGATGATTGCAACCGGCAATTCCGAGCGCTTGGAAGTCATAGCGAAGGCCTGTGAGCCCCGAGGAGATTAGTTTGCGCTTACCTTCTCGTGTTGCAATTTTGATGGCCACCAGATTTTTGGACCGATGATCCTAACGATTGCAGGAACGAGAAGTGAGCGAACTACGAGTGCATCAAGAAGAACTCCGAATGCGACTGCAAAGCCGAGTTGGGCTAGGAAAACCAGCGGAAGGACCCCAAGCACTCCGAATGTCGCCGCAAGAACAATTCCGGCAGAGGTGATGACGCCACCGGTAACGGTCAGACCCTTGATGACACCGGCCCGTGTACCGATCTTCTGCGTCTCTTCACGTACTCGGGTCATCAAGAAGATGTTGTAATCGATACCCAGCGCCACGAGGAATACGAAGGCGAATAATGGGAAGGACGCATCAGTTGATGGGAATCCAAATACATGTTCGAAGACGAAGGCACAGACGCCAAGTGTTGCAGCGAAGGAGAGAACGACCGTGAAGAGCAAAATTCCAGCTGCGAAAATGCTTCGAAGGAGCAATCCAAGGATGATTGCTATCAAGATCAAGACGATGGGGATAATCACCTGATTATCGCGGCGTGAGGCTTGATCGATATCGAACCCGACTGCAGTCTGACCACCGACTAATGCCGTTGGATCCACTTCCTTGACCGATTGGCGGAGATCTGGAATCAATTTCTTTGCTTCCTGTGAATCAGCAGGAACTTTCAAGATCGCATTGAGCAAGACTTTGCCTTCAACAATCTTAGGTGTTTCGGTTGGTGCACCAGTCATGGGATCACGAAGCGTCGCTGGAGCAACAGAGGCAACTTGGTCGACGGTCAAGATTGCAGCACTTGCAACAGCAACTCGATCTTCAGCCACGACAATTTCCACTGGAGTTCCTTCTCCACTTGGAAAATAAAGTCCTAACCTTTCAAGTCCTACAACAGAATCTTGTTCTTTCGTGAAAACTTCGGTCTGCGCTACGCCTGAGGTATTGAGCGTCGTCGCAAAGCCTGCGAAAACCAAAAGAACTAGTCCGGTAACAATTCCGATTTTTCGAGGACTTCGATCAACAAGAGATCCGATCTTCGCCCAGAAACCTGAGAGCTTCTCATCTGCGTGATCGAATTCGGGAATCTTCGGCCAGAAGATCCATCGACCGAATAGGACAAGGAAGGCTGGGAGGAGAGTGAGCGCAGCCAACATTGCACAGAAAATTCCGATTGAACCGACCGGGCCAAGGCCACGATTGCTCGAGAGATCCGAAAGCAAGAGAACCATGAGACCTGCGATAACAGTTCCGCCCGATGCCAAAATCGGCTCTACCGTTCCGCGCCATGCGATTCTCATCGCATCAAAACGCGATTGGTGTTTATGCAACTCTTCTCGATACCGTGAAATCAAGAGAAGCGCATAATCAGTCGCAGCACCAAGCACTAGAACATCTAGGATTCCTTGGGTTTGACCATTGAGGTCAATCCAATCGTTCTTTGCCATGTGATAGACGATGAAAGTTGCGAAAGTCAATGCAAGGACTGCAGTCAAGAGTGGAATGAGCCAGAGAACTGGCGAGCGGTACACCAGAATCAAAATAATCGAGACAACGCAGAGCGTGGTCAAAAGCAGAGTGGTGTCAATAGACCCGAAGGCACCGAAGAGGTCAGCGAAGATTCCACCTGCACCAGTCACGTAAGTATCGATGGACTGATTCTCGAAGGTCTCCTTGAGGTCCTCTCTGATGAACTCAATGATCAGTGGAAGTGCTGGCTCGTCACCAATGCTCTCCCCCGCTGCCACGCTATTGATCTGGAAATTGATGAGAGCAGCCTTGCCATCTTGTGAAGGGATTACAGTAAGTGGAACTCCTGGTGCAAAGTAATAAGAGAGCGGCTTCTTGGCTTCTGCTACAACTTTTCCGGGGAGTGTATTTGCATACTCGTTGATAGCAGCAAAGGCTTCTGGATTCGTTGCGGGGTTAACTCCACCTTCGAGGAGGATGAGTGTTGGGATGAGGTCTGAGTCTTGATCCTGGAATTTCACGATAACTCGACTCGCAATGGTCGATTCAGCACTGTCAGGAAGGAAAGCGGAGTTATCGTTCTCTTGAACCGATGAGATCTTTGCAAAGATAGGACCAGAGATTCCGCCGATCGACATCCACGCGATGATTGCGACAATCGCAATATAGAGCGCCTTTCGCCCCTTGACCTTGCGCTTGCTCTCCTGTTTATCTTGCAGCGACATGCGACTACCTCTCGAAGAAGTTGGGATTGTGACCTGCGTCAACCAATAGAGGTGGAAGGTTAGTGGGAAACCTTCACGAGTTCATCTTCAGCCTCGGAAAGTCGCGAAAAATGCCTTAATTTGAGGCTCTAGGCTTACCCCGTGACGATTCAAGTGAGCGATTGCGCTGTTGCGGCGAGCATCAAAGGTGCTCCGCTGCAAATCCGAGATCTCACTACAGATGGCCCAATCGAGTACGTGGCAGCTTTAGCACTTCAAGAAGAGACTCACCAGAAAGTTGCCCTTGGCATTTCGCCATCAGAGCTAATCCTCCTTGAACATCAAAGCGTCTTCACCGCAGGAAAGCGGACCGAAAATCATGAACGCCCGCTAACTGGCGCACGAGTGATTGATGTCAATCGCGGTGGAAAGATTACTTGGCATGGCCCTGGCCAGATTGTTGGCTATCCAATCATCAAACTAGGAAATCCCGCTGAGCTCTTGGGTTACGTCCGAACAATCGAGGCTGCATTGATTGCCGTACTCGATAAATTTTCTATCACTGGGCGATGCATTAAGGGTCGCTCGGGTGTGTGGATCGATGGGCAGAGAAAGATCGCTGCCATAGGAATCAGAGTCGCACAGTCAGTGACCATGCATGGCTTCGCGCTCAACGTCAACTGTGATCTCTCTAGCTATCAGGAGATCATCCCATGTGGCATCACTGATGGATCGGTCACTTCAATGAGTGTTGAGCTAGGACGACGAATCGAAGTGAGTGAACTGCTTCCGATTCTCAAGAGGGAAATGACCTCGGCGCTATCTCCACTTATCGCGAGAAATGAATATTCAGCTCTAGATGCGGGAAGTGCCAGCTCATGACAAAAAAGCTGCTTCGAATCGAAGCGCGAAATGCGGCCGTTCCGATTGAACGAAAGCCAGAGTGGATCAAGACTCGAGCCCAAATGGGCCCTAACTACACCAACCTTCGCTCTTTCGTCTCTCGAGAAGGATTGCACACGGTCTGCCAAGAGGCAGCTTGCCCCAATATCTTCGAATGTTGGGAAGACCGAGAAGCAACTTTCCTCATCGGCGGTGAGGTATGTACCCGGCGTTGCGATTTCTGCAATATCGCCACTGGAAAACCCACCTCCTACGACAGAGACGAACCGAGGCGAGTTGCTGAGTCGGTTAAGGGTATGGAACTGCGCTATGCCACAGTCACAGGAGTGGCTCGCGATGATCTCGAAGACGAAGGAGCATGGCTCTACGCCGAAACCATTCGCCAGATACATCAAGAAGTTCCTGGCTGCGGTGTTGAGATGCTCGCGCCAGATTTCTCCGCAAGCGCTGAGTTGTTAGAGGTGGTCTTCAACTCGCGTCCTGAAGTTTTCGCACATAATGTCGAGACGGTCCCAAGAATTTTCAAGGAGATTCGACCAGCTTTCAACTATGAGCGTTCGCTTTCGGTGATTCAGGCTGCGCGGAACTTCGGCTTAGTCACCAAATCGAATCTCATCCTCGGCCTCGGCGAAACCAGAGCTGAAATCTCAGATGCGCTCGTGCAGATGAGAAGTGCCGGCTGTGACCTCATCACCATCACTCAATATTTGCGCCCAACTCCAAAGCACCATCCGGTCACGCGGTGGGTAAAGCCGGACGAGTTCGTGGAGCTTGCTGAAGAAGCTCGTAAAGTGGGATTCCTCGGCGTTATGAGTGGCCCTCTGGTTCGTTCCTCGTATCGCGCTCGTCGACTTTACGAAGCGGCGATATCGGCTCGAAGTGCTGTAGGTGAATGAGATCGTGGACCTGGTCTATCCCCCCGTCGTCAAGATAGTTCAAGGTCTTTGGCGCTACCTAGGTTTGCGTTTCAGCTTCATCGGCGAAGCGAATATCCCGCGTAATGGTCATGCAATTCTTGCGATCAATCATGTGGGTTATCTGGATTTCGCCATCGCAGGAACCGCTGTTCTTCCTGCTGGTCGCTACGTTCGATTCATGGCGAAGAAGGAAGTCTTCGATCATCCAATCGCAGGGCCATTGATGAAAGGGATGCATCACATCAGTGTTGATCGAAGCAATGGATCACCCTCCTTCATTGCCGCACTTAAGGCGTTGGCTGTAGGTGAAATAGTCGGAGTCTTTCCCGAAGCCACGATCTCCCGTACCTTCGAATTGAAGGAGATGAAGAGTGGAGTTGTGCGCCTCGCTATGGAATCAGGGGCACCAATCATTCCTACCGTCGTCTGGGGAAGTCAGCGGATCTGGACCAAGAGAATCAAGCGAGATTTTGGCAGGAAAAATTTCCCGGTAATTGTCGCGATGGCGGCGCCATATTTCATCGAAGCGAATTCGGATATCGATGCAGAGATGGGCAGACTGCGAAGCAAGTTAGAAGATCTGCTAAAGCATGCTCAATCGCACTATCCCGATTCAGGGGATGGTGAGTTCTGGCAACCGGCAAGGCTTGGCGGTAGCGCCCCCACACCTGAGCAATTGGTCGAAATCATCGCAAAAGAGAAGAGAGAGCGAGAGATAAACTAATCACATGGCCACCAAAGACTCGAAACCAACTCGCGCTGAGAAGCGCGCTGCAAAGGCAGCAGCCAAAGCCGCACGGGGGCCAAGGTTCAAAGTTATCCGCGATGCCTACCAGGTTACTAAGCGAGAACGACCACAGGTCGGCCTGATTCTCTTACTTATCTTCGTCGCGGTACTGGCAGTGGGCATCACCATTGGTGCAATCCTTGGTAGCCCAATTTATGCTGCATTTGTCACTACGCCACTGGCATTCCTCATCGCTTTCATCATCTTCACTCGGATGGCAACATCAGCTGCTTACTCTTCAATCGAAGGGCAAGTTGGCGCAGCCGCAAGCGTGCTGATGTCGATACGTAAAGGTTGGACCGTTGATACCGCAGTCAATGTCAATCGCAATCAAGATATGGTTCATCGAGCTGTTGGAAAACCTGGAATAGTTCTTGTTGGCGAAGGTCGAGAAGGAGTGAAGATCCTGCTCAATGATGAACGGCGCCGTATGGAACGAGTAGCGCCAGGAGTCCCAGTGTATACGCTCGTCTGTGGCGAAACTGAAGGTCAAACCTCGGTAAGAAAACTACAGCGACAGATGAAGAAATACCCGAAGAAGCTTTCAATGAGTCAGGTACGTGAACTCAGGGCTCGAATCAAGTCAGTCGGCGGGATGAACATTCCACTTCCCAAAGGCCCGATGCCGCGAAACATCAAACTCCCAAAACGCCCATAACTGCTAACGCTTAACCTGCATCACCGCACTGCCAACGATTCGGTCATGTAACCCACGACCATCACTGTCATAGACAACTGCAGGAACGACTAAGAGAATCAATATAGTTCGAAGGAGAGTGGATCCAATCCCCAAGGGTTCTAACTCGGGATAGCGTAGAACTCTTAAGTTCATCAGCCTCTGCCCCGCCGATGCTCCAGTTGTCGCTGTCAGGATGAATATCTGCATGAAGAAGACCAGCGCGATCCAGAAGGGTCGACCTTGATCTTGATCAAAAAAGATCGAGCCAACGGCCCAACTCATCAACCAGTCGATAGTGATCGCAACAAATCGCCTTCCGGCACGGGCAACAATCAGCCCACCTCTTCGTCCTTCTTCACTGCCCGAACCCGTCATGGTCTGGATGCTAGTTCCCTCCGGCGAAGTGAGTCACCTCACCTCCCCCACCACATCCTGATTAATCGAAACATGACCGTAACAATGGGGTCACCCGAGTTTCACCCATCGCCACTACATTTTCGCCATCGATTCGAGCCATGGTGCAATGGAGCATCTTCTGGCTCTCGCTTCGACCCTAACCGTTTGAGAGGAATACGAGGCAACCATGTTCAAAAGTGCGAGCGAAATTGTCGCCTACATCAAGAAGAATGATGTGAAGTTCGTTGATGTTCGTTTCATCGATCTTCCTGGAATACAACACCACTTCAATGTCCCTGCGAACTCATTCGACGAAGAGACTCTGACAAATGGATTGATGTTTGATGGCTCGTCCATTCGAGGATTTCAGTCGATTCATGAGTCGGATATGAAACTCCTTGCCGCACCAGAGACCGCCTACCTCGATCCTTTCCGCAAAGAGAAGACTCTGATCATCACTCACTCGGTTCACGATCCAATCACAAACGAGGCGTACTCACGCGACCCGCGTGGCATAGTCAAGAAGGCTGTCGACTTCATGCGCTCGACCGGGATCGCCGATACAGCATTCTTCGCACCAGAAGCCGAGTTCTACATCTTCGATCGTATTCGCTTCCTTACCGGAATGAATCAAGCATTCCACCATATCGATTCCTATGAAGGTGCCTGGAACACCGGTATCGAGACAGATGCAGATGGCACACCGAATCGTGGCTATCGCACTCGCATCAAGGGCGGATATTTCCCGGTATCACCGACCGATCAATTCGCAGACCTTCGCGATGAGATGGTGATGAATCTTGAGAAAGTTGGACTCACCGTCGAGCGAGCACACCACGAAGTTGGTACTGCAGGCCAGATGGAAGTCAACTATAAGTTCAATGATGTTCTTCATGCTGGGGATGATCTGATGAAGTTCAAGTACATCATCAAGAACACCGCATGGCAGGCAGGCAAGACCGCTACCTTCATGCCGAAACCCCTCTTTGGCGATAATGGATCAGGAATGCATTGCCACCAATCGCTCTGGAAAGATGGCAAGCCACTCTTCTGGGGTAACGGTTACGCAGACCTTTCAGATATGGCTCGCTGGTACATCGGTGGTTTGCTCAAGCACGCACCATCTCTACTTGCATTCACCAACCCAACAGTCAACTCATATAAGCGTCTGGTTCCCGGCTATGAAGCGCCGGTCAACTTGGTCTACTCGGCACGAAATCGTTCCGCCTGTATCCGTATCCCAATCACAGGTAGCTCACCGAAGGCAAAGCGAATCGAATTCCGTTGCCCAGACCCATCATCCAATCCATATCTCGCATTCGCTGCGATGCTCCTGGCGGGAATCGATGGAATCGTCAACAAGATCGAGCCACCAGCTCCGGTTGATAAAGATCTCTACGAACTCGAAGGCGAAGAGGCTGCCTCGATTCCGCAAGTTCCTGGTTCACTCGATGCAGTACTCGATAACCTCGAGCGCGACAACGCATTCCTCACCAAGGGCGGCGTCTTCACGCAAGATTTGATCGATACCTGGATTTCTTGGAAGCGCTCCCAAGAAGTCGATTACGTCAGGTTGCGACCACATCCTGCTGAATTCGAGCTCTATTACGATCTCTAAGATTCAAAGGAAATACAGAGAAGCCCCGGATCTCGGGGCTTCTCTGTTTTTATAGGCTCCACGCCTTAAGAATTGCTAACGCCGCTTCTGCACGCGTAAGAAGATAATCGCAAGGAGCGCTGATATAAGACTTCCTACGAGGATTCCTGTCTTTCCAGCAGCAAGTTCAATACTTCCTTCGCTAAATGAGAGTTTTGCGATCAAGAGCGAGACTGTGAATCCGATTCCCGCTAGTAGCGAGACACTGAAAAGGTCTCCCCAACGAAGATTCTCATTGAGCCGCGCTTTAGTTACCTTGGTTAAGAGATAGGTAGATGCCATCACGCCGAGCGGTTTACCAATGACAAGCCCAGCAATAACAGCGACCGCAATCTCGTTCTCGAGCGCATCGAATCCAATCGATCGAAGATCAACGCCAGCTGCGGTGAATGCGAAGAACGGTACTGCTAAGGCGACAGATATCGGCCGGATTCGCTCCTCGGAGAGCTCTGCCGGAGATTGTTTGGCATTTCGAGCGTGAACACTCGTGAGCAGTGCGATAGCCACTCCCGCGACAGTGGCATGGATTCCCGATTGGTAAGTGCACCACCAAATCAGGAGCGCTAGGGGAACCATCAGGAACCAACGGGTGAAACGAATTCGCTGTAAGGCCGCATAAGCAGAGAGAAGTACCCCTGCAGCTATCAAGAAATTGACTTGAAGTTGCTCTGTGTAAAAGAGAGCGATGATAGTGATAGCACCTAAATCATCAACGACAGCGAGGGCGAGCAAGAAGGCGCGCAGCTCAGTTGGTAACCCTCTTCCCGCAACGGCCAATACGGCAAGTGCGAAAGCGATATCGGTTGCGACAGGCATCGCCCAACCATCGCTAGCCCCCGGATTTCCTCGAATCAACGAGATGTAGATGATGGCGGGAACCGCCATTCCCGAAATTGCGGCAACTATCGGGACGAGTGCTTGGCGAGGTTTTGCAAGAGAGCCATGAACGAACTCATGCTTAAGCTCAAGTCCCGCTACAAAGAAGAAGATTGCAAGAAAGGCATCTGAAGCCCACTTTGCCAGAGTCATCGAGATATCGAGAGATGAGATCTCTATTTCAAATGATCTGAAATCCCCATACCAATCACCGAGCGGAGAGTTAGCGATGATGAGAGCCACTGTTGCGGCGACGAGAAGTATGGCGCCACCAAAAGTCTCATCTCGAAGAACGCGCCCGAGCCAGCGCTTCTCACTTGGTGTATCGATTCGTTCGAATGCATCATGGCCCTCTGGCCCTCGATTTTCCCGCTTCATAGGAAGTGAAGTTACAGGGCTTTGCTCTCTAGACTCATGCCGTGAGCGAAAGACCCCCAATAGTCGTTGCGTTACAGAACGCAGCGAATTGCCCGGTGAACTTGGTGGGTCAATGGATTACCGAGGCTGGGCTTGAGGTGAGAACGCTCCATCTCTATGCCAAGCAGCCCTTCCCCCACGACTTGGCAGAGTTGGAGAAGAGTCTTGCTGGATCGCGACTTGCCGGAATCATCTCCTTGGGCGGATCGATCTCGGCTGATGATGATGACGTTGCACCGTGGTTGATTGGCGAGCGTGCACTTCTTGCAGACGCAATTAGTTTAGGAGTTCCAGTCTTAGGGCTATGCCTTGGTGCCCAACTCTTAGCGCTTTCAACGGGTGGATCAGTCGATTTAGCTGAACTGCCTGAAATTGGCGTTCACGCAGTGACAATCAAAGATTCAGCGGATGAAGTTTTTGGCGCACTAGCTAGTTCAGAACAATTACCCACTATCCAGTGGCATCAAGATGAGGTGAGGCACTTGCCTCCCAGAGCGACCTCAATTGCGAAATCGTCGAGTTGTAGGAATCAGATCTATCGAATGGGTCGACTTCAATACGGGTTGCAATTTCATCCGGAGGCAGACCCCACCATCGTTCGGATATGGGAGAAGCATGGTGACGATGCCTACCAACGCTCCGGCAGGTCAGTTGAAGGTTTGGGTCAGATAGGGCGCGAAGTTGATCAATCAATGGATCAAATCAAGTCAGTCTGGAGCGAACCAATCAAGCGCTGGGCTGAACTTGCGTCGCAACGGCTCGAGACTCAGCTCGAACAACCATCACAACACCGGTGATCACAACGGCAGCACCAATCAGCAAGGTGGTCGATAGCTTTTCGTTAAGGACGATCGCGCCAATCGTCACCGCAATGACGGGATTGACGTAGGCATAGGTTGCGATCAAACCGACTGGTGCATATTTAACGAGCCAGAGATACGCGCTATAAGTGGCGATCGAGCCAATCAAGACCAAGAAGAGCCACCACATCCACGAGAAAAATGTGGCGTCAAAGAAATCACTCAACCGCTCACCGGTCACGAGTGCGACCAGAGACATCGAGATTCCACCAAGGAGCATCTGGTAAGTCGTCACGACCATGGTGCTCTTTGGTAAACCTAGGCGCGGGGCGATATACGTTCCTAACGACCAGGCGAAGTTTCCAATGATGACCATCGCCATCCAGAAGATATGACTGGAGTTATCTGGCTTTCGCAATTCAGGAAGTAACAAGATTCCTACACCAAAGAAGCCGATGATGATGCCGAGCCATCCCCACCGAGATGAAGCGACTCCATCGATTGCTTTGAATGTAGCAATCCAGAGTGGAAGTACTGCGATGAGCAGGGCAACAATCCCCGTAGGGACATCGTTATATTGGGCAAGCGTCACCGACCCAAGACCGAGGCCCAAGAGAAGTGCGCCGAGTAAGGCGAGCGCTGCTGTCTGACGCCTCGTGATGGCAAGGAAACCGATGCCCCATTTGATCGAAATAAAAAGTGCCATGAGAAAGCTCGCAGCGAGAAACCTCATACCCATTGCAAGAATGGGGGGCATGGAGCGAATGGAGTATTCGATCGCGAGATATGTCGTTCCCCAGACGATGTAAACGACCCAGAGCGCGCCCCAAATTTGAGATTTGGGAGGCTGAGCCACTGAGGCATACAACCACAATCACGATATGCGCGTCGTATGCAGATGCAAGGGAATTGCATTAAGATAGTTTTATGCGGTTACCCCTTATGCACATTCCCGATGGCTTCATCAACCTGCCAGTCTCGTTGATGTTCATCGCCCTCTCGGGCCTTGGGGTTCTCGCTTGCCTCAAAGGCGCGAGGGCTCAGCTCGATGACAAGACGGCGCCACTCGCTGGATTGGTCACGGTCTTTATCTTTGCGGTGCAGATGATCAACTTCCCAGTTGCTGCGGGTACAAGTGGCCACCTCCTCGGCGGCGTCCTCGCAGCAGTGCTCGTCGGTCCCTACGCGGCGACTCTCTCGATCACAATCGTTTTGATCCTGCAGGCATTGCTCTTTGCAGACGGCGGCCTCACAGCAGTCGGGCTCAACCTCTTCAACCTTTCACTTCTGGGGGTTTGGGGCGGCTATCTCGTTTTCCTTTTCGCTCGCCGGTTCCTTCCAAAGAAGAAGAGTTCGATTCCGGTCGCCTCTCTCATAGCGGCTTTCATCCAAGTACCACTCGCCGCACTTGGCTTCGTCTTTCAATATGCAATCGGCGCGGAATCCACAATCCCGGTTGCCACAGTGGCCACTGCGATGATCTCAACGCATATCCTGATCGGCATTGGAGAAGCGCTCATCACTGCCTTCACGGTATCTGCCGTTCTCGCTTCACGTAGCGATCTTGTCTTTGGTTGGCGCCAGATCACACCTGATTTGAAGATTGGTTCGAAGTCATGAAGTCTTTTATTGCAAATAGATTCATCCTTGCCGGTATCGCCGTCTCATTGTTAATCGCAGGATTCCTCTCCTTCTACGCCTCTTCTCACCCAGATGGCTTGGAGAAGGTTGCAGAAACTAAGGGTTTTCTGGAGACTGCGAAAGACCCCATTAACTCAGGTTCGCCACTTGCCGATTACGGAGTATCTGGAGTCGATAACGAGAGATTGAGCGTTGGTGCCAGTGGAATCATTGGCGTACTTACAACACTCGTTGTTGCCGGCCTCATCTTCAGACTCCTTGCAAAGAAGAGCAAGTAAAGAAAGTATAGAAATTAATTTCCCTCTCTCAGAACAAGTACATCCGCAAAGCGATCATCACCATGGCCATGATGCAGGTGAGCGCCTCTATATCCATCGCCATTCGATAATCCATAGTCTGGCGCCTCAAACCAAGATTCTCTCGCTCATCGCATTTCTCTTTGTCGTGATTAGTACGCCCATTTCACAGGTCGCCTCTTATGGGGCTTTCTTTATCTTGATTTTCGTGGTTGTTGCTCTCGCTAAGTTGCCCATACTCACAGTGCTCAAGCGATCATTGATTGAGATTCCTTTCATCCTCTTTGCTGTCCTGATGCCTTTCTTTGGTAGCGGCGAGAGTTACGAAGTTGCTGGCCTGACTCTCTATCGGGAAGGTTTGATTGCGGCAGGCGCGATCATTGCTAAAGGAACCCTTGGCGTCATTGGCGCGATTGTGCTCTCCGGGAGTACGACTGCGCGAGGCATCCTTTTGGGTCTTGAGAGATTGAGACTTCCTCCGCTGATGGTCAACATCGCATCGTTCATGCTTCGCTACATCAATGTCGTCACGGATGAGATGGAGCGGATGCGGGTTGCACGGGCATCGCGCGGTTTTGAGCCTCGAGGCATCCGTGACTGGAGGATTCTTGCAAGCGTTGCTGCAACACTCTTCATCCGTTCCTACGAACGGGGTGAACGAGTGCATTTAGCGATGCTCTCGCGTGGTTTCACTGGTCAGATGCCGAAGCTCGATATTCACGACCATCACCCGCCACTCTGGTCTGCTTTCCTGCTTCCAGTAACAGCGCTCGCTGTTGCGCTTGTAGATAGGTGGTTTTTCTTGTGATTGCCCCTTCGCTTGAGATCTCAGAACTTGCATTCGCCTACCCTGATGGACATCAAGCTCTCTACGGTGTCGACTTGAAGATCGCTGCGGGTGAAAGAGTCGCACTTCTTGGTCCAAATGGCGCAGGTAAGACCACCTTAGTCATGCACCTCAACGGAATCCATCCAGCGCAACACGGTTCGGTGAAGATCGATGGCAAAGTTATCGACACCTCCGACAAAGACCTTCTTCGTCAGGTTCGCAGCAAAGTGGGCGTGGTCTTTCAAGATCCTGATGATCAACTCTTCATGCCAACGGTAGGCGAAGATGTTGCCTTCGGTCCGAAGAATCTCGGGTTCGGCGACGATGAAGTCCACAATCGAGTCAATCAATCGCTCGCAAAAGTTGGAATGCTCGAGTACAAGGATCGTCCGCCACATCACCTCTCTTTCGGTCAACGGCGACGGGTTGCTGTTGCGACAGTTCTCGCGATGAATCCCTCGATCTTGGTCCTCGATGAACCTTCATCAAATCTGGATCCAGCGAGCAGGCGCGAACTTGCCGAGATTCTCACATCACTAGATATCACCTTAATCATGGTGACTCATGACCTGCCCTATGCCTATGAACTCTGTCAAAGATCCTTGATATTGGCCGATGGTCGGATCGTTGAAGATGGCAAGACAGGAGAGATCTTGGCCGATCGTGAATTGCTTGCTCGTTATCGCTTGGAGCTACCTAAAGGCTTCGCCCTCTAACTCGAAGAAGTTGACCGTTAGTCGAGGAAGAAGTCGAGCAAGAAATCCTTGGTACCAGGAACAACTGCATATTTGTCGAGATCAGTAATCCCCTCAGATGCAAGAACTTCATCATCAACGAAGAAGTTTCCCGTGCACTCCCCGCTCGGACGATTAAGGATGTAATGAGCCGAATCTGCGAGAATCTCTGGTTTTCGGCATAGCGCAGTATCGACACCAGGAATCATCTGTAGCGCAGCGGTATCGATTGCGGTTCTGGGCCAGAGCGCATTAAAAGCGATTCCATCGCGTTTGAATTCAGCGGACATACCGAGGACACACATGCTCATTCCGTATTTGGCCATCGTGTATGCGACATGGTTCTTGAACCAATGGGCCTTCATCGAAAGCGGAGGCGAGAGGGTCAAGACATGGGGATTGCGCCCCTCTTTGCCGCTCTTCTTGAGATGGGGAATTACTGCCTGCGACGTGAGGAAGGTTCCGCGAACATTGACATCAAACATCAAATCAAATCGTTTTGCTGGGGTTGACTCGGTATTGGTCAGATTGATCGCGCTTGCATTGTTAATCAGGATGTCGAGTCCACCGAATTCACTAGCGGCCCGCTCGACTGACTCCACGATCTGATTCTCATCTCGGAGATCACATTGGATCGCGAGACCTTCTCCGCCTGCGCGGTTTATCTCTTCAACAGCGGAGAAAATCGTGCCCGGAAGTTTCGGGTGCGGCTCTGTCGTCTTTGCCGCAATAGCAACCATCGCACCATCGGCTGCTGCGCGAAGTGCGATGGCAAGGCCGATGCCTCGCGAGCCCCCCGTGATGAAAATCTTCTTTCCAGCCAGTGACATTCTCACTTCCCCTTTCGCATCAAGAAATTCATGAAGGCGTTCTGCGCTTCCTCTGAGGTGAGCGCACGCATGAAGAGATCTCCCTCTGCCTGCATAATCACATTGAGTCGTTCATGATCTGGGCTCTTCATCAATGATTTCGACTGGATGAGCGCGTTAGGTGGAAGCTGCGCCACCTGTTCTGCAACTTCTCGCGCCTTCTTTCGCGGGTTTTCCACTTCATCGTTGATAACTCCCCACTCAGCAGCCTCAGTAGCGGTGAATGAGCGTCCTAGGAGAAGTATCTCGGCTGCTCGACGATGCCCTATCGATTTGGGAAAGAGATGGCTTGAACCGAACTCCGGAACTAATCCAAGATTGACGAATGGCATCCGAAATGATGTCGTCGGTGCAGCGTAGGCGAAGTCGCAATGCATCACCATGGTGGTTCCAATGCCAATCGCATTCCCCTGTATCGCGACGATGGCAATCTTTGGGAATTCGTGGAGAGCTTTGATGAACTGCCAGACCTCCGACCCATCCTCTAACGGCGGGTTATTGAGAAAATCTGCGATGTCATTGCCCCCAGTGAAGTGATCACCATTTGCCTCGATGATCACTACCGATGTATCGGGAGAGATCGCAGCCTCGTTGAGGCCGTCCGCCATGGTCTTATACATCGCCCTCGTGAGCGCATTCATCTTTGATGCACGATTGAGCGTGATCGAAGTGATCGCACCACTCTTTTCGATTAGTACATCACTCATTGCCACATCCTAGAAGTCTCGTGATCCAACTGTCGATCAACTATCGAGATAGTTTGCCCGCGATGAAATCTTCAGTACGGTCATGAGCGACTTCATCTGAATACTGCTCAGGAGGGGATTTCATGAAGTAACTGGAAGGCGAGAGCAATGGCCCGCCGATTCCTCTATCGAGTGCGATCTTGGCACAGCGAAGCGCATCGATGATGACTCCAGCAGAGTTCGGCGAATCCCACACCTCTAACTTGTATTCGATATTGAGCGGGACATCTCCGAAAGCGCGGCCTTCCATGCGCACGTAAGCCCACTTTCGATCATCGAGCCATGGAATGTAATCCGAGGGACCGATATGAACATTGCGATCTGCCATCTCATAATCAAGCTGTGAAGTTACTGATTGGGTCTTCGAGATCTTCTTTGATTCAAGGCGATCGCGCTCCAACATGTTCTTGAAGTCCATATTCCCGCCGACATTGAGCTGATATGTGCGGTCGATATAGACACCACGGTCTTGGAAAAGCTTGGTCATGATGCGATGTGTGATGGTCGCGCCGACCTGACTTTTGATGTCGTCACCGACTATCGGAACGCCAGCCTTGGTGAACTTATCGGCCCAGACTGGGTCGGATGCGATGAAGACAGGAAGGGCATTGACGAATGCGACTTTGGCATCGAGTGCGCATTGAGCATAGAACTTTGTCGCCTCTTCCGATCCGACTGGCAGATAACAGATCAGGACATCGACCTTTTCATCCTTAAGAGTTTTGACCACATCTATCTCGGCAGCGCTGGATTCTTTGATGGTCTCTTTGTAATAGCGACCGAGGCCGTCGAGAGTCTTGCCACGTTGGACAGTAATACCGGTCTTTGCAACATCAGAGAACTTGATGGTGTTGTTCTCACTCGCCCAAATCGCATCCGCAAGATCAAGGCCAACCTTCTTCGCATCGACATCGATTGCGAGCACGAACTTGATTGAGTTGATGTGATAGCCACCAACGACTGGATGCATGAGACCAGGGATGTCTTGATCCGCTGCCGCGTCCTTGTAATACGTGACGCCTTGGACCAGAGAGTTAGCGCAGTTGCCCACTCCCACCAATGCCACCCGAATCTCATTGCTATTGGTCACGAGGATTTCCTTTCGCTATTGATCATCTCTTCTAGCCAAGCGATCTCTCGCTCCGCCGACTCCAACGAATGACGACGCCATTCGGTGAGGTACTTGTCCATACCGATCGGATCTCGCTCGAGGTCAGATCGTAAAATTTCTGCCTTCTCTTGGAGTCGACGAAGCCGACCTTCGAGGATTCGTACTCGATTGCTCGGAGGCGTGGGGCTAAAGAAGGCGAAACGAACTTCGAAACCTTCATCCTCCCAACTATCTGGTCCGGCAACCCTGGTCATCTCTTCAAATCTCTTGCTGCCAAAATCAGTGATGGCGTAGACAATCCGTGAGCGCCTCGAGAGTCCGCCGCGCTCTGAAAGTGAACTCTCTTCGATTAACCCCGACTCCCCCATCCGGCGAAGAGCGGGATAAAGAACTGAGAAAGAAAGCGCCCGGAACGGGCCATAGATTGCACCGATTCGCTTACGAAGCTCGTAGCCGTGGAGGGGGCCCTCTGAGAGAAGCCCAAGGAGAGCAAACTCCAAAGATTCTCCTCGAGACCTCACGAAATACTCACTCTCCGGCAATCGGGGCTGCTCTATAACTGAACGATATATCGATTCGATATATCGAGTAAGACCCTAACTGACCAGTAACTGGGTGCGCAACTCGGCGCGCCCTCAGGATTACCGATTAGTACCGTCTTACCGTTTTCTTTTGGAGCGTTGCCGATTTCGGCACCGGATCGCCCCCTAGGTCTCGGGCTCCGCCTTTGGCGTTGGTGACTCGACCACCCCTCAGGCCCGTTACAGGTTAGGAGATACCTCTCGTGAGTCTCTTTGCATGGAAACTCCATGGTGATGGCAAGACCATCGCCCCTGGCGCAGTCGTCAATCCTGACGAGCGCCTATCGTGGCCTCGCTCCATTGGCATCGGTGTTCAACACATCGCTGCAATGTTTGGTGCGACTTTTCTAGTTCCAGTCATCACTGGGCTACCACCAGCTACAACGCTTTTCTTCTCGGGAATCGGAACGATTCTCTTCCTCATCATCACAAAGAATCGCGTACCGAGTTATCTCGGTTCATCCTTCGCATTCCTTGGCCCGATCGCTGCTGCTGCCGCAGGCGAGGGCGGGATGGCTGCTGCTCTTGGCGGTGTCGTCGCAACCGGTGTGCTCCTCGCACTCGTTGGGTTCATCGTTAAAGCATTCGGTGCATCGTGGATTAACTGGCTAATGCCTCCAGTTGTAACTGGTGCCATCGTTATGGTCATCGGATTCAACCTTGCAAGCGTTGCATACAACAAAGCATGGTTTGGCCCAGAGACTGTAGGACAGAATGCCGGTCAACTTCAGGGCGGACCACTGGTTGGAATTATCACTCTCGCCTCAATCGCTTTGATTGCGGCGATATCTCGAGGTTTCTTGGGACGCATCTCGATTTTCGCTGGTTTGGTCGTTGGCTATCTCGTCGCTCTCTTCATGGGTGATGTCAATACCGATGGCATCGAAGCCGCTAAGTGGGTTGCTATGCCAAGTTTCACCTCTCCCACCTTCAACACCAGTGCGATTCTTCTCTTTGTTCCCGTAGTTCTCGTCTTGATTGCTGAGAATGTCGGACACGTCAAGGCGGTCGCCGCTATGACCGGGAAGAATCTCGACGATCAGATGGGCAATGCCCTTCTCGGTGATGGCCTTGCCACCACACTTGCCGGTGCAGGCGGTGGATCAGGTACGACCACCTACGCTGAAAACATCGGTGTTATGGCCGCAACTCGGGTTTACTCGACTATCGCCTATTACATCGCTGGCGTAGGCGCGATTCTACTTTCACTATCGCCGAAGTTCGGTGCCGTGCTCAGCGCAACTCCTGCAGGAGTCCTTGGCGGAGCAAGCGTCGCACTCTTTGGCATGATCGGAATCTTGGGCGCCAAGATCTGGATCGAATCGCGAGTTAACTTTGCCGATTCGACAAACATCTTGGTAGCGGGTTCGGCTGTCATCATCGGTATCGCAGATGTCTCATTCACGTGGGGTGACTACACCTTCAACGGAATCATCAACGCGACTGTCGTTGCGGTAGTCGGCTATCGAGTACTCCACTCGATCGCATCCAGCAGGGGTACGGCGGCCAACTAAGGCTCAGAAAAGCCCAACGAATAAGCGATAGGGCCGTCTCAGTCAAGTGAGACGGCCCTATCGCTTTCTCTACTTCACATGGAGAGATTGTGGTTGAGTTGTCAGACCTCAGAGGCATAATCATGGAATAGTACGATCTAGGAAAACTAAGAAGATTTGAGCGCGGGAATTGGATGAGAATGAGCGATACAAACACATATAAGAAGAGTGATGAAAAAAGGGCTCGGGAGTTCATATCACCGAGCGACCTCACCTTTGCTTGGAATGACTGCCATCGTTGTCTCTGGCTCTATTACAACTATGGCGTAAAGAACCCAACTTTCTTGCCTCTCGTCGGCGATCTTGCGGATATGCAAGAACGATACTTCGACGGAGCCTCTTCCCACCATATGGACCCTTCGATACCTGCAGGAAAAGTCCTTGATCGCGGGAAATTTGTGGTTTCAAAGCCGATTGAGGTCAATGGAGCGGCTACCAAGTTTGCAATCCGCGGAAAGTACGACATCTTGATGGAGTTTGATGACGGCACATACGGAGTCATCGACTGCAAGTTCCAAGCGCGGGATACCGACAAGAGCGACTTCTACGCACCGCAGCTCGAAGCATATGCATTTGCACTGGAGAATCCGGCAAAGGGTGAACCAAAGAAAGTCAGCGCGCTCGGACTCTTTGTCTGGTCGCTTGTAACGCCGCGGGGAAACGCTGATAGCGGATTTGGACTTCAACTCAAGAGCACATGGCGACCAATTGAACGTGATCTGGATGCGCTCAATGCTCGCCTCACGGAGTTCATCACGATGTTGAGTCAACCAGTTACTGTCTCAAATGGCTGTAATCACTGTAAATACATCTCGGATCGCCGTGAAGTACTTGGAAACGAGTAGATCTAGTCGTCCTCAAGTTCTTCGCCGCGCGCAATCTTTTCTTTCGCGGCCGAAGCGTACATCTCGACATATTCTTGACCAGAGAGATTTTGCAGTGTCCGCATAATCTCGTCGGTAACTTTGCGAAGTAGTTTGGGGTCGTTTGAATCACCTGCCGCCGAGAAGTCCATGGGTTCGCCAAAGACCATCGCAACTTGGCGCAATTTCGGAATCACTCGGCCAGTTGGTTGAATCTTGTCGGTATTGAACATCGCCACCGGAATCACAGGTGCGCCCGATTCAATCGCGAGCCTTGCGATACCAGTGCGACCTTTATAAAGGCGGCCATCAGGGCTTCGTGTCCCTTCGGGATAGATTCCGATGCAATCGCCTTCTGCCAAAACTCTGAGTCCCGTATCGATGGCAGCTTCACTTCTCCGGCCGCCCGAACGATCCACTGGAACTTGTCCTAGCGCATGGAAGGCGATCTTCTTGAAGAATCCCTTGATTCCTGGGGATGTGAAATATTCACTCTTTGCTAGGAATGTAACTTTTCGCGGCACCACCAACGGCATAAATATGGAATCACTAAAGGAAAGATGGTTGGAGGCAATGATGACAGGTCCAAGTGTTGGGACGTTGCGAAGTCCTGTGACCTTGGGACGAAAGAGGAGCACCAGAATCGGCGAGAGAAATGCCTTGAGTAGGGTGTAAGCGAAGACTGTAGGGCTCACTTCACTCCTCTCCGGATCCGATTGTCGCCACGTCAACTCGAATTATCGCGTGGAGGCGTAATCTTACCTTCATGCCTTTGCGATGGGGAATCCTTGGTGCGGGTTCAATCGCGCGTAAATTCGCCTCTGATCTCAGAATTATCAATCAACGTGGTCGTATCGCGCACGAGGTTACTGCCGTCTCATCACGCGATGAGAGTCGGGCCAATTCCTTCGCCAACGAATTCGGTATCGCTAAGGCTCTTGCTGGATATCAATCACTTGCGAACTGTGACGATGTTGATGTCATCTACATTGCAAATGTCCACTCACATCATCGTGATGCAGTGATTCAAATGCTCTTAGGAGGCAAGCATGTTCTCTGTGAGAAACCATTTGCAATCAATGCGAAGCAGACAAGAGAGATGATTGAGAAGGCGCAATCACAGAAACTATTCTTGATGGAGGCGATGTGGACAAGATTCCTTCCACACATTATTGCGCTTCTAAATGAGATTGAAAGTGGCGCGATTGGCGAGGTTATATCGATTGATGCCGACCATGGTCAATGGCTCTATAAAAGGCCTGATCATCGAGTCCTTGACCATAACCTCGGCGGTGGCGCGCTCCTTGATCTTGGGGTCTACCCAATTACCTTCGCACATCTGATTCTTGGCCTGCCCGCAAAATTTGAAGCTATCGCAACGCTCGCCCCAAACGGTATTGATGATCAGACCTCCATGATTTTTTCCTATCCTTCTGGTGCGACCGCAACGCTGCACACCACAATCAAAAGTGCGACTGGGATTAGGGCAGTTGTTGCTGGCACAAAAGGTCGAATAGAAGTGGAGCGAAGCTTCTATGCGCCGAGCTCCTTCACAATCTACAGAAATGACGGTAGTGAACGGACTTTCCAACCTCATCCATTCGAATCTGGATATGTTGGTCTTGGCGAACAGGCAATTGAAGTTGAACGTTGCCTTGAAGCGGGATTGATTGAATCTCCGATGAGACCGCTAGCCAGCACATTAGAAGTGATGGAGTTGATGGATTCGATCAGAGAGCGAATCGGATTACGTTATCCGGGCGAGATTGGCAACTCCGACTAATCCCGCAGTATTTCCTAATCTCGCTGCAACCACCTCGGGCATCGGATGCGATGAACGCATCGGAGAGTGTCGAAGCAAACTTGATTTAATCGGATCCAAAAGAATTTCTCCGGCATCAATTACTCCCCCACCGATCACAACTCGCTCGGGATCGAGCACTGCAGCGAAGCCGGCGATTCCAATGCCTAACCACTCGCCTATCTCGCTAAAGGCAGCGAGTGCGATTGAGTCACCTTCTCTTGCTGCAGCAGTGATGTGCGCTCCCTCGATTCCGGCAACTGTTCCATCTCCTTGAGCCAAAATCGTGGCTCCGCGGGCAGGTGTTGATTCGATTGCACCGCGCACATATCTTCGAAGGGCGTTTCCTGAGGCATATTGCTCGAGACATCCACGCATGCCACAGCCACAGATCTCACCGCCATGCTTGACTGCAACGTGACCTACTTCGCCCGCTGTTCCGAACGCGCCAATGAGAAGTTTTGAATCAATGATCAATCCGCCGCCGATACCTGTTCCTACGGTGACCATCAACATCGGGTTTGAATTCTCTCCGGCACCGAATTTGAATTCGCCCCACGCTGCAGAATTTCCATCATTCTCGAGATGAACAGAGAGCCCAGTTGCCTTCTCTAGCTCACCATGGATTTCAATCCCCTCAAGATTGGAGATATTGGGATTAGTCTCCATTCGCTTTCTATCTTTTGACATAAATCCCGCGATAGAGACCCCTACTTCGGTTACGGGATGACGTGAGGCAAGATTCTTTACGACTGCAGCAATCTCGGCGATTGTCTTGCGTCCATCTTCGGTAGGAGTATCGCGCCTCTCGCTATCGATAATTGCTCCGTTGGAATCGACGACTCCGCCAAGAATCTTGGTTCCGCCGATATCGATACCGATCGAGAGATCGTTTGCGCTATTCACAGGAAGGGGATTTGGACTTAACCCTCGGCGCGTGCTTTCAACTGTGCTAACGCAAGTTGAATCGTCGCTTCCTCTTGCTTCTTTCGTATCATCTCTGGCACCGGCATCGATATTGCGACCTTAAGTTGATAGGTGACATCGGTGGTGTCATCGCCATTGTCTTTGACGATATAAGCACCTGTCATCTCGGTAAGCAGGTTCGCATCCTCCAGTGTGAAGGCGATCTTGCCGGGGGCTTCTGACCAGTCGTAACTGAGCGAGACTGAATCCTTCAGCGGTCCGGCCTCGACCTTGACTTGCACCTTGCTGGGATTGCCCGCACCATCTCGTTCATTGACTTCGACACTTCGAATTGAGGTCGACCAGGTGGGGTAGGCCTCCAAATCCTTCAAAATTGCTGAGACTTCTGAGGCTGGGGCTTCGATTCTTACCGTGCTACTGGAGAGTTCGCTCATACCGCAACATTACCGAATCGTTATCCCCTTCGATACGCCCCCACTCTCCCAATTTTTTCAAACCCCGACTACCTTCTCCCCATGACTCTTACCTCATCTTCGCAATCCGCTCCCAAGACTGAATTCACCACAATGGCCATAGTGCCAAATGCGACAACAGGGAACCTCACCAACTTAGTTGCGGAACGTGCCTGGTTTGAACCAGAGCGCATCATGCTCTCGCGACCGCTAGGCGATGGATGGCAGAAAGTCACTGCTAAGGAATTCGAGTCAGAGGTGCGGACTACTGCAAAGGGATTGATTGCATCGGGAGTCGGGGCAGGCGATCGCGTTGCGATAATGGCTCGGACTCGCTATGAGTGGACCATTTTGGATTTTGCTATCTGGTTCGCTGGTGCAACTACTGTTCCAATCTACGAGACCTCATCGGCCGAGCAGGTTGACTGGATCATGAGCGACTCATCCTCGGTCGCAATCATTGTCGAGACTCCTGCCCATAAAGAGTTGGTCACACCCGTTCTCTCTTCAAAGGTCAAGAATGTATGGACCATGACCGAAAATGTGCTCGCACAATTGGCATGGGCGGGTAAGGAAGTTCCTGATTCTGAGGTCGATGCGCGAAGAAATACTTTGACTCCAGATTCACTAGCGACACTCATCTACACATCGGGAACAACTGGTAAGCCAAAGGGCGTCCAACTTACCCATGGAAACTTCCTCGCCGAGTGCGGAAATGTCGTCGCTGGAGCGAGTGACCTCTTTATGAAACCGAATGGTTCGACTCTCCTCTTTCTTCCCGTTGCACACGTATTCGGTCGCATGGTTCAGATTGGTGCAGTAGCTGCTGGTTTGCACCTCGCCCACTGCAGTGATCCATTAACGAGACTCCTGCCTGACTTAGCCTCATTCAAGCCCACCTTCGTCCTTGCCGTCCCAAGAATCTTCGAGAAGGTTTACAACGGTGCCGAAGCGAAGGCAGATGCTGCGGGTAAGGGTGCGATTTTCCGCAAGGCGGCAGATGTCGCGATCTCCTATAGCGAAGCACTTGATACCGGCAAGATGTCAGCTGGCTTGAAATTCAAGCACGCGCTCTTCGACAAGTTGGTCTTCTCCAAGATACGTCATTCACTAGGCGGTCGAGTTGAAGCGGCAATCTCTGGCGGTGCACCACTTGGTGTTCGCCTTGGACACTTCTTCCGCGGTGCAGGCGTTCGTGTCCTCGAAGGGTATGGACTTACTGAGACGACGGCTGGCGCAACTCTCAATCTGACTACTGCTCACAAAGTTGGATCGGTTGGTCGCCCAATTCCAGGAACAACTATCAAGATTGCAGATGACGGCGAAGTCTTGATAAAGGGTGGAATCGTCATGCGTGGCTATTGGCAGAACGACGAAGCCAATCGAGAAGTATTCACTGGAGATGGCTATTTCCGCTCCGGTGACCTCGGAAAGCTTGATGAAGAGGGTTATCTCTACATCGTAGGCCGCAAGAAAGAGTTGATCGTGACCTCTGGCGGAAAGAATGTCGCACCAGCGGTCTTGGAAGATCGCCTTCGCGCTCATCCACTTGTCAGCCAATGCATGGTGGTCGGCGATAACCAGCCATATATCGCAGCGCTTGTCACAATTGATCAAGAAGCCCTCAAGACTTGGATCACCGCCAATAAGAAAGATGGCGCGACTCTCGCTGAGTTGGTCAATGACCCAGACCTAGTCGCGGTCGTCCAGACAGCTGTCGATGAAGCAAACAAAGCTGTGAGCCGCGCTGAGTCAATCAGGAAGTTCACAATCCTCCCGGTTGATTTCACGATTGCTGGCGGACACCTCACTGCCAAGCTTTCGGTGAAGCGCCACGTCGTCGCAAAGGAATTTGCTGCCGAGATCGCAGCGCTTTTTGCCTGATTCTCACGCGGTTACTACCGCTGAGATACTTTTGGAGAGACAGCGACTCGCGCGCGATCTCCATGACACGGTCGCGCAATCCTTAGCTGTGCTGGGCTATGGACTTGATGAGGTCCTTGGCGATGATTCTCTTACCGCCACATCCAAGCGAGCACTCCGCGTTCATCGACTTGAATTGAGTCGAATCGTCGCAGAGTTACGTAACGAGATCCATCATCTTCGGGCAGCGGCAACCCTCTTCGATTGGCTCGCATCGCGCACCGCTATCGAACTCGAGCCCGATCAAGGTTTTCGATCTCTGCCCGAAGAGCCGGAGCTTGGACATCTCCTTCTAGAGCTTCTTAACAACGCAGCCAAACACCAAGGGGTCAGTGGGGCAAAGATTGAATATCGAAGTGGCGTCATCGCTGCCCAATTTTTCGGAGAGATAACTTCAGAAAGGCAGGTTGATTACAACCAGTTGAAATTTGGCGCGATTGGCATCAAGGAAAGATTAGAGATTCTTCGGGCTAGCCTTGAATCGAATGAAAGTGGATTCTTGTTACGGCTTGGCCCTGATAATGGATAAGGGATCGCTCAATCTTCTTATCGTTGACGACCACGCCATCGTGCGTGAAGGTGTAAAGCGAGCGATACAGAGCAGCGACCGCAAGCACATAGTTGCTGAGGCTGCTTCATTCGCTGAAGCGCAGGCGCGGATTGCCTTACTGCCACCTGATGTGGTGGTCATCGACATTCATCTTCCTGACAACTCGGGGCTAGAACTCGTCCTCTGGCTCAGAGAGTTATCACAGACCATAGGAATCGTCGTCTTCTCGATGAACAATCATCCAGAGTATGTTCTAGCGGCTTTTGATAATGGAGCATCTGCATTTATCGATAAGAGTTCTCCGGTCTCAGAGCTGATTGACACCATTGAACTTGCAGTGAGGCTACCGTTGCAGTTTCACTGCAAAGAGTGGAGCCAAGCGCTCACCTATCGACGCGAGAAGACGACCCTTACCGCTAGAGAGCTCGAGATTCTCCAGCAACTACCGAAAGGCAGAACGTATCTAGAGATGGCCGAAGCGCTCTTCATATCTGAGAGCACTTTGAAGACTCATTTACAATCGATCTACCGCAAACTAAATTCACGAAATCGCGTTGAGGCGATTAACCAAGCAAGGCGTCTTGGAATACTGCCGACCAGCGATCCCAACTCCACTCGCCCCTGACCCACTCACTTCCACGCCTTCCTAAAGAGGCAGAGAACTCCCTCTCCTTCAAGAGTCGAATACAAGCTCTAGAGATCTCATCGATGCTCTCGCCATCAACGAGCAAACCAGTCTCACCATCGATCAACGCATCGATAGCGCCACCCGATTTCCCAACGATTACTGGGAGAGCGCAGCTGCTTGCCTCTAAGTAGACGATACCTAAACCCTCCACCTCCAAACCTGCAAGGCGATCCCTCGAGGGCATGGCAAAGAGTTCGGCAAGGGTGAGATGTTTTGGTAAGTCATCAAGATGCAATCGCCCCAGGAAAGTTATCGACGATGCAACATTCCATTTTGAGGCAAGGCGATCAAGTTCCTTACGATGCGGACCTTCGCCAATAAGGAGTAGATGGGCATCGGGAACCTCATCAAGAATACGTGGGAGCGCTTCGACGAGTCTGTCCTGACCCTTTCGGTGAACCAAACGGCCGACGGAGATGATTAGACGTTTACCTTCGAGACCATGTCGCTCGCGAAAAACTCGTTCAAATTCGAGATCACGGTTCGGTTTGAAGTGATTGATATCGATCCCTGGGGCGATTTGGCGAAGCTTTCCGTGGTCTGATGCGTGCATCCCTTTAGCGATTTCATTTCGTGTATAGGTAGTGAGGTAGCCAATTTGATCGAGTGATCGTGCGATTACTCTGAAAATGAGTGAGAATGGTGGAATCTTCGCCCACCAGACTTCATGGCCATGGGTGAGCGCAATGGTTCGAATCGATGATGATTGCTTTAATTTCTTGCCCGTATATCTCTTAAGCGTTGGATTGAGTAATCCCAGAGGGGCAGCTGCGCCGTACCAAATGTGCGTGATTTCTCTATATTTCAGGATCTTCTTTAGATCTCGAGCCGTTCTCGGAGTTGGCAAGAGAACTCTTGCCCTATCTCGAATGACTTCCACTCCGAAATCTCTTCGCCATCTTCGATCGAAATCCTCACTACCCTCCTGGCTTGATGTGTAGACGAGGCACGAACCCTTAGGCATACGCTCAAGAAGACCGAGGATAAATGTTTCGATGCCCCCGGCTCTTGGCCCGAAGTCATTGGTGATAAGAAGTACTGATGCGTTAGAGGCGACGGGCACCGACGTAGGGCTTTCGTCCAAACCAACTTCCGAAAGTCGCTATCTGAACCCTTGCCCCAGGTCGTGGCGCATGAACCATGCGATTTCCGCCAACATAGATTCCAACGTGCGAGATAGGTCGGCCAAAGAAGACTAAGTCGCCCGGCTTGAGTGCGCTTCGGGAGATGCTTCGCCCTCGATTGAACTGAAGCCTTGATGAATGTGGCAGCGAAACTCCCGCCGACTGGAATGCTCGCATGGTCAGCCCACTGCAATCCCACCTCGTTGGACCAGCGGCTCCGAAGACATAGTTATCGCCAATCTGTCGGAAGGCATAGCGAAGAGCCAACCCCGCGCGACCCGAGACTGCATTAAGACCTTTTGCTGCCGCGAGTGATTTCTTCTGTGCCGCGTCCTGTTCCTTCTTATTCAAGGCGGCTAATCGGGCGCGATCTTCGGCTCGCAATTTCTTGAGAAGTGCTTCAGCTTCCTTGAGTTTTGACTGAGCTAGGGCAGCTTGCTTTCTGAATCGAGCTTCTGTTGCCGCAACGATGGCCACTTTCTGCTCCACCGTGATTGAGGTGGCCTCCAAGCGTTGCTTTGCAACCGCATACTTTCTAAGTTGCACGCTCTTGCCTCGGGTGACAGTTTCAAGGGCGCCTGCCGATGAGAGATAAAGAGTTGGGTCAGAGGAGAAGAGAAGTTCCAGCGATTGAGAGAGGCCGCCACTCATATATTGAGCGTTGGCAATCGCCCCCAGCGATTCTCGAAGTTTCTCTAGTGAGGATTGTTGACTCGCCTCCTGGGCTTGGACTGATTGCAGTTGTTTTCGAAGTCTCGAGAGTTGAACCTTCGCGGCTTGCGCACCCTCCGCAGCTTCCGCTGCATCTTCCTGCAAGACGATTACTTGGGCTCGAACCTCTTCGATCGTCTGTTTCGCTTGCGCCAACGGCGCCAAGGAGATCGCCATTACGAGAGCAAGCGCTGGTGAGAGCACCCGAAGGAAAGGCATGAGCCTGAGAGTAATGGTCGCCTCGCGTGAGCCTCAATCCGAGATCACAGCTTGAGCGTAATCTCAGCCAAAATTCACAGGATTGAAGCGAAGCGGAGGCACAATCCCTCGTGAGGAGAGCAGAGCGAGTGCCTCTTCAGTCTCATCAGGAATCTCTGGCTTTATCTTTCGGGTCAAGGTATCCATCGAGATGATCACCGAAACAACACAATCGTTGCAGGCAGGATTCTCGACCAAAGCTGGATCGAAGAGGGCACAAGATTCGCAATCAATAATCATGCCCCAAAGGCTAGATTCGACCACTGACATGGCCCGCGACTATCAATCCCGCGCAAATATTCTTATCGACCCCCTCGGTCGAGTGCGATCCGGCAAGAACTCTGCTCCTTTGAGCTTAAAGAGAGATCGAGAGAGGTTTCATCAGCTCAGGGCTTGGGCGGATTGCATCGTAGTCGGCGGCCAGACGCACCGAAGCGAGCCCTATCACCTTACCTCTCTGCCGGTCATCTCATACTCGAAAAGTCAGAAGGTGATTTCAGATTGGCCGGGGGAATTTCTCGAGATGGCGAAGCGATACGGCAGCAAGATCCTTGTCGAAGCTGGACCGAATCTCCTCCACCAACTACTCGATGCGAATGTGATCGATCAGATTCACATCACTCAAACCACGAGGCGAAGCGATGATGCGACGAGTCCCATATTCGACCTTTCGCGGATCAAAGATTGGAAAGCAATTTCACAAGAAATGGATGAAGAGAACGCCTTCGAGATCTATAGGCGCGATTAACTTGCTGCAATCGTTGCTACACCTGCAACCGCAGCCACTATTCCGAAGTATTGAACTTTAAGTAACCGCTCTTTATGGATACCAAAAGCAAGGAGCGCCGTAACAATCGGAAAGAGTGAGCCTAAGACAAAAGCGACAGAGGCAAGACCTTTGGTGGTTGCAATGCCTAGAGTCAGGTTGGCAAGAAAGTCAGCGGAACCAACGAATAAGAGAGCTGGCATATCTCTTTTAGTGAAACTGCCACGAATTCGAAGAACGACTGCAACGGAGATAACAATCGAAACTGATGCAATACGCATTGAGACCATAGTCAGGAGTGGGTTCTCCTCTGATCCTTGCCATAAAAAAGTTAGTGAGATTCCAAAGAAGATTGCGGCAGAGAGACCGAGGAGTATCGGACGAATCGATGCGCCACGAAGTTCTGGACCACTCGCCATAAATGCACCAGCAAGTGCAATGCCCATGCCGAGCACTTGAAGCGCAC
>Ga0169931_10002040_pt1 | contig 33178 bp, 9 predicted proteins | sample Kivu_15m_20L_FD_129675 | JGI IMG/M metagenome (GOLD analysis project Ga0169931, IMG submission 129675) | Freshwater microbial communities from Lake Kivu, Western Province, Rwanda to study Microbial Dark Matter (Phase II) - Kivu_15m_20L... | ecosystem: Environmental > Aquatic > Freshwater > Lake ...
AAACTATACTAAGATCTCTAGGACACAATCCAACCAAAGAAGAGCTATAGATATTTACGACAATAATTGATGAAGATAGAAGTGGGACCATAGATTTTAGATAATTTTTAATGCTGATTTCACAGTAAAATTGAGCTTATTAAGACGATTAAACCACAAGACTCTTTTGGATTAAATTATTTAAATCCTAAATTTACTTGACAAAGATAATGATGGATATCTATAGAGAATATAGCTAAAAGCTTTTGTTTAAAAATTTGGAAAAATCGATCTTGATAAACTAGATGATATTGTGGATGAATTAGATGTTTAAGGCTAAGGGAAAATACAGATCTTATAATACGCTAATTTTATGGTAAAAAGGCATTACTAATCTTTGTAACGAACAAAATGATCCATTTAGTTATATCGAACTATTTTTATTAGATATAATATTGTATTCTTTAATAGATTGATTTTTATTTTTAGCTGGTAAAAAAGGTAATTATAAAATGTTAAAGCCAAAGATTATGGCTCCTCAAAAATCCCCAATAGTCAATAATCTAAGAAAATAAAATAAAGGTAATCTACAAAGTCCATGCACAAAATAAAAATCTAAAAGTAATACTTATTTAAGAAATAAAACTCCTTATAACTAGATATCTAAAAAAAGGCAAAATAGATAATCATCTGAATCGAAAAAAAGTTCACCTAGTAATCAAGATAAAAAAGTTTTGAAAAAGCAGGTCTTTAAAGATAGAGCAATCAAGTAAATAAAATCATAATAAAAATCAAACAAAAGAAAAAGGCTGGTCAGATCAACCAAAAAAGGCTTTATTGCCATAAAAAAACACGGTGAAACGACATCAAACAGTAAAAGAAGCAGTTAGGTCATTAGGCTTCAAGCAGAAAATTAATACTTTAAAATGGCGCTATCAGATTCAAGAGAAAAACTTGATAGACTATAAAAAGTGATGGAAAATTAAAAACTAAGGCGAAAAAAATAAAAATAACTGTTTCAACATCAGATTAATCATTTAAAAAAACAGATTTCGACTGATAAAGTTAGACTTGGCCATATATTTTCATTTGACTCATTCAATAATAAAGAAATCAGCAATATTATCGTAGAAAGCGAAAATTAAGGCTCATCATTAATAAAGCCGAGAAATCCTGAACTTTTACGATATAAAATCGACTAAAATTTTGACGCAATGAGCTAACTTTCTGTTAATTCTAAGTGATTATCACAATCTCTATGAATTTATTTTAAATTTACAATATTTTATCGATCTTTTTCCCCTGCTATCTTTGATTTTTGAAAATAATAAATTTAAACATTATGTTTTTGTTTAAAGTATGAATCAATCATCAAATGATCTTCAGCGAAATAAATATTCAAGCATAGGAATTCAAGCTCTACAATAACGTTTTACTACGGCTAAGAAACTCTCATTATAGATGTTTGATACCTCCGATCTGATAGATAAGTCATCATAACACTATCTGAAGTCGCGCAAAAAAATAATCAAACTAGTATAGTCATGTCTAGACTATCAAAAAGGCTAAATTTATTTAATACTTTACAGAATAAGCTACAAAATCGCATAAGATTTTAATGAAAACTAACTTTCTTTAGAGGAATCACTTGCTTACATACTTCTATATTTTGATTTTCTTCTTAATTAAAACTCTAATAAGTAGTAGGGGTCTGCATGTCTAATCAGACGCGCATACAAAGGTGGAACATTATATAAAAATTCAACTATAAAAGGAAAAGAAATAAGCAAAGAAAGTGGTAGAAAATATTTATTGGATTTGCTAATAATCGAGAGAACTGACATAATTTTAAGGATTTTGATTGAAATGATTCCTCTTAATGAATTGATTTTTCAAGGAAATACTCTTAAATTAATAAACTTTTTGAAAGGAAGTATCTTTCTAACCAGTAGCTTCCTCGATTCTTAATAAAGATAAATATTTAAAAGCAATATTGATATCATTAAAAGCTCTCTTTAGATTTTAAAATTAAATGCAGGTCATCAAAAATTAAATAACTCGATTAAGCTTAAAAGATAGCTATCAAATTAAAAATCTTATTTATAAAGATAGCCCAAACATAGCAGTACATCTTCGCTAAAGCGATCAGTAAGAAACAGTTCAAAACCATCTTATTTAACCGGTATAGAAAAATTGTAATCGTTTTATTTGATAAAGAAGTCTGCTTAAAAAAGAAAATCAGTGCTTAAAAAATAAAAAACCAGTATTCTAAGTGGGAGAATTTCTCAAAGGAATTCGATATAGTATCAAAACAGTCAAAAAAGAATTTCTAGGGATCTTGATACTTTAAATGGCAGAAAAGTTAGTTTTGCTGATATAGGTGGAAAATATAAAAACGGTAGATCATCTTTCTTTACTTCAAGCAAACGTTTAAATAAACAAAAATTTAATTAAAATTAAATTTCAGAATAGAAAAGAACAATAATTTTATTTTAATAACAAGTTAGCTATTAAAAATAACTATAATAATAGATAAAAGCAAATGTTTTATAATTGTAACGCAGTTTAAAGTTAAAAGAATTTTTCATTTATATTTTTTAAAGGAATATTGTAAGACTAGCAAAAGTTTACGAAAATAAATAAAATCAAACTATTTTTATTAAATTTCTTCATAATGATCTTTTAACAGTAATTTCAAAACAAGAGTTTGCAAATAATTTGATCAAAGATTAATCAGATTAATATCCCATAGGCTTCCTTAAAGATTATTAATTTTTATGCACAAGATTGAATGGATTAAAATATTTAAATAAAAATTGTGTTAATCATAATTTCTGCTTCTTTTTAAGACCAAAGACATTAGTAAAAGTAATTTGTTATGTTCGAAAAATAAGCACGCATTTTATAAATTAATTTGTTTTCAATCAAACATAATTATAAGGAGCGCATCTTAACAAAATAATTTTAGAAATGCTATCGAATTTATATACTTTTCATCTTAAACTATCAACTAAGTGTATACTTATGGATTCAAAATTTAGTTAAGCCTTTGAAACTACTCAAAATATGACAATTCAAAGAGGTACAAAGTTTAGAATCATTTATTCTGATGAAAAATCCTAAATTGTATAGCACAAATGCTAAAAATACGAAATATCTATTTAAAATTTTTATATTAGATAAATTTAAGAAGTTAAATTTAGTATTTTTTGGCGAGAAAAATTTTAACTTTAAAGGTTTAAAAATCGATCTTTAACTAAAAAATTATCAAAATAAATGTCTTCATTTTCGAGAAGAACTTCTATTCATAAAACAGCACGATTTTTTTATCAAAACAGTAGAGAAGCAGCATAAATATTGCAGTAAAAAGACATACGCAAAACTATGAAATCTTGTAAAACTATACATGAAATAAATTTACCTATTGAAGATCTCTAAAAATCTGTTTAAAATTCAAAAAATTGTTCTCCATAATAATTCATCGAATCTATAAAAACATAAAAGGGTTTTAAATTGGTAAAATATCAATTAATTAATGGTCTTAAGTAATCTAAAGTAAGTCATTACTATGGATTTTTATAAAGAAATCCTCAAAAATGTATGATATAAACTTAGAAAAAAATTAAAAACAATGAAGGTAATACTTATCTTAGAAAACATCTAAGTATACATGGCAATTCAAATAATTAATCTCATGAATTTTCGACTAAGTAATCGATAGCGATTCCCCTGATAAGCTTTTCTAAAAAAATCAAAACATAAAAAACTGTTAGCAGCTGGATAATCAGTTCGATTAAAATGATAAGTTAGAATTAGAATAACTCTGTGTTTATTGAAAGCTATTGGTAGATTAAACAAAGATACTATGTATTTGAAATTAGTTCATAAAATTTCAGAAAAATTACTGAAATAAACACTAAATGGTTCCCTTGGCAGGCTTTTGCTACAACTTAACTAAAAATAAATAAAAAGCTGGATAAAAAAACAAGTGTTTTCGGACATCTTTTCAAAGGTAATAAAGGTTAGAAATTAAGAAAATCAGCTATAGGTAGAATCATAGAACCTAAAAAAAATTAGCAATAAGTGATCAAAGAAGCCATAGCTGAAGATGATTTTTAAATGTTTGATCTAAATCTTTAAAGCTCTAAAGCCTATTTCAAAACTGAAGCGTTCACTAAAACTCATGCCCGTCTAAAAACACAAAAATCTTATCAAACTAGTGTCAGTAGTAGATATAAAATGAATCAGCTGGATTCAATATCCAAATCACTTAAAAATGATAAAAAACTAAAGAAATAATTTCAAAAATAGATATTAACACGTCTTAAAAATAAATTAATCAAATCTTCATGTTTTGTCTGGAAAGACAATTCACTTTTTTTACAAATTAAAGTATCTTATTCTATTTTTAGATTTAATATTTTTGAGTGCTAAGGTCATTAACTTGCCATGAAAACAGTTTATGATCGTAGATAATCGAATAAAAAATCTAGAGATCTAACATAACTTATATTCATTAAGTATAAATAAAAAAGTTTATGCAATCTGAATCATTACAATATGTAAGGAATTTCCAAAATTTATATCGAGAGACATCTTATTAAAAACAATCTTTAACTAAGGGGAAAATCTATAAAAAAGTATTCTATTAACTAAATCATGCTAACTGAATCGTAAAATTTTCCTTTTAGCTTTAAGTAAAATCAAAGTGAAGATAATAGTTTAAAGTATCAAAAGTCTAAAAGAGCTAGTTTGTTAAGATCTGGAAATTGTTTTGAAGAATTGAAAAAATTCAGCTATTCTGATATTCTTAGTATTGCTCAGAAATGCTCGATTACAAATTAAAAAGCTAATCAGAATAAATCTAATTGTAAAAATAAATTTTATATGATGAACAAGTACATGTCAATACCAAGTTCCTAAATAATGCTTTTGATTGAGTTCCAACAAGAATATGTGTTAGTAAAAACAGTAAATGGAGATCTAATTCAAACTGTAAACTTAGCCAAACTGAAATATTAATATCTTGAATATATCAAAGATGTAGACACACCATTTCTAAAGAGATTGCTAGCTGAAAGGATATTTAAAGATTAATTCATTATGAGTACTTGTGCTCAGTGATTAAAATGTCAAATCATTATTAGTTATTTATTCAATTTTTTATGTGTTTAGTATTTAACGATAAATTATTTTTGGGTATGATTTTAAGTCTGTACTTTTAATAAAAGAATATTAATTTTCCGAAAGTAAATAACATTCAAGATGAAAAAAATCCGAAACTACCCATAATTCACACATTTTGCGTGCCTTCCCTTTATCCAATAAGTTCAAAGAAATATTATTCAATAGATTCATCTGAAAATTAAAGAAAAAGTAAAAAATTATCCATAAGAAAATTTTATTGAAAGCAACTTTAATCTAGCTCACGTGACTATTTCAATGCTGACTTTGCATCGGCAAGAAATGCGATAAAAAATGTATCAAATCAGCCAAAAAATAGCTTAAAGTATCCAAAATATCATGTCTGATGTCAACCTTACTTTTTAAACAATCAATTATTTTGTCAAATTTAACCCAAAAAACAAAAAATCCGAGGTGAGTCTAGTATATTTGAAGCTTCAAAAAGATAAAGATTATTAAAAAGTTGCTAAATTAACCGATTTTTTTATTCGCTAAATGTTGCAAAACTAGTTGGTTACTAGCGAATAGTTGAAGCAAATGAGAATCGTATATGATCACAAATAGAATTCGTTTAAAACAGAAGAACATCATTTAAGTCTATTTAGAGTTAAGAATGTCTAGGATAATTAATAATGGCGTAAAATTTTTTAGCAAATATAAGAAGAATTGAAGTGTAGAAATATTTAGTTTAAATGTCGCTCTTTTGATGTTTGCAGTCGAGATAGTTTTAGACAATAAAATTCGTTCTATTAGACTTTATACTCAGTTCCATTAGAAGCCTTAAAACTTTTAAAATAAAATAAGGTTTGAGTGATAATCTGTATATTTTTTTAAAAACATATTTGATAATAGTTCAAAGCTAAGTTTTTTACAAAAAATATGATTTTCATAAACTCCAGATTTGTTTAAATTATATTTGATTTTTGTGATAAGATGAGTCTTTAATAAGGAGAGGGCCAATGCATGGAAGCAAGCCATTTTTAAAAGCTACAAGTTGTTGATTTTAATCTCACTCCCGAACAATATCTTATTCTACAGCATTACCTCCCAAAAAGATACTCTCTGATTGACCATAAAAATATTAAAAAAGGAGTCGTAGTCACATCAGCTGTCAAACTTGGTTATGATTAGGTAATTAGACTCTAAAATAGCCACAAAATATTTCGAGAATGTCAGGAAATGGAACTGTCTAGAGATCTTAAGATATTGATGGACGATCTAAAAGAATACGAGTAAAAAAAGTTGATAAATTTTTAGAGGATTAACCACAGAAATCAAGAAAGCAACAACTCGAAGTTTCAGCTGAAGATGAGTTATCACAATGCAATTACATTTTAACTAATCTTAAAAAACACAGAAGCGCTTTCCCTTTTCTTGTGCCTGTTGATCCAAAAAGAGACGGAGTTCTCAATTATTTTTAGATTATAAAGGAACCTATGGATCTTGAAACAGTCTAAAAAAACTTAACTCAGGGTTTGTACGTTTCAGCCTCTCAATTTCACGCTCATATTTGCAAAATATGGTCAAACAGTTATCTCTACAATTAAAAAAATTCTTTAGTTTACAAGCTGGCCGTAGATATGTAAAGATACTACAAAAGTTTACTGAATAGTGAAGGCTATAAGAAAGGAGTCAAAACGGACAAAAGTAAGAGAGAAAAAGATAAAAAAGATTAAACATTGACAAAACACTAAACTGTTTCCTATAACAAAGATTATAGCTATGGAGATATGCAGTGATACAGATTCATTATTCATAAACTTCTATATAAATAATCTATTTTAAATAATCTATTATAAAATAATGAATCATCTTTTTTTAGCATATTACTTAAGAACTTGCTAAGCTTTTAGTTTTGCTTAACGAATTTTAGCTGCATATTCAGGTTATTCAGAATTCGTCTTTAATTTATCTTTTCCTTAGTTATTAATATACTATTTGGAGTCAAAACACGGAAGCAAGCTACGTTTTTACTATTTTGATTCCTATTTTGGCTACTATTTTGATAAACTGATTGTTGTAAAATATTTTTAATCCTATTTAGGGCAAAAACTTGTTCTTATCTTCATTTTATTTTGATCAAAGCTTTAAACCTTAACTTAGCATACGTCTGCTGTAACTTAGTCATTATGAGCATTGACATTTTTAGCATCTTTTATCTTATTTAGCTCCATATTTTTATTAAAATGTTGATGATGCAAGCCTTAAATTTAAATTTAATGCGAGGTAGTAATCTTTACTCTGTAATTACCAGTTTTTTAATCAGAAACTATTGTTTCTCTATCTAAATCTTTTAAAATTGCTTTGTCGACTTAACTTTTTAGATTATTTTGAATATCTACTTTTACTTCTTAATTTTTAAAATTAATTTTTATACTTTATTCAAATCTATTTTCAGCAGAAATACTATTACGACGATCGAATTTCGGCACAATCTAATAACAATTGCCTACTTGCATTTTTTATGTATATTACTGATTAGAAATTTATTTTTGATGAGACAAATTCGTATTGCTTGTTTGTTAATTCATTTTTGTGGCAGATAAAGAAATTTGATCTTGTTTTGTGTTATTGTTTTTATTTTACAGCATGTTCAAATTATTTTTTATAGCTTAAATAGTCTGTTTATTTTTGTCAATCAAATGTTTTTTATGATGCTCTTGTGTATTTAAGCTATCTTTTTTTTATTAATTTTTATATTATTATTATTCTTACCCTAAGGATCTTTTTTGTTTCATCTTGATTTATTTTATTTTTGGATTTGTCTATATTTATTTTATTTAGCACGAAGTAGGTTTTTGTGAATTTTTTTCTTCATTTTTATTTAAAAATATAAGTTTTCCACCTTAAATTAAAAAATTAGGTTTATTACATGTATTGTTGATAATTTTTCTTCCGAACATATCTTACAAAAGATCTTATAGTTAAATTTAAAGTCTTTTTTGTTACGTGCGATAAAATTATTGAAGATTTATTTAATTATTAGCATTAATATCTTTTAGCTAATTTTTAATTTGATTATTTTTATTTTATAGTCCTAAAAATATCGAATCTGGATGCAAAAACATCTTTATTTAATATGATTATTCTTCACCAATAGCAGCTATGTTTTAGATTAGCAAATCAGTTTTAATTTGATAATGAATCAGAACTTATATTAGGTAAGAAATTTAAGTTTTGAAGATAGATGTAATTGATTTCTATAGCGAGTGCTAAAGCTTTTTGTTTTTACGACGGGCAATATTTTCAATAAAACTACGGAAAGAAACAGAAAAATACTAATAGTAAAAGTGTAGGTCATTACCTTCTTTTAGTATTTTATTTAGTTGAATAAAATAACGACTGAGAATATCCTTGAACATTTTTGCCTTTTTCTGATACTTGTTTATCTATGATTAAACTAGATCGTGCATAACTAAGTCGACATATGTTTTTTTCTATTCGTTTTACATGCCGAAAGGGTAGTTTTGTTGATATCGATGGATGATTTCCATTCAATATATAATTAGTTTATAATCTCAACTACGAGTCATGCTATCATGCTATCATTCATCATTATTTATCTATAGGTCCAGACTCATTTTCTCGATCCTTTGATCAGGTTTGGGTTCTAATTTCACTTTCTCAAACTACTTCAAAGCAACTAGTAAGTAACTCATTTGCTTTTCATCGGGAAATGCCGAAACTTAGGGTTCATCGTTTAAACTCCATTTTCGTCTGCAAAATTAAGGAGGGCCTATTTATTTTTTAGGAGTAAACAGATCAGACTAAAATTTAGATGATATGCTTGACATCATCAAAGGCTATTAAAACATCTTTTTCTGTGCTCTTCTTTTTTCTTCAAGTTTTAATTTCATTTTCTCATGATACAGAAGTGGGACTTTTGTTTTTGTCTTAATTTTAGGATCTTACTAATGATATGATTTAAGACTATAAAGCTCTTCAATAGGAATCATGCATTTAAGATGACTTATTTTGTTTTTAGTTTTTTTATGATTATTTTCTGGATTTTGATCAATTTAGTGCTGAAAAACTCTATTAATAAGAAGCAAGTAAAAGAAAGTGCGAACCTACTGACTCCAATTCAAAAAAAGTGAATGAAACACTCTTGTCAGCAGAAAGTTATTTAATTTTTATTTGAATTCTGTTGTAAAAATTTAATAGAACTTATAGAGAAGTGAGAGCATCTAAATATTTTGAAAACTACTTTTTGAAGCAAATAAGAATGATTAGATTAAAGAATACATCGAATGGCTGAATAAAAATAGTTGTATCTAAATAATGATAAAAATACCTGAAATCGTGTGGAAGTTGATTGTGATGTTATTGAATAACAGTGAAATAGCATTTTATTAGATCCAGACACTTAATCACACAATAAGTTTCAAATAGACAAGTTTTTGGAAAAATAAGCATCATAAAAGTATTTAGCAATTTTTCATTTTTCATAAGCTTCATATTACATTTTGTAAGCTAGTGGCTCATTTATTATATACTTCCTTTGTTCATTTAGCCGAAAAAAACTGAAAGAAGTCGTCCATACTGTGGAAAATATTACCACATTATTCTACCATTATAGTTTAAAAATATTTCACTTTCTTAAAGCAACTCGAAATAGATACCATAAAGTAGTTGATCGTTTGCTCGATTGAATAAAACAGTACGCCATTTAGAATTATTTTTAGCTCTCATTTAAAAATTATGAATATTTTGCTTAAAATCTTTATCCTCTCTTATTAAACTATAGATAACATTTTACCAATCATAAAATGAAGATTTGGAAGGGCTTTTCAGAGCATAGCTAGCGCCAATCTATGCCAAACGCTATTAATTTATTACTGGATCATTTGGTCTAGAAAGTTATAGAATAAGTTATTTTTGAAACCATGAAAATCGAAAATATGCAAAAGCCATGAATCGATGAATGGCTTTTATTTACTGATGAGTCAAACCTTTCTCAACTAAATCGATAACTTTGTTAAAAGCTGTCACAATAAATCTGTAAAATTTTGTTGCAAATTTTGTTTTAGAGCCCACATGCTTAAGTGTGCCAAAATACTTTAAATTTAATATTTCTTTGTGGCTAATCAGATGACATATGTTCCATATGTACATATTCTGAAATTAATTTTGCGGAGTCAAATATTCAGCCAATAAAGTAAGAATCTTTAGCAAATATTGTTGAATTTCAAAAAGTTATTCACAAACTCTAAATTATTTACCATCAATAGTTTGTTAAATTTAATCGAGAAGCTATAAAAATTGATAAGCGGATAGTTTGTCTTTTTCTTTAAGTTTTGAATAGAAATCAGCTACAGTTGCGCAGTTTAATTATTTTGATTTAAATATGCGCTAGCTAGGGCTTGTCATAACTATGCCGTGTTAGCTAAAAATTAGACAGTCTAACTGGAACGTAAACAACTTAGATGTAAGGCAAGAAAGATAAAGAGTTATTTTACCTACATCTTCTCCTTTTTATTATAGTTTTTAACTAGTGAAGAGCTTTCTACTTTCAAATACAGCTTTTTCTCCTTTCATTTATTAACAGCCTATTTGTTGTTGAAATTGAGAAAAAGGCACAAATACGTCAAAAACATGTTAACTTAGATTATCTTTAAGTTCAAATTTTATAGAAGCACTTTGAAGGTCACTATCTTTAATCATTTATTTAGTAAAACCTAAATTTTTGATTTTTTCATGTTTTTAAAACTCCTTAGTTCTGGTGATCGAAGCCCTGCCATTTTTAAACTATATAAACAAAAAAAATACGATTAAGGATATTTAGCAAGTATAATTCCTATCTATTAACTACGCTTTTTTCCAATTGATTTAAAATGAATCCAGAGATACATCAGTCTGAAGATACTGATCAATTTTGAGATCAAATATTATCCTTGAACTAGTGTGGTTCAACAAATGATCATGCCGGACTGGAGCCATAAGCATTTATTGCAGTTCCAAACATATGCCATCAATCCTATTTTACCTTTAGTCAAGTAACTATAAAGACAAATTATGAGAAAAAACCTGGTTTAAAGTTGTCGTGAAATCAATGTTATATGTTTTTGTGTTCTTTATCTTAAAATATTTACGATTAATGAGTTATCATTTTTTGTGAAATTTTAGAAAGGAACAGATAAGTTCAGTAACGGTTGGCGACTCAGACGAACTTAATGAAAAGTCTATGTTTAAACATACGGTTTACTTGGTTCAAATTGACGATTCTTAGATTTGTCATTGTGATAGAAAAAGTGACTTTTCCTTTTAATTTTCTCATCTGGGCAAACAATTAATCAGTTTTAGAGTTTCTGAAAATTTGGCTTCTTCCAGCTTCGCCTCTCGCACATTATAGTCCCATTTACAAAATTTATTATATGGCATTGTGAGATGTAACCTATACCACTAAAAAGTCTAAATTTTATGATTTAATTGAATCTAAGTAAAATGGTTATATATAAAGCTGACAAAGATTATGATAAAACAGGGGTTTCTTTTTGTTCATCAGAAAATAAAATATTATCTTTTAATGTGTTTTTAATATTTAAAACTTAATGAAAATCGACCCATTACTCTAAAAATAACTGGAACGTCGTTTCGACAAAGACAATAGAAATATTTTATTTATTACTCGCTGCAAGATGTTGATTCATTTTCAAAACTCAGACTGGCAATAAAATTGTTCAGGCTTGCTCGTAGTATATCAAAAAAAATATACATTCGGCCTCACGATAGTCAGTGTTGCCAATTTAGACATAAATTTCGACTTTTAACTTTACTCAAACTTTCCGAATTATACAAAATATATAGGAGACCTTAGATGCCTAATATTTTTAGCGCCATCTCAAAATCACTGTTTGAAAATAATGTTAGTAGTCGAGAATAAGGCTGAGCTAGCCTAGCTAAAAAAACAAATAGAAAAGATATATAATATGTCCAATACTACCAGCGAAGTAGATTATCTAAATCAACCAGAAGTTCAATAAATATTGAAAAAAGTTCCAGTGGATTAAAATCTTTTGATTAAAGATTTATTGTTTCGAAACGGGGTGGAAGAAAAAGTGAAGTAGTATTTTTCAAAAATAACGAATCAGAAAACTAAAAATAAAGATAGTGGATTCAAATATTATGCTCTAGGAAGGGATGAATGGAAGCTCGATCTGTAGCAAACTAATTATCTTAAATCAAAATTTTAAAACTAAATAATTGAAGATTTGAATCATCTTCAGAAGCAAGCCAAAGTAAGAAGTCCCACAAAATGATAGATATAATTTGCATTCAATTAATAAGGATGATTTATCATATATTCATAACTTAAACTATGAGCTATAATCTGATAATTTATACGTGTATGAAAGCAAATAGTCCTTTGCCTACAAATCTCATAGCATAACAATCTAATCTGTTAAAACAGATCTACAATCATGGATAAAATCAATGGAAAATAGTGATATTCGACAAGTTTAATAGATAAATCAACACTGCACATTTCAAAATGAAACATCTTAGAGAAAGTAATATCACTTTGTACTTTCACATCAAAGAAACTAGATAGCAACTTCATGGTGTAACAGCTATATATCTCATTCAGCCTACTCCAGAAAATATAGAAATAATAGTATCAGATTTTTAGGAAGATCTATATAGCTCAGTCGTGATACATTTTTCTTCAGAACCGCCTCCTCATTTACTCGCCAATTTCGCCAGAACTTTAGGCAAGAAAAAGATTAATGCTCTTACGAAAATAAATAAAATTGAATTCTCTTGCATTGGTTTTCATACTATAAGCAGGAACTTAGCAGTTCTTTAAGATAATAATCAGATTCTTAGCCTGATTTGTACTCTAAAGTAACCAATTGTTAATATAGGAATCAACCAATATTTGTATACGCAAATCGCTAAGAACAGCAAGTAGACTTTATAAAGGAAAGATTAATTTAAAGCACGCTTTTCACAAAAGAACGTTAAATAGCTAGTCAGAAACAAAGTTACAATATAGTTTTATTTTTTAATCGAGAACTTGACTATTTTCCTGTTTTGCATCATGGAATCAGCTACTCAGGACTCATCGAATCAATATACAAACTTTCTTCTAATGGGCATCGTATATTGAAAAACAAAAAATAAAACAATCTTGAAATCTATCTGAATGATGATATTTGGGTCGAAAAACGTAATCAACAGATTAGCGAAATGCAGCTTTCATAGTAATTTAGTCAACTCAAAGCTAAACTTTCAGGTGATAAAGATCGTTTAGAGTAATTTAATGACTTGACTTAAAGATGTAAAAGAGTAGAGACTCATATTCATACAGCCTAAGAATTAATTAAGGAAGCATCAAGTCGCAAACTTATGCAATACAACGAATGCGAAATGTAAATATACAGAAAAAGAGTATTGAATTCAGAGCTTAAAAAAGACGTGCAGGTACTACTTGAAACAACTTAAAACGAATCCGATAAAATACGACTCATTCTAATCATTTTACTTTACTGTTAGCACATAGATGCTAAGGAAATATAGGAATTCGAAGCTCAAATACCTCAGATAACAAAAAGCTCCTTTTATAACGAAATTAAAAAGAAATTTCAAAAAGATACTACTGAAGGAGGCATTATTGGAGGAAAAATGTTCAAAAAATTTACTACTAACTTACTGAGTAACTTCAAAACAGTTGATAAATTTGTTCTTACTAAATACGTATAAAAAATTAGAGATTTGCGAGAAAATGATTTAAGATAGTTAGGTTTGCAGATGAAAAGTTTTAAAAATATATCTGGAAACGATGTAAGGATTGAAAATATAATCGTATATTGCGTAGGCGGAGGTTCATTAAGCGAAGAGGCTAATATTAGCAAATTTTAACCCAGAGTTATATATACTGCTGATAAAATGTTGAATGCATTAGATTTGATATGAATGTTCAATTATTTCTAAATATTATTTGAGCAGTATATCATATTTTTTTCAGATTAACAGCTGATTTCTTTTTGCTTAAGGCTAGAGATTGAATCAATTTTTGCGATTTATTTTTCATAATTCTTTGACACTACAACTGAAAATCTTATTTCTTCATTATTTTTTAGTACTATTCGTGTTTTCTCGCTTTATTAATTATCTATTCTAATCTTTCAGAGCCGTTAGTTCTAGCTGTAGGTGCTTAGCTATTTTTGCCTGTAATTTCCAGCAAGTATTTTAAAACTTGTTTTTAAGCTTTTTTCAAAAGATCTTCTAACTCATCAAAGTTAGAAGAATCAGTTTATACCGAATTTTCAAATCCAATCATTTTGAGAAAAACACTAAAATCTTCTGAAGCCTTAATAAATGCAAACTTACCAAAAAATGACTGATTTCTTGCATGATTTTATCAGTTTCATGCTGCTATTTACTTATTTTAGCTTTAAGGGATTTACTTTACATGGACTTTATTTTTCCTTTTGAAAATTATTTATTTTTAGGTTGAAAATATTTTTTGAGACCTTGTTTGCTTGTTTGAATTAAAGCGAGGTATTTTTCTAGTTCGTTGATCTAAATAAAAAAGTATTTACTTGATCCATGTATTCTGTGATTTCAGCGAAGTACTGCTGATTTTGCAATTAAACGCTTTCAAAACTTTCAGGTAAATCTTCAGGTTTTTCTAAACCGATTTATATTAGTATTTTTTTGACAATCATTATTTTTTGTTGCTATTATGCTTCTAGGTCACTGTCGATTTGATTAACGGCTATACTTTTAGCCCTCATCAATTTAGAATGATGATAGTTCGATTCTTGTAATATCTAAGTAAATTTATTGTTCCTGGATGCTGATGGCTGCTATTTATAAGTGTTCTCTTAAGCCTTTTTTGATATTCTTGTCTTTGTGCTTTGAGTCAAGTTTTGTGCCTTGCTTTTTAACTGATTATAGTCTTCTAGAAGTTTTTCATAATCTTTTTGATATTTGATCTCCTAAATAAGAAGTTTCTTGAAAGTAAGCTCTGAGTGACTCAGCTATTTCTCAATATTACGAAAAATTCCAGAATCAATCACTCTTTACATTCTATTTTGACTTATTTTTTGTTTTTTCTCTTAAACACTTTAGGAAATTTTATTGACTTTGCTGTTAGCATGACCTAAATCATACTAAAGTTTTTTAAATTTGTTATCAAGATTAGTCATATTTTCAAAAGCAGATCCATCTCGAGCTGTAGCTTCCGATATTTTATCTTTTTCCATCTTATCTTTCATGTATTAAATAATTGTATCTAATTAGACCTGTATTGATAAAGAACTACATTTTTATGCTTTTCTTGTTCTAGTTTTTTAGCAAGAAGTGCACCTTTTTTCTTTAGACTCTCTATCTTTTAATGAATAGTTTGTTGCACAGAAACATCGATCTAAGTTTCTTTGATCTAAGTAAACATTTAACTACGATTTATTTTTTAAGGACTGAGATGTTGTTGGCGTCATCTTCAAGCAATGATCGTTCTTTTTTCCATAGAGAAGCTGTGCTCATTTCGAAAAAATATTATAGAACATTGCCTAATCATACTCTTTAAATTAAAAGGTTTAGAATATACATATTAAAACAAAACAATAACAAAAAAATACTCAATATAACTTTTTATTCGAGAACTCTGTAAGTATTTTTAATAATATTTTTGTAATAGCCATGAGAATAATTTCTTTGCATATTTTCAAATGGGGAGCCGAAGATAAGTCTCTGTTTCTGTGCTCAGCCTACGATTTGAGCTTTGTAAGCTGGTATCAGCGACCCTTCTATAAATAAACAGTCAACTTCGGAGCAAGAACTGCATCTAAGTAAACTTCAAATTATTCAGTCGATCAACTATGGGTAGCTCTTGCTCTATTCATCTGCCAGAAGCTCAGGCTAGATGCTATATAACTGTTCAGAAAGACGGAATCGCGTTCGCTGCTTTAGCTGATGATCAGTATCCTGAAAGAGTAGCTTTTATGATCTTGAAAAAGATGGCGATGGAGTTTAGTGTAAAATTTGAGGCTGGACAATTTGCTACTTTATAAAGTAAAGTTTAATTAAGATAGAGGACGTAGATTTGAAATGGGATAAGCTGTAGGAATTCATAAAAAAATATCAAGATCCAAAAGAAGTAGACAAGCTATAGAAATTGAAAGATTAGCTTAAACAAGTTGAAGAAATATGTCATAAAAATATGAATGATTTGCTGAAAAGAGGTTAGGATTTAGATAAGCTCATGGAGAAGAGCAAAGATGTGAGCAATTTAAGTTTAGATTTTTACAAACAAGCGAAAAAAGCAAATAAAAGATGTTGCTCTCTTAATTGATAACTTTATGTTCTGAACTAAAAATCTTCTCATTGATATTTTTAATTTTTTTGAAAAAAAATATTGAATGAGTTTTAAATTTATCAAATTGTAGGTCATTGACTGAGCTTCGACATCATGAACTAGAACTTTCTATTTTTTTCCATTTGTTTTTGATTTTGAGTCAGAATCTAAGCCTTTTGTTGTTTTTCCAAATCGTTATTGTAAAATTTAGTTAGAGAATAGCCTTTCTCCGATGTGCCTGGTCCAATATATTTTTAAATTCTATTCGCCATGCTGCCCTAAACTTTGATATTCTTAGAGTTTATAGGTTGCGATTAAGATTTAGAAGTGATGCCAAATTTAAGAGTTTGTCCAAGCAAAGCACGAGCACTGAATTTGCTATTTCCCTTGGGTTAGTCTTCATCGATCGTATCCTAAAATTTGTTCTGACTTCCAAACATACTTTTTTTATATTCTTCTAAGATTTAATTTCTTTGTTTTTTTAATTTTTTTGTTCTTTTAAGTTCAGGCTCTCCAAGACCTTTATCAGTTGCCCATTTTTTCTCCAGTCCTTGTAAGCGTCTTATCTAAATTTCATGAAGATTATTTTTCTTTCTGAGAACTTCAAACTATCGTTTCATTTTGAGAATAAGCTTATCTTGCATTTCACTAAGCTTGATCTAAAGTTAACGACGCTGTTTTTCATGCAAAAAACGCAGATTGTTTCTTTGCTGATTAGCATGTCCTTGCATTAATCTATCGACTCTTTCCCTCTATGTAATTTCTAGATCGCTTAACTACTTTCTAAAATCTAGAGCTTCATAAACACGTTACTCTAGAGAGACAAGTTTTTCTTGAAATTGAAGTTACTTCAGACGATTAGTTGGTTTTATTTTTAGGTATTAAGTAGGACTGCTAAGTTTATTTTAAAGCTATTGGCTTTCATAGAATGCTTTCTTTTAGAAATTTTATCTGCGTTCGATCATGGCCCTTTGAAGATTTTAGAATTCTTGATCGAATTGATTACAAAACTAGTCAACGCGATTGATTCCTTCATCTCTGTACTTTTGTAGCTGTCCTTTGTGAACTTTATCTCTTAGTTGATCTTGCCATTTGGCTATATGTTGCTCAAGTTGACGAACTTATGTCATCAAAGACTAAAATTTTGCATAAAGTTGGATCTGCAGACAATTATTGGCGACGAGCTACAGCCTTTCTTTAATAAACGAAAATATTCCGATTTGCTAATCCGGATTGAGCGTATCATCTCTGTCTACATCGAAAATTCTCATGAATTCTTTGATCGAACTTATTTTCGTAAAATTGTAGAGCTACGCTTGAAAGTCTTTAAACACAACTTATAGTACTTTCTACGTTAGATTAGCTCCGGCCATCTAATTTTTGGCAAGAGATTGCCAGATATTGAAGCACTTGTTTGCACATTAATGGTAGGATTATGCTTCTCTTTTGATCTTGGAGACTACAGCTGGGTTCAGCGAATCGAGAGGATTTAGACTTTTTGAGTTGAATTCGATGGCTGAGATCGCATAGCTGCTGTTCGATCGAATGTCTGACATAAAATGACAGTCTAATAAGTTATATTCTGCTACAAAATTGGAATCAAAGATGTTCTAAAAGTTTCTTTTTAAAAAGAAACTTTAAATGTTTACCTTCTTTTATAAAAAAAATCTACTGTGTATTGCTAAGCTATTTGATAAGTTTTATATCTGTATTTTTGATTAAAACATATAAAGGGAAACATATAATGTTGTATAATCAATACTTGAGCGTCATTTGTTTTCCAAACCTTTTGCGAAGTAAGTTATCCCCGTTTTGATTCTAAAACTTTTGCTAAATGGATTTGAGAAAATTTACTTTTTTTTTCTGCTGCTATCGGTGAGAATATAAAAAATCTTCTGGATTAGCTGATCTAATTCCCTTGCTTTCAAAGTAGTTGAACACTTTTTATTCCATTCCGATCCAATTAGCCTTAGCAGTTTTGACAATCTTCTTCTTGATGAAGCATTGAGTGGTCAGGCTTGTTTAAGTTCTTTGCTAACATTTTTCACCAATGCTCGATGTATAGGATTAGTTTCGACCGAGTTGGCAAGAGTAATAGAGGACTGATTCCTATACTGGGATACTCATGAATCAACTAAGAATAAAATGAAATATATCGAGCATAACAATTCAGTTAGTCATATGAGTGAATACATCATTGATCTAAGATTGTCGATTTGTTTTTGTTATTCGAATCTAGAGCATAAGTTCTTTCAAAAATAGTTTGTCCTAAATTCTCTATTATTTATCTATCTTCACTTTTTTAATAGTGATTAAGGGGAACTCCTTGAAGACCGTAGATGGCTCCATACCAAGCTCCTACTATAGTACCCGTTGAGTCACTATCACCGCCATGCAGCATACCTCTTAAACAAATTTAAGCCCAAAGCTTAGAAAAATCAGGTTTTTATGTTTCACTTTGTTATGCTTTTTTAAAAACATTCATAGAACTGAGCAAAGCGTCATACGAGATTATAACGCTGTCGACCCCTAAAGCTCCAGGCCATCCACTCAAGGCAAATTTTTTGTAAAAAAATTATCGCTCCTTTACATCGTAGTTTTAAGGATACACGGGAGGCTTTCCTTAGAGAGACATCTGTCTAGCAACTGCAAAATCATTCCATAGAACTTCGAATTGATTCCATTCTTTGATATTTTCTTCACCTTGTCTATTGTTGAGTACATACTATCTAGCATAGGGAAGAGCCTCATTTATCAGCTCTTTGTACCATAAGTAAGGATGGACATTTCGTATAGCAAGAGCTGTAAAGTATGCGGCAACTGTAGAACCGAGATATCCGATAGGATGATGATGAGTAGTTCTTCCTGTTTCAATAGAAATTTCTATTAACTTTTTAATATTGTCATAGTAATAAAGTCCAATACAAGCCGCTCTCATAGAAGCACCACATCCACCTGCATTTTTTGAAAATTTAATGGTATTCCAATTAGATCCATCTTCTTTAAGTTGAGCAGCTGATCTGATACATGTACCTCCTGGAGCCCTTCCGGACATAAATTTCATGCATTACTTGTACTATTTTGCAACTTTGACGCATATTTTGTCATTACTATCGTTTCTTTCCCCGTTTAGCAGTCCTCTAGCAGTCGCAATATGCATCACTGTATCATCACTATACGGAAACTAATCTGGTTCGACTACCAAAGTCAAAACTCCTTAGTTTTTAGTTAGCTTCATCATGTCTTTATGAATGTATACGCCATCATAGTTGAATTACCATGCACCTCCTCTATAGCCTATTGCGTCCCCGACTGCTGCTAAGAGCATGCTAGCTATGTATCGATTTTTCATTTATGCACTATTTTCTGCACTATTTTATGTGTTTTACTTCATTTATAGATATCCAATACTTATTTAAGAGCTTATATAGATAAACTGACAATAGCCGCCATCAATAGATAGATGTAACTTTGTAAAATTGATATTTTACAGACTTTTGTTTGAGTGTTTTATTTTAATATAAAGACAAATAATTTAAGATAAATAGAATGATTGATAAGTTTTTAATCAAGCTGCATTTCTGTTAATCGTTTATTCTAGATCTCTGACTCTCTATTGATACTTGGCGATTTAGTCATCTACTTACTTGCTCACTTGCTTGAAAGATGAGCTCAAGATGGGGTATCTCTGTAGTAAAGTTCTTGGATTTCGTCTATATATCAACTATCTTACTTTGACAGGTCTGAGTAAATAAAGGTATCGGCTTCATATTTCTGAATAAAAGCTATGAAAGGCGCGGCTAGGAACGAAAAGATAAAGCAAGTTGGTTGCGAATGATAGCGCTTAGACAAAACTGCTCCAGTCGCGCTCACGCCCATGACAAAGTATGTGAATGCGTTGACTAAGTTAGATAGCCTTACATCCGGCTCCTCGAGGTTGGCAATAAGAAGGCATCTTGGTGTAGTCGTAGAGATGATTGACAAAACCATAAGACTTAAGTTTTTATCGAGTCTCGACTGACATAGCTGGCAGTCTGGTTTCTATACTCATGGCTTTATTATTTATAGTTGACACTAATCATAATCAAATATCACTGTTGGCCACTTGATCTATCGTTTAACTGAGACAAGGGTAGCGAAGACTAAGCTTTTAAAGATCATCAGATTAAAGTACAAGCTGTTTATGAAGAACTTTGAGTATTTTAAAAATCGTTTATTTGATGATTGGCGTATAATACTTTTGATCTAAAAATTATTGCAGCAGCGAGCAGAAAATTTGTAATTTTTCTAAATTTATCACTTCGTCTATTATCAAAATGATATCTAGAATAACTGAAATGAAATATATACCATTTTATTGATAAGGTATTTATTGTGAAATCTAAATATTTTCTTAAAATTCCATAGGTTAAGATTGTGTCTATATTTCATTCGTCTCTATATTATAAGTCTAAGCCCAAAAAATTCGATTATTTAAGCTTACTTTTAGTCCTTCAATTAAAGCTTAGTTTATTAAGCTTTCTTTTTTGTACATTTCTGCTGCATAAAATTGAAAATACCTTGATTTGTTAAAAGCATCAAAGCAAATGAAATTTCTACAGTTTTTGTGGCATTGTGAAACCATTATTTTGTACCTTTTTGGACAAAATATGTGCCATTATTGAAAGAATAAGAATCGCGTAGAATGTAAATATCTAGGAGATGTGACACTTCTGAATAGTTATCTAGGCTTTTCGAAACATTGTTGCTAATTTACAGATATCCCATTTATTTCAAGGTCATGATTTATGCAACTTTATGCAGAATTTCAATGTTTTCTGGATATCTGTATAGTCCAAAAAGTATTAGATGCAAATTTTGTTATACTAGCCTGAAAAAATAACGATTTCTTATGCTCAAACTGTAAATCAAATGAATGAGGTCTGAAAATAGCTTTGGTATTTTTATGTGAGGCTTTTTATGGTTCTATTTGATGATAAGATCGATAAGCCAATCAATTAGAGAGGATTTTTTTAGCTCAATCATGAACTCTTAGTCTTTAATACTTTATTGTATAATCTCCAAAACCTATAATTACGAATTTTTTACATTTGCTAGCTCTAGCTAATTGTAGATTATATTGAAGTTTTCGACGTTTTGTCTAATTTAGCATATCGATCTATATGCAGTATGTGCGACAAGCATGGAACGTCTTTTTTGCTAAAACAACTGCTTTTTCTATTCATTTTTTATTGATTTGATGAGCATTTCGCGTCTAAATGATAGAGTATATTGTCCTGAACCTTTCATTTAGTTCAAATTTATAAACTATATAATATTGGCTCGCATTCATAAAATTTTTACTTAAAAAATAAACTTAGGTCATCATATCTAAAATTATCTGTTTTTTAAAATTTTACTTTTAGAGTAGATTTTTGAAGGTTTTTAGTTTTTGTTTTCTTGACAATTAAATAACCTCATTGATAGTGAGCTTATGGACAGTCAGATCATCTCTATAGTTGAAAATTCAGCTTCATAACAAGCTTTGAATCTTTCATCTAGGCTCCTTAGGTCACGCAAACAGTCCAGATAAAAATTAAAGCCTTTTGTGAAAAACGAGAATTCGAAAAAAATGATACGATAAAAATGTCTTCCGATATTAATCGCAACATCGAAAATCGAAAGACCTTTTAAACAAAATCATGTGTTGAATGTTCTAAACGTAAGAATATATAAAAATATAGTTTTTGCCAATCAATGAGAATGCACTACTGAACCCCTAAAATTAATAATCATTTGTTTTAAGTAAATTTTACCACAAAAAAATTAAAAAAGTTGTAATAAAAAATCACGATTTGCTTCTAAGTCTGTAAAATTTACAACAAAATGTTGAACCAATGTAATAATATATAAATGAAGAAACATTATCTGTCAACGTCTAAAAAATTTAGGAAACACTGCTTGTAATGAAGTAGCTATTGTATTGTAAAGCATCGAAGATACTTTAACATAAGTACAGGAATCTCTATATAATGACCCTATGTTTGTGGGAAAATCGTTATAAGACCACCTGAAATAAATGAAAGGAAAGTCTTTTTTCAGTCAATTTACTCCTTAGATGCTTATTATTTCAGGACCTCTGCTCTAGCTTCTAGGCTTTGATCTCTAATAGTTCGCTATCGAGTCTATCAAGCATCAGTGCATTTTTTATTAGTAATTCTTCTAAAAATCAGATTTTTTTCAAGCCAGAACTACGCTAAAGTACTATACAAACGCTTGTAAAATTTTAACTTGATTAACGATCACCTAAAAGGGAAGTTGTCTTTGACGTAATGTATCAAATTAGGTAAAATGGTATATGCTGATTACCTTTATGATCGATTCAATGTAAGCTATAATGTAATATAGAATCTTATAAAATGCGAATGCGAATCAGGATTATCTAAACAGTTGACTCCTTATATCCAGATCATAAATTATGAAAAAAGTGATAAGCGAACAAGAAAAATCAATAGCTAGTAAGAGAAAATCAAAACTGAGCAGATAAAGCAATATAAAAGCAAAATAAGAAACTAATAATTTGATACTCTTAGGCATCTGATGTAGCTGCCTAAGCATGAAAATCCCAGTTATTATGACAGTATTTGTGGCTACAGATAAATAACTCTAGCAAAAGATAAATAAACAAAGTGATAAATCCTTATATTTATCTTAGAATTATTCAAATAATATCTATATTAAGATGACTAAAATATGAATCATATATTTTTATAATACCTTCAACATATGAAAAAGATTTTGTATCTAAGTCTGTTACTGACTCTGATATGCGCTCTTAAACCCAGCTAAGCTGGAGTCAATGACTGGCATATTAACAATATCGGATAGGTTCGAGAAATCGTGTTTGTGAAGAACAAAATATACTTCACCTCATATCTCAATAGCATCGGAATAATTGACAAATACACTGGAGCAATAGATGTACGTGTTTCAGCAGCCTAAAGCTAAAAGTTAGTCAACTGGTAGCCTCTTTCTATGAGTCTTGTGACACGCTACAATCAGCTAATAACATACAGCAGCAAACCTACTGGTGGAATAGGTAGAAATGTAAATGACGAATTTATGGAGCTTCCTAAATAATAAAAAATCATATCTATAAGTTAAGCAGGTAGCAAATATACTTTGACCAGCTCAACTCTTTTTGTTGGATCCCAATAAATAAGAAAAAATGTTTAAGGCGAATAGTTTTTGGCAGTAAAAGGAGGAAAAACTTAAGAAGGCAATCCAATCGCATACTTAGTATCTGTAAATAAATAATAAAGAATATGTATTGATAGCTATAATGGAATATAAAAACTTAGCAATGTGTGCCTTGAAAATGTGTATAATACTAGCTAATCTTTTAAATTTTAAACAGGAAAAGGATTTTTAGTTATTTAAACTAAATCTGGATCACAAATTCTAGGTCAAGATCTAAAAGTAAAATATTCAACATAATCGAAATTCGTTGAAATAGTTGACTAAGTTATTACATTCTATGATCATTCTTATGACTCTCAAGAGAAAATAAAGGTCACCAGAAGACCAATAAAGAGCAATAGACCTTAATTTGATATATATTTAAGTGAAACAGCCTCAGGACAAGCCATTCTAAAGGACTAGACTGTACTTTTTGAACTCCCAGGACTTAAAACTAAAGTTTTTAGAGCTTGGATCAACTACAAATCTTAGATAGATTTTTAAATAGTAGTGCAATATTTTGATTTAGAACTTGTAGCTTATAGCGTCTCGTCCAATCAAATTAGTATTTTTTGGAAAAGATAGTAGTCCCTTGCATATATCAAAGACCTTATTTTTATGAAATATTTTGAGCTAGATACTCTTGATAACTAGTATCATCGAAACATAATATCGCATACCTATCGTTCTGGATCCTTCTCTGATAGGTTAGCTTCACTACCTCGTGATATCACTTTGAGACTCACTTAAGAAATCAACGATTTGCTTCGCAATATACATGACTTTAAACAATACGTAATCGATCATTTGACTTCCATTAATTCTAATTCCATCCGCAAATTCACGATGTCAAATTAACAAGAGATCAAATACGGATTGAAAAAATATTTCATCGCTTTAACTGAATCGAATACTATTTTAGCAGTTGATACTAAAACTAAATAAGTTCTATGGAAGTAAGTTATTTATTATATAGAATTGTTCGTCAAAATCGCCAAGAAATCATCGGACTTATTCAGCTAAAAAAGGACTACTAAACTTAAATAGCAGTCATCGTGTCGTATTCACGATAGACTTCTTCCATATACATCGAGTAGATTACTGAAAACGGTGCAATTAATCAGCTCACCGTCATAGCTTCCTCTGCTTCCCCTGTCTTTTATCAGCTCAATTAGCACAGTCTTCTCTTTAAAATTGGTTAAAAAGTACAAAAATATTCTCTTATTTAAAACGACGATACAACTCAAAAGCAATATTATTTCTACACAAGCTCGCCTGAACAAATTTCAGGTTGGAAAGTTGTGGATTAAAGTGTCATGAAAATATGGTCTTTTGAAGTCACTGGCAAGTAAAAAATTCTTAAAGTAACTTCAGCATTCAGAGGAGATCAAAGAAGTCACATACCACTGTTTGATCAAGAAAAAGTATTTTACAAGAATGTGGATTTCACAAATATTGCCTTTATAACTAGTCTGAATCATACTAATTTGGCTCTTTACATCATAAATGGACGCACAGGCAAAGTTCAGTATAACTCATATAAAAACAACGTAAACATGGGCCTACCCTACAGTTTAGTTTACGACTAACACAACGTTTTAGTGTCTTATTTTAATGCCAGAAACAAAATGTTTTAGATCTGGACTGTTTAACAATATCAATAAACGATTGAAAGCTCTGCTATCAATATGATAGCTGACTATCTTAGCTCCAATCAATACAAACCTCTTTAAAACAGAGAACATACTATTTTTACCGATTAAGTTTTTGGATCAACTGTGACCATAAAAGATTTGTTTGTAAGCGAATCTAAAATGTCACTCACAAGAAGAAATCTTTTCATAATTACCAGATAAAATAAGCTCTATACTATAAATAGAGATTTAGTTAGTTCCCGTAGACCCAAAAAGAATGCAAAAGATTTCTTTTCAAGTTAAAAATTACCATAATATGCCTATCTTCTCCCATTCAATCCAACAGATTATCTCAGCTACAATCTGCCTTTGGAAAACATCAAAACAATAAAGTTTGGACCTACTGACATGTAATCTTCAATATTCGCCGTTTGCTATGGAACTGATGTATTTTTAATCAGAACTGCTCCTGACAAAACTTTTGATATGATTACTGATGACTTCAATCACATCATTTTGCTGATTATCTTGGCAGCAGGCACAGTGGTAATAGTATTTTTTAGACGAATGCTATTGAAAGCCAAATTAAAGAAACCTCATCTTGAGTGATTGTATGAACTTAAATAAACAATTTTTTCTTTTTAAGTATTTTTTTTCTAAATTATTTGCAAGTATTTATTAAAAAAGTTGATCATTTACCCCAGCAACAGAATTAAAGCTACTATTTATCTCCTAAATCGATATTTTAAGCTCCCAATTACAGTTTTTTGACCATATCAACTAAACTGTTGCCTTGCTTTTAAGTGGATTCTCCATCAAACGTAGGCATTTTCTATTCTTAACAAACATCTTCAATCATTTATTGTTCATTAGAATGCATTTTTGATAAGGATCGATTATTTTAGTTTTAACATAGTGTTTATAGCTGCTGATATAAAGACAGAAAAGCTGTCGAATCATGTTCTAACGAATTTTGTGGAATAAGAGGATTATAGTGACACTTTTCATAAAGAAGAAGTTGTTTCAGATAAGAATCGGTAAAGTTTTGTATCTATTGAATGAATTCTTGTTGTTAAATCTAGTTTTTCATAGTATCTCTGATTGATTTAAATTTATATCATAGGCAGCATAAATGAATAGTATAACTCAATACAAGTTATTATTAAATTGAATATAAAGTCGTTAATGGATAGAAAGTAGTATACACCTACCAAAGTTTCGATGTATACATCAACATTGTATCAACAAATTCCTTCTCAGACTAAGCACACACCCGATAGATCGATAAGAGCGACGTCTGCTATAGACACGAATCTTTTAAAATAATATGAAGCCTTAAAACAAGAGGTAAGACAGCTCGAAGGCTAAAATAGAAGAATGTCAAACGAAGAAGAAAAGTTGAGATATTAAAAAAACATTCATTAAAACAAGTATTTACAGAAAATTAGTTTTGAAGAAGAGACTATTGCTAAGTTTCAAAAAGAAAAAAACTATCAGTTAGATTTGACGAGAATAAAGAATGAAGAAGCTATAAAAAAATTAAGAAGATAATATGAGCTGAGAATCGACTAGGCTCAGCGGCTTATTAAATAAAAAGATTACCAGAACAGGGAGTTACAATAAAAAAATGCGTACTTTGAAATGAAAGGTAACGAACTTCGTCACGGGGTATCGATCATGTAAGGAGAACTTATCAAATTCAGAGAGCATAATGCTCGTCTGAATGAATTTTCAGCAGAAGAAGAAAGAGCCAGGCAAAAACTAGAAATATTGGCTGAAGAATTGTAAAGGCAAAAAGCTTAAATGTAATAGTAAATTCATGTACTGTTGGATATATAAACGTAAAAATCTAGAGACACAAATGCTTTGTAAGTCAAACTTAAAAATTCATAGGCTAATTAACGAGCCCTTACTGAAAAAATAAGAGGATTGACTGAAAATTTCAACAAGCTAGAAGACCATATTTCCGTAATAAAATAAAGTTTGGTTTCTTGTGAACTTCGCAATTAAGAAGTTTAACAGCAACTCTCAAGAGCCTAGATTCAACTATCTGACAAATAAAATATACTTTTCGAGCAAAATGAAGGCTAAAAAATATTAAGGAAAACCCTTGAAATCGAGCAAAAAAAGGAGGTAAGAAGATAGCGGGAACTAACTGAGCTCATACAAGAAAACTAAAGATTAGTGAGATAATTAAATTTAAACAGGCGCCATCTGCAATAAATTTCGATTAATCAAGAAATCGATGTTTGATTCTTTAGCTCTATCATTCTTATCAAAAAAAAAAATACTAATATATAGACTCATATATAAATAGGATGAGTTATAATATACCCCAAATAAAACTTATAAATTGAAATTATTATGAATAAGTATGATATGTTGTGAATATATATCATATTCTTGATTTCTTAGCTTTCTGAATCTGGAATACTTTTTTCTTGGCAGTTATGTAAGCCAGCGCGTCTTCATCAATGTCTTCAGATAGAGCGGGAGCCTCGTTCTCTTCAGCATCATCATGATCATTTTGATTAAGCAGTGGATTTTACAAGTCAGCGACTGAAATTCCATATCTTTTGAAGAACCATTCTTAAAATTTCTGAAGCAAAGCAGTTTTGAGAGAAGTTATGTTTTTGTCCATCTAGATGATTTCAGTTTTAAGCATTTTGTATTTTTATATTTAAAGTTTATAGTCTCTTTTGCATTGTTTTTTCTACTTAATAAGCTCAAATTCTTCTTCATCAATGATGTTTTTCATTAGTTCTTACTTGGTTTTGCTCTACTCTTTTTGGTGAAGCTTATCATTTATCTTTTACAGCTATTCTTTCTTTCTCTGTATTTATTCACCTTTGACCTTAGCCTCTTATTGTTTTCCTTTGACTTCTTAAATATTCTTCAGAATGCTGTTGTTTAGCTCCTGTCCAGTTCCATTCTTGAATTATTGATAAGCTTCATTTTTGTCGACATTAACGATCTTTCTCTCAGGTTTAAGCTCTTTTTTAGCACTTGGAGGATTTTAAGGTTATTAAGGAAACTCATCTCTTGGAATATTAACCAAATTAGAGATGTTTCTAGTCGGTTTAGAGTCTCGAGCAGCTTTTCCTGCTCCGAATCCGAAATTTTGTTCTTATTGTCCGACTCGATTAGCAGCGGCTTTTTTCTCACCTTCTTCAACTTTTTTTTCTTAAAATCGTTGTTCTGGCTTTTTAAAAGCATTATTATCTATGTCGCGCACTGCAGACTTATAGATATTTCTGAATTGTAAAAACAACTCTCTAACTTGTCTCAAAGACTCTATTTGAATATCCTCTATTTTTCCCTATAAATATTATTGAGCCAAAACTTGCTGTTTGTGTTGTTGCTCAGGTGTGTAAGGTTCATAGTTGATTCTTCCACGATTAGCCAAAGTGTCATGCATAGCTAGTTCTTGTTTCAACTAACGGATGTCTTTTTAGTATTTTTTAAGTAATAATTTTGGATCAAGATTCACATCGATTGAGATCTCATTGGTAACCTTTGTCATTCGAGTTGCAAATTTCAAAGTAGAAATCGTTTCTTATAGATGACTTGCTTAAGGCCATATGTTTGCTATCATGCAGGTTTTTGAATTTCCTCCAATCGAATCCTTGAGAAGATATGTAAGTTTAGCCTGACGATATGGAATATGATCTCTTTGCTGATCACTGAGAGCGACTACCACTTGCTACAAATAAGAAAGAGATTTATTGATATTTTGAGCTTCAACAAGAGTTTGTCCCTCCGAGCCTGTTTTCTTAACTCTTTAAGATCCAGCAAGATCAACTAGATTGATTTTGCTCATAACAACTTTCTAGCTGCTTTCGACTCTGCTTCGTATCTCAAGATGAACTGTGAATATAGCGTGAGCACGAGAACTGTTTTTATTAAGTTTGTGCTAAGCCACAGTTCTGTTGTTTTCACCTTCAAAAAGCACTTGTAAAGCCTCTTCTTCGTTATCTGCTCCTTTTTTAGTCAACCCTTTAACAATCACGTAACCTTTTTGATCTTCTTGAATGTTTAACTGAGAACTGTTGGCTTAGTTAAGCAAATCTATCAAACTTTCGTTGTAGAGCTCCAAATAAGAAATTGAAACTTTGATGTGATGATCGTAGCGAGTGTTTATCTCTTGATACAAAGAGCTTAGAATGCGTGGCACTATTCCTCTGTACTTGTAGTCACTCTGGGCACCTGTTACAGTAAAAGTTTTGCCTGCACCCGTTTGACCATAGCACAAGATACAGCCTGAATATCCTTCTAGTGCGCTTGTTAAAATTTCTTTAGAGGTCAAAGAATAGACCAACTATTGAGAAGCGTTGACGAGAACTTTTTCGAACTGGAAACCCCATTGATTTTGCTGATGATTAACGACTCCAGCTTCCGCAGGTCTCTAGACATGGATGCTGATTTGTCTGATTTACTATAAAAATACCCGCTCTGCTCATCAACAGTCATTTGCTGGTGAGCGAAGTTGGCAGTAGGCCGAAGCCTCACTATGACTTTCACTGGAGATTTCTTCATTTGTAAGTTTTATTTATAATATTAACACAATAAATTATTGTTTAATTATCATTCATCAAACCTTATCACTTATTTATCTAATCTGCTATAGAACAAGTTTCACTTGACCCATCGATCTATATTCTAATCGTTTATTCCTATTATTTTTCCTTAACACGGTGATCAATCTGTCCTTCGTTCCACACGTATTATCCTTTTTTACCATTATTGTGAGAATAGACTCCTTCACCGTGTCTCAGATCATTTTGAAAGTATCCTTAGTAGCTCTATCCGTTTGTCCATAATATTTTCCCCCATCCGTGTTTAGCGTCGTTGACAAATTAGCCCTAAAAAACGTCTCCTTATTGTGTTGTCCATTTTCCTAAACCTTATCTTTTACCTTAAACAAATTATCCTACATAAACGTTTCCATTTTTCCATTTGTATGTTCCTTGACCATGAAATTTTCCTTGACTAAAATTTCCTGTATACTAATCTCCGTTTTTGAGCTTTTATATCCCTTTTCCATGTTGAAGACCATTTTAAACTTAACCTTAATAATAGAGTCCTTAATGACTTAAAATAGTAGCGTTTCCCATTCTTTAACCGTTTTTGAATCCGCCTATGTATTTAGTATTATTTTCATCTATATGCCGACCGAATCCATGTGGCTTACCGCTCAACCATTAACCATCGTAGCCTACAAAACTATTGCTTTTCGAATTGTCTTTAGAAATCAACATCATAACACCTCTTCCTTGTCGCTGACCGTTTTTAAAGTTACCTAAAAAATAATATTTATCTTTAATATACTAAAAGCCGAAACCATTTTTTGTGCTTTAGACTGGAATAGAAGTTTACCATTCACCAAAATAAATTGAACCGTTATAAAATCTTAGTAAATTTTTATTAGGCTTGAGCTGATAGTAAATTCCATTACTAAATTTTTGAACAGAAACTTTTTACTTAGTTTTGCTCAAATCTATCCCAAAAGATTTATAAACTTCAGAGCTTAAAGCTTATTGTTACTCTAAAGTTAGTGTCGCATCAGGTTCTTTTAGAGGAAACTGCTTTGGAATTTGTAATTTTTTAAGAATTTTATCTCTAAAATCATCATAAATGCTCGTTATTTAAAATTCTGGAGTTATTTCTCTAAATACAACAACATCGTCATACTAAGGTTACTTTTATATTTTTTACTAGGGCTATGCTTTTTAATGTTGCTAAGATAGTTTAAGCTGAAATATTGGGCTGTTTATTTCCTGACTTTTTTAGATAGAAAGTTAATTTTTTTTGTATAATCTTCCACAAAGAGACCTTCTTGCACTAATTACAAACTATTTTTGTTTATCATTTAAGGATTGATTTAATTTAGTATTAGTATTTCCTTGTGAAAAATTATTAGCTTAATTATTCTATTGAATAGTGCTGTTAGCAAAGAATGTATTCTATCTATAATCGTTGTTTTTTACATAATTTCTATATCTATTTGACTAGATGGTTTTGCTTTAGTTTCTTTTGTATTATTTTTAGTTTTATAAATATTTGATTCTTTACTTGAGTTTTTGGAGTTATGATTGTAGTAGAACTTTTCGGCATTCCTTGCTATTAAGTTATCCAATACAAATATTGTAAATATTTTTATTTACGCTGAATTCTTTATCTTGTAGTCTCATAACATTTACCCGAATGTTTCTTGAAGCTCTCCTTGTCTAGCCTAGTGAAATTCTTTCTTGTTTTAATTATTTGCTTCTTCTTTACGTTAAACAAATGTCTTCGACTAATCTAGAAACAGTTGTTTATTTAAAGTGTTTAGATTAAATGGCATAAGACGAATTCGGAATACTTTCTGGATTTATATTGCTTGTTAGTTTGCTAGATCCTAGCTGGATAGACGCATTCTATCGAGTTTTTTATTGCTTGAAAGAACTGTATTGCTTCATTTTTATTATATCAATAAACTTAAACTAACTCCATTCTGCAATATTTGTTATTTCATAAGTTTAAAAGATTTAAAAGGATTTCCTAAATTATTATTAAATCCTTTTTTTACATATTCGTTATATTAAGCAATATTTTCCCTATAAAATGACCAGGAGTATTTTAAAATATATGACATTTCTTTAATTTATAAACTATTTCTATAGAAATTCATATAAGAAAATGGCTTTTAGACCAGTAGGAAACTCTCCTAGTTATTACTAGAACAACCACAGACTAGGCTACAGCAGCGTATCTAAAGGATTTGGTTTCGGAAGAAGTATTAACTATTTTATTCAGATGTAACACACTAAGATCCTCATCAAACGGGTTAAATATAGTACATGCTTGAGAACTAACGACGCAAATTTAAGTAAGTCAAAGAACGACTCGAACATTAATTAGATAATTAAAGAAAATTGAGAATATAATTTGAGAATAAACTGATTAAACTCAAGGATGATTTCAGTCGAAAAGATGTCTAAACTTCAGAATTATAGTTCAAAATGAATAACATTTTGCATCAAAATCAAGATTTAGCAGTTTAAAACAATCGGTTACAACATGAGCTTGCGAGAGTCTAAGAAATATATGGGTCTAAAATACACTAACTTCAATCGCAGTTAGATGTATAGACTAAAAATTTTGAATAAACTACGATGCAATATAATCATTAATTCTAAAAATTTAAAAAATAAGGTCAGGAATATGTCGAGCATGTTACCTTCGATTTTGAAAGAAAAATAAAAAATCTTTAAGAAAAACTTAAAGTCTTGTAAAACAACAAAAAAGTAAAAATATTGTTATTTAGGATCTATTGATGGATAACAAAAAATTGAATGATATCCTTATAACAAACAAACTTAATTTTTAGTAGTAGATAAGAGATATTAAAAACAAATCTAAAGACTAATAAATGAAAAAAGTTCAACAGATGGGCAAAGGTTTCGACCAGAAAATTAAAACGTGTGAAGAAGCAAAAGAGATGCTTGCTAGAAAAAATCAAGAATTGCTTCGAGTGATCCAAGAAAAAGAAAGAATAATTAGTGATATTTAATCACAAAGCAGTTAATAAGTTAATAAGTTGCGACAAGATTGCGGAGATCTGCATGGACAAAACAATCATCTCAATCATTTTCTATCCAAACTCAAGCAAGAAATTTCTGATAAAGATGGGCTTATCAACAGAACTATGAGCAGTAATGATGGGGAACTTGTGGCTTTGAAGCAGCAAATTTAACAGAAAAAGCAAGAAATCAATAATCTTAACTCAGCAAATCGAGACATGCGCTCTACTATTAAAGAAAATCAGCACGCTTGGTAAAAAGAAAGACGATAGCTTGTTGAAAGACTTAACGCCATTGAG